>JACCDG010511811.1_pt1 | contig 75769 bp, 153 predicted proteins | sample 7442471 | NCBI WGS metagenome assembly JACCDG01 (sample SAMN15323444, study PRJNA562643) | freshwater metagenome | isolation source: river surface water | place: USA:Blue River Watershed | collected 2017-08-17 | reverse complement strand
GCTTTGTCAGTTGAGACAAAGCATACTTTTGGAAATTGCTTTGCTTTATGAACGTTTGTTTCTTCAATTGCATCCAGAATATTTCTAACACCAAGGATATTTGTGTCAATACTCTCTGAAGGCTGAGACTCACATGTGTCCACCTGTTTCAGAGCTTGTGCAATAATAATAAAATTCGGATTTGTATCTCGAACAACCTGATGAACTCTTCGTGAATCTCTAACATCGCAAATAAGAGTAGAAATAGTACAAAACAGCTCAACTTCATTCCATTTGTGCCCTTTGTTAACCAGAGCTACACCCTTTTTGTGGGTTGTTCCAAACTTATTTTTTAAATCCCAGTGCTTACCCTCATCTCTTGAAACAACAACAATTTCATCAACGATATCTCTATAATATCGTACAAGCTCCACGCCTAGTGAACCTGCACCACCAAAAATCAATAGTTTTCCATAAAGTTGTTTCATAGCCATTTACCCCAGCCAAAATAAGTTTCATTGGGAATCATGTAGTTCAAGCGTTTTGCCTGGACTGTTCCGTCAATAGTTCCATTTATAAACCCAAAAACAAAATCTGTTTTGGCTTTATGATGTTCTTTAGTTTGTCCATCCCAATTGCTCGATCTACAATAGTGTAAAAATACATCCCCAAATATTTCTAAGTTCCAATGATCTTGATAATGTTGCATGTTATCTGGTAATACATGACGATTATTATTTTCGGACTTAATGTGCCAAGTATGATACATCCACTTCACGTTTTGTTTTATTTCTGGGTGTGCTTCGAGATAATAAAACAGATTTCCTGCAACATCCATTCTGGTTCCATCTGGGGCTGCACCACCTTCCCAGTCAATTGTTTCTGGTTCTGGTATTTTTTCCATATCAAATACCATTACAATAGGTGTTAGCCAATGCCACTTTAAATCTCGTTGTTGTTTTGAGCCTGCCATTGCTGCCCCAGCAAGATATTCCTCAACATCAAAGGCTCCAATCATAAAAACATCACCATCAACAAACATTGCAAAGTTTTCTCTGTCTTTTATGACATGAGTCCACGTTTGTTTTAAAGCGTCAGCGTGTTTAAATCCAGGAAGGTCTCTTGTAGACCTTGTATTAATAACCTGAAGGCTCTGCTTGGTTGCTTCTGCGTCTATTGCTTGACGTTGTTCTGGTGCATCTGCATTATTAACAATAATCAACTCAAAAGGAGTTTTCATCCACTTCTGGAAAGACTTTGCTTGCCATTCGATAAAATCTGGTCGATTGCTGTGTATAGAATAGACTTTTACTTTTTTCATGTTTCTAGCTCAGCTTTTGTAATATATACTTTCTTACCATCTGCGGCAACAAAATATGCGTTGGGATAAGGATATCCCAAACTTCTTACTTTGTCATAAATTACTTTAGCTGAATCTGTCGGCAATATTTCGTTGTCTTTTTCTTTTCTACGTTTACAGAAAGTAGCTTGAGAATCATCTTGAGGACGAAAACTAAGTACGTTATTTTGAGTTGCCTCAATTAGACGACTTGTAATTAACACACCTTCCTTGGTGATTCTCTCCAAAATTTGTTCTATATTACCTTCTAAGGAAATGGGCTGTTGCCTAAAGATTGGACCATCATCCAATCCTTCCGTCATTCTAAAAACAGTTACAGCACTTTGTGTTTCTCCAGCCATGATTTGGTTCTGGATAGGAGACCCGCCTCTATATTTTGGTAAAGGCGAAGGATGTAAACAGTAACAAATAAAGTTGTCTGTTATTTCTTTTGGTACTATCCAAGACCAACCATAAAAAAGTAAAACATCTTTATCTTTTTTAAAGTTTTTAGTTATCTCGGTTAAGTTTTTAGGATCAACAACTACGGCTTCCTTTGGAGGATTCTGTTGGTCCTTAACGGTAAATAACATCCCTTTGTTATCAAAGGGCGAAACTGCTACCTTGAAGTATATTTTTTGTGCCCATTCGCGATATGCAAAAAAATGAAATTTTCTATGAGTTATTTTCATAGAGTCATTCTAACACACGAGAAGCTCTCAGCAAACGGCTTTCCTATAAATGAACCTCTTAAAATTGCCAAAGCCCTTATAGTCTCCTTACTTCGGTGACCTCGATTTTGACTTTCATACAAAGAATATAAATTTAATTTTGTTTCAATGTCAATTTCTACAAACACATTTGGAACAAACTGTTCTGTTACGAGTCGATTTGTGTGAAGAGTCTCTGGCTGTTCATATACTAAGATATTTTTAACAAACCAATTTTTGTCATGAGGTCGCATTGCTGTCATTGCTGTATCAAAAATTATTCGATGATCCTGGTTATAACTTGGAAAACATAAAAAAACAGTATCAGGTTTTCTTCGTAAGAAGACATCCTCAAATCCAGAAATCAACTCAGATTCAGAAACGTTTCTGGCGATATTATTAGTGTGTTCTATGGTTTTCTGCATATAAAGTCCATTTGCTTTTAATACAGAAACAACTCTTTGATTTTCTTCTCTGTAAATTTTATTTTCAATTAAAGGGTGATAGCCTGTAACATATAAAATGTCACTTCCTGTGTTGTTTGCTAAAACTCCACCACAACCAAGAATCTCATCGTCCATATGAGGACTAACAACTAAAATTTTTCCAAAGTTCATGGCTCTATATTTTCCTTTATCATCCAGTTTTTCAACATCACAAGTTGTTCATGAATCTCTGGCGCAAGGGCTACGGTTGGAAACAAAACCCTGTTAACAACAGAGTCCACAAAGTTTTGTGGAACAACCTTTGTTTTAAGTCCCCATGTGTCTTTGATTATATTTAATAGTTGAAACTTGTTTACTGGCGGTGACGCGATTTGAATCAACCCACCTGTTTCTGGTATTTCTACAGGTGGATTTGAAATAAGTCCTTCTATAAATTCTGCCAAAAACAAAGTAGTTACACCAGACCACAAATGATTTTCATAACCAAAACATTCTTCTTTTTGCTGAAAAAACCAACTGAACAATCCTGTTTTAGAAGGAGAAGGTCCAATAATGCTAGTTCTCAAAATAACCGCTGATAATGGTTCTCCTAGCATCTTAGACTTACCATAATCATCTTCTGCATCCATTTCAGCATCTGCCAAATATCCATTTAAAGATTTGCCGGAAAAAACACAATCAGAAGAAATGTGAATTAGTTTAGAGCCTGCTTCTTTTGCGGCAAAAGAAAGTTGCCACGGAAAAACAGCATTTGCCGAATAAAGAGTAAACGGATCTGAGGTTTTTTGTTTTATTGCTCCCAGACAATTTATAACCCAATCATATTCACTTAAATCTGGTATTCTTTGTCCGATTTCAAATTGGATTATACCCACTTTTTGTCTCATTGGCATCCATGAAGGAATTTGTTTTCTGGTGGTAAAAGTTACTTCATGACCTTTTGAAACAAGATGTTTTACAACAACTTGACCTAACATACCTGTTCCACCAAATACTAAAATTCTTTTTTTCACGAACGAATCTCCTTGTGATTCTTGTCCAAAGCTAAAAGTTTTTTTTCGAAATTTATATTCCATGATTCTGGGTAACAATAAGAAGGTGAAAGTTCTACATCTGGCGGATTATCTATAAAATAGCGATTCATATGAGATTCGTCATGCCAAACAGCAATAACTCCTCGTCTATAGTCATCAGAAATTCTATCTGAGAGAATTTTTGCCATCTTTAAAAAAGAGCTTGCTGTGCCACCATTAAATCCACCTGCAAAATACTTTGTTCCCTCATGAAAAGGAACAAAGGCTGTTGAGTTTGTATTTGTCTCGTATGTAAACTGTGACCTGGGGGAAGCATAAAATCCTGGGTGAATCGTCCCAACCAGATTTCCTAATATCTCTTCTCCTACCGGAGCAACAAATCTCATATCTGCATCACAATAAAATAGATAATCCATCTTCTCTAGGTGTTCTTTTGCGCTAGAGAAGATATTGTATCTAAAAAGAGTTGGTCCTGGCCATGGAATATGTTTTTGTGGAATAACAATCTGTTGATAGCCAGGAATAGTGTTATCTGGTTGATGTGGCATGTTGGTGAAAATAAACATAGTAACATCATGACCCGCCATAAAGTTCTGCCTCACAGAATCCCAGAGCGGGTTTACAAATTGAATATATTTATTTGTTGCAATTACCAACAAGCCTATTTTCATAATTCCTCAAGAATTTAAATCCAAAAACAAGACAACTTCTTTTGCGTTAACTCTTTCCCAACGCAAAGACTTTACTTTTGGATTTTCTTTACAGAAAGTTTCTATATCTGTTTTGTTGTAGACATTATGAAACAATTGATCGGGTTCATAGAAATCAATCTTCTCAGGAGCTTCTGTAGGCTCTATGAAAAAGACGTTGATGACTTCCTTCTGTCCCACCCTAATCATCTCTCCTAAAGCCTCACGGAATGTGGGAAGGTGCTCTAAAACGTGTCTAGAGAAGGCTACCTCCATAGAGGAATCTGGAAGAGGTACTTCTTCTACCGGGGCGTGCAAAACTGGAACACCCTGTTGAGATGTTTGTGAGTACAAAATCCACGAGGAATCAACCCCAAGATAACTCAAATCATAATTGTCGTTCTTGTAACCAAAATACTCAGTGGCTGGTCCACACCCAAAATCCACCAAGGTCTTATAACCTTTTTGAGCTACATACTTTCTTACATATACTTTGGACTCGGCATTAAAATCACCTATCCATTGCTTAAACTCGCCAAGTTTTTGGCCAAGATTCTTATCCCACCAAGTTTGTTGAAATCTTTCAGTCGTCATCAGTTTTTCTCTTTTCTTTCAATTTTCAAATTGAGCACAATAAGATTTTATGAATTTTTTCCCGCAGTCCAAAGAAACATAATCGTGGCCCTGCATTCCTTGTTCGGAATAATCTATTTCTGATCCTAAATCTGTGCGAGGTAGATTTCTTGGAAAACCAATAGAAAAAAGAATCTCATAAAAATCTTCTAACCAAAGTTTGTCTGTATAAATTAACCCATCTTCTTTCGGGTTCCAGCTTTTTAAATCAAAATAAACTCGCAACTCTCCAAAATTTTGTGAAAAATTACAAAGTTGCATTTTTATAAGAGGAACTTCTTTTTTTGTCGAAGACCAAAAGCCAGAACCGTTTGTTCTGGCAATAAATCCAGATAAGTCTATTTCGAAGTTTTGTACAGGAATTTTCATCTTGATTTTTTCTTACTCATTAAAGTAAAATACTCGCCCATAAATTTGATACCACAATCTAGAGAAACGTAATCATCCCCTTGCATACCTTGCTCAGAATAATCTATATCTTTTACTGCCTTTTCAGTATATCCAATAGTAATAAGTTTTTCACGAAATTGTTTTAGCCAAAGATCATCTGTGTAAATGAGTCCATCTTCATTAGGATTCCAAGTTTTTAAATCAAAATAAACTCGGAGTTCTCCAAAATCATCCTGAACTCCATCAACAAACATGTTTGTTAATTTAACTTTTTTCTCTTCGATTGACCAAAGACCATTTCCTCCTGTTTTAACTGTTATTCCCTTTTTGCCAAGATTATAATAACCTTTACTCATGTAACCTCTGATATGCTTGTTTCATTGCCATACATGCCATTTGAGGGCATAATGGATTGTACCTGGGATTGTGACACACGGTGTATTTAACATACACTTCTTTCAAATTAGCAAACTTAAACCACTTTAATGCCTTAAGCCATAAATGATAATCTTCTGCTATTGGATATGTGTTGTCATATCCACCTGTGCGATATATGATTTTTGGCCTAAAAACAACAGAGGGATGAGCAATCGCATTATTGCCCATCAAAAGTTTTTCTTTTATTTCTTTATCTGAGGAAGGATACGAAAAAATTCCTATCTCATCGCCAGAAGGTGTGACTTGTAAGATGTTTGTTCCTAAAATATCAACATCTGGGTTTTCTATAAGAAACTCTACTTGTTTTTCCAACTTAGAAGGCAACCAAACATCATCAGCATCTAATCTTGCAACTAAATCAAACTCAGAATTTCCAACGATAGAAAATAAACCAGTATTTAAAGCTGGAACGATTCCGGGTTGTTCACAAAACAAATATTCAAAAGCAAACTCGGGATTAATATCCTTTAACCACGCAGCCATTTCTTTAACGGCTCCGTCAGTAGAATTATTATCTACCAAAAACAGCTTTATTAAATGAAGTGGATATGTTTGATTTGCTATAGACTGTACAGCCTCTCGGAGTTTTTTCCCGCCGTTATAAACGGGCATTAAAATTGCTATTCTGAGGTATTCTTTTTTCATATTATTTCCTATTAGTAAATTCTAATGGAACTATTTGATGAGCAGAAATGTTTTTGATGTTTTGAAACTTAGAAATATCGATTTTCTTTCCTTGTTTCCAAGCTTCTAACAGATCGTTTTCTGACCCGCCCTCATGAATATTCTGGACTTCGTTTTGAACTCTGTTGTGGGGTATATTAAAAACCTTGCTTGTTGTAAAGCAAGCCATTTGAGGATGTGGGATTTGTGGATGCAAGTGAGACATTGCACCCTCAAATGTATTTGGAGATTTCCACATGGTGGCTTTTGCAGCCTCTATAATATCTGCTTTTCGAAAAATATGACCATCTACAGATAACGGATAATTCCAATCCCAAGAAGTTCCTTTCCAATTCCAAACAAAAAATGGTTCTTTTGTAAATCCATTAGGAACTTCTTGTGAACTTTGAGTTGAATAACAATATTTTAAATGTTTTCCAAGTCTTAAAGAAAAACAAAAAATAGGCTGATTGGACTGAAGCATCTGAATAGCATGATTTGTGTCTACTTTTTCTTTGAAAACATCATCATCAGTTAAAAACATTACAAAATCTTTACTGTTATTTAACAAATCCAATGTTTGCATTCTAAAATCAAACTCTGGCCAAAATGCTACATTTCCAAACTTTGAAGTAATCTCGTCTTGAAGTTCAAAATAAGACGAAATATACTCATAATCTGCTTTAAAAAGCACCGAGACATCCTCTGCTTTTATATTTGAGTATTTAAACAACGACTCAAGACAAGCAAAAAGTTGTAAAGGTCTATTTTTTGAAAATATAATTGTGCTTATGCTCATAGAGGATGTTTGTCACACCATTCCTTCATAACCTCAGGATAACTTCTGTTGATTTTTATAGATGGAATATTTGAACCATCCCATGGCTTATGAAATATCCAACCACCAGTTTTTTCTTTTAGTTCCTTAGCTTTATCCTCAATCATCTGAGGCGTTACTTCACTCCAGGGAACATCAAAAAACACATTTGTTGAACGAGGCTCGTTGTACATAGCCTTCCAAAACTCTCCAAAGAAATCTCTATATTTCTCTATTTTGGATTTAATACTCCACCAAGAAAAATGATAAACGGTTGGTAAGTTGTCTACAACTTGGTTTAACCATATCTCATATTGTTTTCGAGCTTCTTCGTTTTTCAACGCACTCTGACGCAGAGCATCAATTTGAGGAGTATAAAAGTTTAAATTGGGAACAGGTACTCCTTGAGATTTCACAATAAAATCGCAAGTATCTGTACCGGGTTTTGCATATAATAAACCATTTTCTACTTTTCGATGAGTAATTGGAATTCCATGAGTAATCTCAGGATGATTCCTGGAAAGTCTCCATTTCCAAGGATTTATATCCATGCGAACTTTGTCCTGGCTTCCCCAATATTCAACAATTGGCAAACACAAAACGGGCTCATTCTGAAGCCCTCCAGTTTGTTGAATAAGCTGTTCGATCATCTTTCTTTGGCCGTTATGTATGACCTCATCCGAGTCCATCTGCCAAAGATAGTCTCCCGTGCACTTCTCCCGTGCAGCTTGTTTTAACACGCCATCAAAAACACCATGATTGGGTGCTTTCCAATCAACTTCTGCGTGATAGACAAACAGTTTTCCAGAATACTGTTTCTCCATTTTGTTAAGAACTTCCCTTGTTCCATCAGCCGCATCAGATGAATCCATGACGACAACCTCGTCACAAAAATCTAACATGGATTTAATTGTCTCCTGAAAAGGATAATCCATAGAGACGCAATTTCTTGTTGTTGTATAACCTGATATTTTCATAATTCAACCAAACATTCTACTACTTGTTCAAAAGTTCTAGCTTCTAAAATGCCATCAAACATGTCTTGAATTCTATCAACCAAAGCAGAACTTAATTGATTCGATAGCTTTTTTGGCATTCCACCATAGTCTGGGTAATCAAAAACCCCATATTCCTCATATTCCTCAGCTTCCTCATCTTCATTTTTTTTAAGTTTTTGCTTTAAAGAATTTTTGTTTTCATAAAGCCATAAAGCCACTTCAAAATAAACATCTATTAATTTGTTAAATTTGGCTCTAGCGACAGACTTACTAAGTTTTTTAACAGTTTTCTTAACTGCTTTCTTAGCCTTCTTCTTAGCCAGTTTCTTTTCGTCTTGTTTTATTTGCATCAAAGATTTCATACATTTTCTCCTATGGTCGGTTCATAATCAAACTCTGTATAACCAAAAGTTGCATCTGCCGATCTTTCTCCCGAATTTAATTCTTCAATAAGAGCAATTGCCTCTTCCTCCGTTTGAACAGCCTTTATTACTTTTGATTCTCTTGGAGATGTTTCTAGAATAAAGAATACTTTCATGTACAATGCTCCGTATTAAAATAAACACAAAACCTACAACTGTTCCTGTTTTTAGTAAACAAGTTCTTTTCTAGAGAACCAATCATAGAGTATACAGTTTTTATCGCTTTTTCGTTTAGTTCTTCTGTTGCATCAAACGGAACAAACTCAATATGTTGACCGGGCTCAGCTTCTCTTTTCAAAATTACCCAACCACACTTTACTTTAGCTGGGTCAATACCAAGTTTTAAACTCCAGAAATGTCTGTAAAGAACCAACTGCATTTGTTTGGTCTGGTCTCTTTTTTTCTCCCCTGTCCAACCCCAAGCAGAAGTTTTCCAATCTAAAACATAATAGATTTCCTCAGGCGGTTTTTCTCCTTTAGGGTCAGGCTTATTTATTTTTAATATGCAGTCAATAAATCCCTTAAAGAATCTTCCGGGTTTTTTCTCTAAAGATTCCATTAAAGGATACTCTGCGGCAACTATGCTGTAATCAGGAAAAGTCTTTTTTAGAAAGACTGGGAGTTCTTCAAAGATAGGTTTAACCGTTTCTGCCCAAACTTTAGGGTCTTCCTTGAAATTGGGCAAAGCAGCCAAAGCTACTTCAACCTGGCCTCCAACGAAATCCGCATCTAATTCATTTTCTCCAAGCAAATATTTTTCAATAGCATCATGTAAAATACCACCATACTCAGTATGTTGATTAGGTCCATCCAATTCAATCTTTTTGATATGTTTGAGGTTATGTCGAAAAGAACAATCTATCCAATCAACCATTTCAGAATAAGAAATATGATGTTTTTCTGTTGGGAGTTCTTTTAATACTGGTAATTCAATCTTTGTTGTTGTCATCCTGACTAGGATGATAACATCGGATTCAAAAGGATTAACCTCTTATTCCGAATTTTACATTTCTTTTAAACTCATCCAAATTTCTTGCGTTTGAATAAGAAAAAGCTGAACGTAATCCGCCTTGAATATGAGCAACTACCTTTTCTGCCGTTTCTTCATTTTCTTCAATAAAGGTTGAAATTCCCTCTGGGGTTGGTAATTGCTTTTCACTTCTTATTGTTAGCATAGCATCACGACTTGCCATGCCACGATACACTTTCTTACCATTTACTCTTGGCCCAGGAGTCTCTGAGCACCCAGCAAACATTCTACCGGACATAACAAAATCAGCACCAGCCCCAAGAGCCTTTGCAATATCTCCTATTTCCTGAAGACCTCCATCTGCAACAAACTTTAAACTATTACCTTTTCTTGTTTTAATCGAATGATTTTTCCCCGTATAACAACAATCATAAACTGCCGAGAATTGAGGAACTGTTACACCTGTAACGTTTTTTGTGGTACAGACAGCACCTGGACCTATTCCAATCTTTACAGCATCGGCGCCCCAAAAAGCTAAATCTTCAACCGCCTTACGAGTTGCTACATTGCCAGCCATAATAAAAACATCAGAACTAATATTTCTGATAGATTCAATTGTCTCTTTCATCATCAAAGAGTGTCCATGAGCAATATCAATAATAAAATATCTTGCACCTGCTTTATAAAGCATTTCTGCGCGTTCAACCGCATCACCAGAAACACCAACTGAAACAAAGCATTTTCCATGCCCATCTTTAACAATTTCGTATTCTCTTAGTTGTTCACCTGGCGTCATAAATCTATGAATTGCACCAAATGCACCCGCTTTCCACATAGCAAGTGCCATTCTTCCATCCGTAACAGTATCCATATTTGCAGATATTACAGGAGTATCAAGAGACGTATGTTCATCTAATTGGGAACTAACATTTACTTGACTTCGAGAAGTAATTTCACTATATTGTGGATATATGAACACTTCCGAGTATTGAAACTTTTTTTCTGTATCCATTTTATATTTCTCCCTTGTTTTTCTGATAATCCATTAGCAGGTCAAAATATTCTTTTAAGTGTACAACATTGTAGAAATCAGTTGAATCTTTTGATTCACTACATAAGAAAACCAAAGCGTTCCTTTTTATAAGAGGAATCGCTGGTGATGTGACAAATACTCTTTTTAATAAATTGTTTTTTTGGACTGTAGAAGTTTCAATAAAATTAATTTCGTTTTCTATACCTAAATCCAAAAATTTATCAATAGCGATATGAACAGTAGAACCTACTGGGAACCTTTCGTTAAACAAATTTCCAATCTCAATAATTCTTTGTAGATTTTTAAGTTTAATATCTGTATCTTTCCACTTAGAAATCAGAGTTTGGGGTTTTGCTTTCATCATTATTCTTTTATGAAACATTATTTTCCTTCAAACAAATCAGGTACTATAGTGGACCAAGAATCAAAATGAATATAATAAAAATCAGTTTCATCCTCTGACCTATCACAAAGAAATAAAATTTTCTTATCTTTTATTCTAGGAACAAACTCGGACTTTACTACTACTGAGTTTTGTGGTTGGTAAATATCCAATGTAGAGCCGATAGGATATTTTTTATTAAGAGTCTCTGCGACCAATAAAAACATTTGCAGTTTTTGTTCTTCGGAAAGCAAAGAATAAATTGCTTCGTCTGTATACAAGACTCTTATATTTTCCAGAGTATATTTGAAGCTATACGAAACTTTATTTGACTTTATTTCTGTACTCTTTACTTCTATACCTGTTGTTGTACATGTTATTGTATTTGTCATAAAACAATATTTCTCCAGAAATTTGGACCTCTTTCACGGAGGTAAGTTTCTGTTTCCTCAATAGAGCCTTTAAACCAATCTTCGTGTTGGTGTTGAACATTTTCATTCAACCTCAATTCAAGGCCAAGAAGTTTTGCCTCGATGACAACTCTAGGACAAGTATCAAAATCCAATGGATTAAATACTAATCCGTGGCATTTGGACAATTCTTCAAGAAACTTTTCTGGAGAAAGATCAGATAAGATTTTTACAGGAAGTCTTTCCTTTGCACAAAGCTCAACAGTTTCTTTTGTCCCTTTAATCCAATTGTTTGAACCCTGAACACCCCAAATCTTAAAAGACTGGATTTGTCTCGCTGCTCTTAAGGCAGCCATTTTTTCTAAGGCTTCATCTGAAAACGTGGAGGATTGAATGACGTGTTGTTCTGGTTTTGCAAAAAACAAACTTGGAATCCGGCTCAAAACATGTTCTTTTTGAGCCTCAGACATCCAAAAGATTTTCTCTGCATTTGAATATAATTTCTCTACCAAAAATCCATGAGGTCTCAGAGGGCAATCACACAAATGACCTGTTTGCTTTTGATGCAAAACCTCGGATCTAAATGCACAATATTTGTAATCATATTCGATTATAGAATATTTAAATCCACCTGTGGCAAGATAAGCAAGTGCGCTCGGATCTGCTTGTGTGAAATTACCAATTATCCAATATTTGTCCTTGTGTTTATCTAACATTTTTGCTGTAAGCGAAGGACTGTGAATTTTAAATACTGGGTATGGTGACTTATCTAATATTGCCTCGGTTGTTAATTCTGCGCCTCCTTTATATTCAGAAGAATATAAATCGCAAACTATTACAACAGGGCAATTTCCTGGGACAACAAACTCTACAGGAACATTTGTAAAAACATTTCTTGCAATTTGTTGGCCCAGGAAAAGAGGAGTTGTTGGACTTGATGGGTTATTCATACTTTCTCACTATCAGGTGCCTTTTTCTTTTCCACATGTTTTCCGCTCTTGAAAACATATGTTCGGCCCATCTCATCAGCATACACTCTAAGTTTCACCTTGTACTCCATTTCTTCTTCTACGCCAAACGGTTTATCGTTTCGATAAAGAATTTCTGCTTGTTCAAGATTCAAAGCCATATCCATTTCCTGGAATGAAAACTTCTTCTCGTTCATATCAAACTCAAATTTGCGAGAAGACAACTTTCGTTGATGACCAACGATTTCATCATCAGACACAGAGGAAATTTTGTACATGTTGCCCTTAATTCCGACAACATCATTAACTTCAATTGCTGACATAAATCCACGAGTCCGTTCTTCGTCAAGAATTAGACTATTGGTCTTATAAGCTTCTTTTTGTTCGTCAGAAAGCTCATTAAAAAAGTTAATCCGACGCATCAAGGATTCCTGCGAGGATTCCTTTCCAATATATTTGGAATCACTTGGATTATATTTGGCAGCGGTTTTAATTACCTCTTCTTTTTCTTCAACAAACCTTAGAGGTTTTCCATCAGGACCAATTGGTGCCATTTCATTACTAACCTCTGTTTCGTTGGTTGTCTCAACAGAAGAGGTTTCTGCTTTATCGGTCATTGAAAGAGTCATCGTTTTATTTTCCTTTTTTGTTGTTGTTGTTGTTTCGAAAGAGGTATTAAAGCTTAATCCAGAAGGATCTACATTCCAAAGATTTCTTGAGGAACTTCTTGTTCTTGAAAATCCCAATTCTGTTAGTTTTTTTGCCAACAACTGAGGTCTGTAGGTCGCAAACCCTTCCTTCATTCCATTGGCATGATACCACTCTTTCCTCACTTGTGCAAGTAGATTGAGTGAAATGCCAGCAGTATGGGTTTTTTTTAGCTCGCGAAAGAAATTTTTATCAAGATTTTCCAATCTTTCAAAATCAATTTCTTTCTTCTTGTTCTTTAACATCCAAGTTGCATAATGTTTATTAACAGCATTTTCATCGTTGTTATATACTGGATATCTCATTACTGAGGATACCACGTTTCTTAACTCACGCAAGTCAAAAGTTTCTTTATTTTCCATTAAAGCCAAATACGTTTCTCCGAGAGAAAACAATTCTTCATACTTGGCAATTCCTTTGGCACGGTCACTAGATAAAAGTCTATGTAAAACAATATTTCTTACGCCAAGAGGAATTAAAGAACCTGATTGAATCCTTTGTCTTATGGCAGGAATTGGGTCTTTGCTCCAAATTTTAAACTTGGCTGCTGTTTCCTCGTCCATTGAAATTTTTGGTTGAGGTTTCTTTCTAGAGGTAGAAACCTTCTTCTCGGGCATATTTCTTTCCCGCGTCTTTAACGCATTGAATATTTCAATTGGTAAATCTGCTATTTCTTGAGTCTCTTTACATAATAACTTATATTCTTGTCCAGAAATATGTTTACTGGGAGGAATAATAACATATCCTCCTGTTCCTCTAATATCAACTTTATCAGCTAATTGAGAAACAGAATTTTTTAATGGTTCCGAGGACCAAAACCAATAATGGTATCCTCCAGAACCTGTTTGATAACAGAAAGTTTTAGGAAGAGAATTTAAAATCTCATGTTCCTTCACGTCTATATCAACAACAATTAAAAACTTATTTGTTGTTGAAGATAATCTACCTGTGCAAATGGCATAGTTTATTTCTTTTTTACTGGACCAACTTTTAAATTTATCAATTGAGTTTGTCGCTATTGTCTTCCATTTCAAATTCAAATAAGGATGTTTTCCTGAAGCTGTACAAGCTACCCCTTTTTTACACGTACAATGTCCTTCTTTGTTAATTGAATGAATTGGAAAACCTTCTAACCCACATTTGGTTAAAAGGTATTCAAGAAGAATTGATGGAAAAGAATCTGTCATCGGAACATGTTAGAGGGAGAGTTTATATTGTTAAACACCCTAATGTCTCTCTAATTGGTGATCTTCCACTGTGTCAATTCAGACACAGAATATGAAGATGTTATTGATTTCCTTGTCCGTATTTAACAACCAAGTATTGTTCTACCTGATTCATTTCGGAATCAGTTAAGGCTCTCCGATAAATAAATATTTCGGCAATTAAACCATTACAAGTATATCCACCTGCTGCCCCACCAATAATTAAATCAGCCGTAGTAGCTGCTGTTGAACCCATAGCTGCGGTTCCGGCAGAATATCTATTGCTTCTAAAAATAATATTTGAACCAGCTCGACCTGTTCCGATTAATTTGGTTGGCAAATTTGTATAACCAGCTTTTTGAACATAGTTGGTATAACCATCAAACCAAAAAGCAGAAGCTTCGGATGTATCTCTAGAACCTAATGCCCAACCATCACTCCAACCCCCTGAAGAAGTTCTTGAAACAAATGTCTGATATGTTGCCCATGCGGGACTGGCGTCTCTTCCGATTACACCAGCAATAAAAACTGTCATATTTGAACTTTGCATTTTTGAATTATAGGAAGCTGTTAAAATAGAAGTCCCATCAAATTCAACGGCAGGTTTATTGTTTAAATAAGAGGAAGCTGTTAATGTTATTCCTGTTGCGGTTACCTGTCCTGCATGAAAACGATTTCCAGAAAGATCCTGCCAACGAGTCACCAACCCAGCCTCAACTGTAATTCCATAATCTGCTCTATACCAACCAATTAAATCTGGAATTTCGTAAGGATGAACAGAGCCCGAAATTCCTTGTAGTGGCATTTTTGTTATATCAGAAACACCACCTGGAACCGCGTCTGCGCTGGTCCAGTGAACATATTTTGTTCCATCCCAACCTCTAAAAGAAGGTATGTCATAAAAAAGAGACATCAGAACACCACGTACATTTCAGCACTTCCAAGAGAAACATAACTTTGAGACAAAGAACTAGAAATTCTTAATTCAAAAATGTTACTGCTAGACAAACTGGAATAAATATTACTGCTCGTGAATATTGTAGGATTAGAAGCGGTTACGCTCAAAAAGTTACTGGTTCCATTTAAGGTTACATAAGTATTGGAAGTTAAGTTAAATAATCTAAAACTTGCTGTATGTGGTGGATTTGTAACGTTTGCAATCCCTCTTAAATAAACAGCAGTAGGAGTTGAAGTCCAATCGCTAGAATTAAAAGCTATTTGACCTGCCATTACGGATTGTGTAGAAACGGTTGTCATTGCACCAGCCATAAAAACTCTTTGGTTGGTTGCACCACCGCTACCACTTGCAGTAGAAGAAATCGTTACACTTCCATTAGAATTTGATACAATTGTAACGTTTGTTCCTGCGACAAGATAAGAGCTTCCATTGGTTAATCGAGTAAGAGAACCAGACAAACCGCTACTAAAGGTTGCCACACCACTTTGTCTCAAAGTACCAGAATTTGCCAATATTGAAGTTGGAGAAGAAGCAAAAAATACAGCAAAACCTGGATTTGTATTTTGAAATTCCAAAGCGGCTTCGCCAATTGATTCATTCCAAACAACTACTTTACCAGTAGTTGTTGTTTTTTCTCTAAAAATAAGCCGACTAGCACTATCATGATAATAAATTGTTGCATTTGGAGCACCAACATCCATCGTATCGGCTGAAACATTGCTCCAGCCTATATAACCACTATAATCTCCTCTGCTTCTAAAATTAATACCAGCACCGCCAAAAGTGCTGTCTAAACCGTGAATGTGTAAAAGTTCTGTGGTATTTGTGTTGTCATAAACACAAATAGCACGTTCTTGATCGTTTGATGGTGCTATATGTAAAGCACCACTTATTCCCGCTCCTTGATCTCCGATAATTCTAACTGGACCAACAGAGGCTGTTAATGTTATAACATTTCCAGAAAGATATGCACTTTGCAAAGAACCAGAGCCACCACCTGAAGAACCTGTTGCGGTTGAACTAGAGGCTAATTGAGATAGAGTATAACCTTGAGGATTAATTCCGTCGTAAAACTTTAAATCATTTCCAACAGTTTGAATATAATTGCTATTTTTTCCAAACCCAAGTGCACCAGAGACAAAAACAGAACCTCCAAAAGCGGATATTCTAGCTGCGCTAGAACCTGTTACAACTGTTCCAGAAACAAATAAAAATACATCTGTACCAATTGCTGACTGATTCCAGGTGCTTGTATTTATTTCACCACTATTTGGTGTACTTGTATTATCGTTTGCAATATCATAGAAAATGATTCGGGCGCCAGTGCCAGTGGAACCGGAGGCTATAAACTTTGCGCCTCTAAATTGTGATGCTCTAAAATCTAATGCCATAATGATTTACCTGGGAATAAATAGGGTTATAACTCAAGAGTAATAAGCAATAAAGTGAACAGAGGCAGAAACGGCATCTGAAATTTCTACATTTGCAGAGTCAGAATCTACATAACTTGCAGAAAGAGCTACATCATAATTTGAACCCGGCCAAAGAGTTTGTAAAAATTTAAAAGGAGTTCCTGGTAAAGCAGAGAAAGATGCCGTATAAGAATCTACAAAATTTAAAGTTTGAGTTCCTGCCGAAGCAGTAATTGAAGAAGTATATGAGCTAGTGCAATAAGCAGGATATGTTGGGGAATATATTGCTCTATATCGAATAGTACCAGAAAAAGGAGCAGAAGTTTGACACACAAATTGTTGTGTGTCAAAATATAATCCATATATATTTACATTTTCGCCCCAATTTGAAGCCGAATCGGCAGTTAATACGATTATTGGGTCTGAGGAAAATGTAAAATTAAAATACCCCAAAATAGAAACATCCGATTCAAGAACTGAGATTACTCCTTCGTCATATTCTGCTAAATCAACAGGAGGAATAACAGGCGTTTCACTAGCTGTTCCCCCTGGAATGCCATTAATAATATAAAAATCTCTATGACGAATAGTTTTGTTAAGGTCTACGGACATTGTGGTGTCAGTAGCTGTATTAACGAAGGTAATAACAACGGGTTTTCGTGAAGAATAACCATAAGTTCTTCTCCACAAACCCGTTGCTCGACCACCATATTTGTTATTATCTGCCACGGTGTATAATTACGCCGATGTCAGAGAATTTGTGCTGCAAGAGTTGCCAACTCGCTTCGCTCGCCTTTCAACAAGGTAACATGGCCAGAAATAGGATATGATTTAAACTTTTCTATAGCTACCGTTAAGCCGTTGGAAAGACTGTCTACGTACATATTATCAATCTGCTCAATATCTCCCGTTAAAACTATTTTAGTTCCTTCTCCCACACGGGTTAAGATAGTTTTAAGTTCGTGGGCATTTAAGTTTTGAGCTTCGTCAATTATCATATAAGCATCGGCAATAGAACGACCTCTAATAAACGTCATTGCCTGAATTTCAATTATTCCATCATCAAACATCAAATTTAAAGTTTCCTCAATATTTTTTGAACGTTTTCCTGAAGGGCTTAAAAGAAATCTGAGATTGTCTTTGATAGGAGCAATCCATGGTTCCATTTTTTCTTCAATTGTTCCTGGTAGAAAACCTATATCTTTACCTACAGGTTGAACTGGACGACAAACTACAAGAGACTTGTATTTTTTAGCCATAACTTGTTCAAGACCTGCCGCAATTGCAACAAGCGTCTTTCCGCATCCGGCAAATCCAGCTAAAGTAACCAATTTCACGTCTGGATCTGTAAGAAGGTCAATAGCAAAAGTCTGTTCTTTGTTTCTCGACTTAATTTTTCCTACATGCTCATTAGAAACCAAAACAAGAGGTTCTCCGTTTTCAAAAAATCTACAAAGACCAGATTGAGTTCCGTTTGTTAAGACAACAAACTCGTTTGGTTGAAGTCCTGCTGTTTTTGAAGCTTCCAAATAGAGTTGTCCACTCCGATGAAGTTCATTTATATCAAAATCTCCTTCTATTGTAGAAACTCCAGAAAAAAGTTTTGACACTGAGGATGTAACTTGAACCTTCTTATAGTCTTCACATTTTATTCCAAGAACGTCAGCCTTAAGACGTAAAAGCAAATCTCTTGAGACGAGTGTCATGTCCTCTTCCTCGTGAGCAGACTGAAACTCCAAACAAAGAGAAATTATAGAATTATCTCCAGTTTCTTTCATTAATAATTCTTGAGGAAGAACTATTTGTTTTTTTCTCTTGCTTCTTACATCATCAATAGAGAGAATTTTTAACAATCCGCCAGAAGGAAGAGGTATTCCTGTCTTAAGATCCTTGTTGGTTTTTGTTAGCTCGGCTAATTTTCTAACAGTCTCTCTTGCGTTTCTTCCCACTTCGTCTTGACGGTCCTTGTGCCTATCTAGTTCCTCACATACTATTAAAGGCAAAACAATATTGTTGTTTTGGAAAGAAAAAATTGCTTCTGGATCTGATAGTAAAATGTTTGTGTCAAGAATAAATGTTTTTTTAGCCATTAGATACACTTGTCCCTTTGCGATATAATCGCATGTTAGTCAAACAAATTTCCTAAAAATGTTACTCTGTTTTATTAGACTTTTTATTTTTACGTGATTTGTTTGAATCTTTTTGAATTAAAATAAGTCCATTTCTAAGATTTTTTTTGGAGGAAATGGTTTCTGAGCCATAAATTTCCTCTGTTGCTTCTTGGGTTTGAATATTTGGCGCTTTAAATAATCCGTCTGCACCAATAACCGCAGTTGAAGGATCAATGCCCTTTTCCAATAAATCTCGAATAGTTATTTTAATTCCCATGAGTTTAAGTATTGATTAACCTACAAAGAAGTCCCAAATTATTTTGCCAACAGCAGTTGCTAATGCAGCACCTACCCAAAGAACAAACTTCCAAAATCCTTTACTGGTTTTAACTGCGTTTTCAAGGTCTTTGTTATCTTCGCCAGCTATTTTTTCAATAGATTCTACTTTTCCTGTTGTTGTTTTTAGAGTAGAATCAATTTTGTTAACTTGTTCTAAAAGACGTTGTTCTGAGTCTGACAGATTTTTCATGGTATTTGTCATGTTTGTTAGCATCATGTCTGTTTTTTGAGCACGAGCATAAATTCCATCCTCAGGATCATATAATCTTTCTAGTTTTTCATTCATTTTATCTTGAGTAGTTTTAATATCCTCGATTTGATTTTCAAGTCTATCAAAACCGCCATTTAGAACCCGAGCAGAAGAAACTTTTTGATTAACTTGTTGTAAAAGCAACATAAGCTCTTTAATCTCGTCAGAGTTTCCTTTGTTCATTTAAACTGCTCCTTCTTATTATTTCTAAATAGGATAAATAAAATGATAAATAATCAAACAACATTCCAGACAAAAAATATTTTAAGAGAAAATTTCTTAGAAATAACGGAAAATCTTCTGGAAAAATATCAAAAAGCGGAAGTTTTGTTAACTGAGGATTTTTATACAGTACAAAAAAACTCTCTTCAATTCCTTTCTAAACTTATAAAAGCAAAAAATCAAACAGAATCTATTTTTTTTAGAATCTTTGGTAAAACATTATATTCGTCAGAAACCTTGTCTGGTGGTTCTGGGGTGATTGGATTTGTCTTTTTTCTGGTCTTCTTTCAAGAATTATTAAAGAGACAGGACCTATTAGATGCTTCTAACGTGTTGTTTTTGGAAAAACAACTTCAAGAAATTTTAGAAAAAACAAAAAGCAGTATAGAAATGTTTTCTAAAGTTCCTTCTATAAAAGACCTCGAAGATATTATTTCAAATATCTGCCAAGATGATGTTCTTACTGAAGTAGTAATGGAAACTTTGAAAATTTCTGGTATTGATGGTCGGATTTATCTTGAAGATAGTGCTCAACCAAATTTTACAATTGAAAAGAAAAGTGGTTATTCTTTCAAAGCTAAACCCGTTTCAGTTTTTTTAGAGACTCAAAAGACAATAACGGAAAAAAATGTCAAAGTGTTATTAGTTGATGGAGTAATAGAAAGAGTATCCGAAATAGATAATATTCTTCGCGGAGCTTTTGAAAACAAAGTCTCAGTAATGTTTGTTGCCAGAGGATTTTCTGAGGAAGTTCTTGCTACTTTAAAACACAACTTCGATAAACAACTCCTTCGAATTATACCCGTTTTAATCAGCGCAGACCTTCAATCTATTAACCTTTTAAACGATATTGCTGCTGTTTGCAATACGGATTTTGTCTCAGTTTTAAAAGGAGATATGTTATGTTTTCAAAATATAGACTCTTTATCTACAGTTGAAACAATCCATTATTTCCAAAATCAAATTACCATAGAAGAAAATTCTTCAAAAAATAAGGTAGCTCTACAACTTCAAAACTTAATCAACAAAAGACAAAATGAAACAATAGAAGATATTATAGAACTATTAGATGAAAGAATTAAATCTTTGACGGGAGATGTTGTTTATATTCGTTTACCAAATACAACTTCAACAGAAAACTTAACACAAAGAGCAAAGTTGGATATTTGTTTTAGAACCGCAAAGAGTGTATTAAATAACAATATAATTGACTTTGATGACGTTTCAAATAATATTTCTAAAACCTTAACAGAATCTACTCCTTTGGAATCCGCCTTTAAAAATTCGTTATTAAGAATTGGAAAAATTTTAAAAGGAACATGTTCTTCTCTGTCCTTATATTTGGCTCTAAAACAAATATCTTCACAAGTTTTATTGTTAGCAACAAGTTCAGGAATTGTTGTTATTGACCAGGAGGAATAATCTTCCATCCGGCTTGAATAAGCTTGTCCATTTGAGTTTTGAACATAGGAGATTCACCATCGACTCCCATAACTTTTGCCATTTGCTGGATTATTTGTGGGACCTCTACAGGATTCATAGCCTGATTGCCTTGTTGATTCTGTTGCTGGTTTTGTGGCTGGTTTTGTGAAGTTTGTTGACCGGTTGCTTGGCTTGCCTGAGAAGAACCTGCTGGTTGTGCTTGACCTGTTGTATTGCTTGTTGTTCCTGAGGTTGAAGTTGCATTTGCCTGTGTTGAATTTGGCGATGCAGATTGAGGAGATTGAACTGGTTGACCTTGAGGTGTCATCACAGGTGGTAATTTAAGTTGCGCTAAACGACTAACAAAATCCTGCATTTGTGCATTTATCGTCTGTGGATTTCCAGACATCTGCCCTTTTTTCAAAGTTTGAATTATTTGACTTGTAAGATTTGGAGGTGAAAGAGCTGGAACTGGTCGGCTCTTAAAGAAATTTGTTATTTTCTGAACCATACCTCCTTGAGAACGATTTATTAAGTTTTCTAATTGTTTCAACTCTTCGTCACTTACAAGACCATCATCAAAAAACGGTTTTATCTTGGGCCAAAGCTCTCCGAGTTTATCAAAATAGCTATAAACCATATTTGCTTGAGCAGCTATAAAAGCTCCCTTTGCACCTCCCCAATCATTATTGGATACAGCCGCAAGAGCCTGTTTTTTTAAGTTATCTAAAGCTTGATTTGTTGCCTGCAACTCTGGAAAGCTTCTAATGACATTTTGAACTTTGGTTAAAGAATCTGTTATTTTCTTTAGTTGATCAGGATTTACTTCACCAATTTCTTTTAATAAAGCTTGACCTTCTTCTTCTGTTAAAATATAGTCTTCCCCAGACTTGTCACCTGTTTGAGCTTTTGGGTTTGTGCTTGTCGCTTCCTCCATAGCCCCATTTGGAGTTACTACCAAAGGAACTTTTTCTATGTTAGTAAGCTGCATTAATTGAGAAGCTGTTAAATTAAGCATTTGATCAGAAATAATAGAATATTTTAAATCTGGCAATTCCATAGAACGATACATTCTCTTAAGAAGAGTATTGAGTTCTGGGCTTGGTTCAAGAGCGTTATGAATAGCTCTTTCAATTTTAGGCGCATCTGTAAGATTTTTGATTGGAGTATCTGGATTCTCCCTTGCCATTTTAAAAATAGGCAACTCTAAAAGGATTTTTAAATCTTTATTAAAAAATCTAGAGAGGTTGTTATAAAGAAGAGATGTGTATTTTACCATATAGCTTGCAGGGTCTTGCAAACTTTCTGCCTCATCTTTTGTTACTCTAATACGACCATCCTTACGGGTAATTTTGTCACCCATAGTGATTCGATTTAAAAGCTCAATGGCTTCGTCTAAGCTTGCTCTAATGTGTGGAAGCAATGCCGCAAATGGAGCAAAAGAAGTTTCAAACTTGGAAATTGAAGCTTGAAGGCGTTGAAGGCTTTCTCTATTGAAACCTTCATTCAATATAATTGTGTTTTCCATTAACCAAGAAATAGAGGCTTCTTGTAAATTTTTAGCTTTTTCTTGCTTGTGTTTATTATATTCTTCACGAAGAGTTTTCATTTTTTCCTCAAACAATACAAATAAGTAGGGTTATGCCGCCGAATATTAAACCAACAACCAGGTCTCTTACTCCTGAGGAACTAGAAAAGCTTGTAAAATCAGCCGCTTCCTCTGTTTCCGCCATTAAAAATATAAAACAACCTCTTCCAAGTAAAGAAGAGGTTGCAGAGGAAAAGAAGTCTGCTAAGTTTTACCTACCTGTTCTCAGACTCAACGATCCCACCCAATGGGATTCAAAACCACTAAGCGAAAGAAAACATTTTACAAATGAAGTTGCAAAAGCCACTTGTGTAGGAAAATGTTGTGGTTATGATGGATTAAAAGCAGGTTGTTGCCAATTAGACCCCGAGGATATAGAACACGTCTTAGGTCCTTTAGATGAAGAATGGATTAAAAAAACCATAAAATGGTTTAGAAAAAAGGGAATAAACGTAACCAGACACGATATTGTAATAGATTTTGAAGAGGGAAGACTAATAGGTCAAGCCCATTTTAACAATCACCCAGTTTTTCTTCAAAAGGATAGTTATCCTATATTAAGGATACAAGCATCAGGAATACGTTTTTCTTGTAAATTTCTTAATGTTTCAAATGGAATGTGTACAATTTATGAACAACGACCCGATATGTGCAAAGACTATTATTGTAGTTACGTAAAATCAAACTTCTTGGTTAGAACCAAAAATCATCCAAATACCTATAAAAAAATAGATATTGGCAACAAAGAAGAAGAAAAAGAAGAGAAAGAATAAAGGAGCCTGTCATGTCAAAGCAATTAAGTGCCGATTCGAAAACCAAACCCAAGATACCTGTGCTGCCAAATGACACATGGGTTGAAGGAGATGAATATAATATAAGATATTCTCTTGAAGAGGTCATTGGCAGCGTTAAGAAGCGGATATTGAATCCAGAAACAAAAACTCACGTGATGGTAGGAACGGACAGCCTTGGTTCAGGTCCAAATTATCGTTTCATTACGGTTGTTTGTGCTTGGGACGAAGGAAAGGGAGGTACTTATTTCTATAAGTCTTCAATGGTTCCTAGAAAAACCTATGCAGGATCTCAGAAGATAAGGCTTCAAGAAGAGGTTACTAAATCTCTGGAGGTTGCTTGGGAAATAGAACAAACCCTCGGTGTGAAACCCCAGGTTCACATTGATGCGTCTCCTCCAGGTTCAAATGAATTTTCTGGTGCATTCTCAGAAAATCTTAAAGGTTATGTACTTTCTAGTGGATATGATGCAATACTGAAACCGGAAAGCTTTGTTTCTAACTGTATTGCAGACAAGCACACTAGGAAATATTCAAAAAGAGGAAGAAAACACAAATGAATCGAAAAAAACTTGAGACGATTATTGAATCGAAATCCTACGAATTCTTAAACATGATAAAGGAATCAGCTTCTGATTCTGTTATGATGTGGATTAATAGAAATAGGGTGGACATTGATTTGGCCTTAGCCCAAAGGATCTTAGACCAATACAAGGCTGCGCTTGAAAATGAAGCCTTAAGCAAGATGGATATCTTTCTTAAGAAACTAGACAAAGACCTTGCTGAGTTTTCTGGGACAGAATCCGAAACTTTAACAGCAAAGCCAGAGGTAAAGCCAAGAAAAAACGCTCGGAAGAACGCCTGATTAAAACTTTATTGTTTTTATTTGCTGCGTTCTGTTTTGGTCTTATCTTATTTTTTGTATTCATTCTCCTATGAAGGACTTTATTAAACATTTAATAACGTGTAGATGTACTTTGCCACATTTACGCTATCTTCCAAACTCTCCAAATCATAAATTCATAGTATTTTCAGAGTTGGAAGAAAATGGAGAATTTTGTCCTTCATTTGCTCAATGTAACAATTGTGGACTAATTCACAAAGTAACAGAAGTAGGAGAATCTATTATCCTCAAAAAAGAGGAATCTTTTGCTGTTCCCACAATTGAAGAAATAAAAGGAGAGATGCCGGAAAAAATTCTGGCATCTCTTTCTGGTTTTGAATTAGACCTTCATCAATGGCAAGAGTTGAAATGGATTTTGGATAATCAAGCCTGGGGACGAAGTGTAGTTCTTGGAAAAGAAAAGATTGAAGGTTTGGTTGCAGGAAAAGCTATTCAAATTATAAGCGCAGGAATAGCAAAAATTACTTCTTTCTCCAAAGAAGATATTCAAGAGGTATCAAATGACAGATGAACAAAAACCAGTTGATTTACTAGAGACACAAGAACAAGAAGGTGTTGTCTATATTAACCCTCATATTGAGATAAATCTCTCGGATGCAAAAAGACACGAATGCAGAGAGATTGTCCGGGAAATTAAAAACTTTGGGGTAAATCAAAGACAAATATTATTTTTAATTGAACTCTTGGCTCTTGAACTAGAAGACATTCACACAGGAAAAGACCTTAGAAAAGTTATTATTGCCGCCAGAGAAAAGATGAAACCATCTTCTTCTCATTCCTCAAGCTTAATTTTCCCAGAAGGGTCCTCTCTCTGAGGTCGATCTTTTTTTTTATATTTCATTTCAAATATAGGTAAAAAGTTTTTATTTGGTAAAGAAACTAAGCTTTTAGTTCTTAAGCACCAAAAAACATATACATAAGCCCACCCATCTCCAGCCCAACGATGATATTCTTCTGATTCTCCTAAGAACATAAAAATATCATTGGAAAAAAATCGCATTTCATTCCAGAAATCTTTTGAAACCAGGGGCTTGAAACTGTATAAAGGCCCAAAATCGGCTGATATAAGAATTCCTGGTTGGTTCCTATTATTGGAGGAAGTTGGAGAATAAAGGGCACCCACTTTAAATGGGTACCTTTTGTCGATTAAAAGATTTAAATCATCTTTTGTCGGGAACAAATGCAATTATCCTTCGAGTAATACCGTCAGGAAAAGTATAGGTGTATTCCCCATAATTGGAATGTTCTCCTGGACGAGCCTCTCTATAGTACATCCCAGGAATAGACTTGTCAAGTTTTGTTGACAACTTCGTTCCATCCCTCGGATCAATCCTGTGAATAAAATGCAATAAAAACTCTTGATAAATAACAGGGGTTTGTCCAAAAGGAGTTACTTGCTTAAAAACACGCTCCATACCAGTTGTCATTTTGGGAGTAGGTACATCCACCATATTTCTTCTCTTTTCCTTTTTCTTCTTCTTCTTCTTCTTCTTCTCTTGGATTCTATCACTTCATATCCAAAAGATATTTGTGAATCTCCGCTATCGTCATCCAATGAAACTTAAATCGAAAATCTGTCTGTAAAGCTTTTCTCCACTTAACAAATGAAGTCGTTCCAGGAGCCACAATCCAATTTCCTCCAACACCTCCAATTGGTGAACCCATCCCCAAATATCTCTTTTTTTGAGAATTCGTTGTTGTATGACCCGCTGTCACATGAGCCTCCACTACACAATTTACTTCGCCCATCTCACAAAGCTTGTCTCGCAACTTGTCAGCAAATCCATTATCCCCATCTTTTCCAGGTCCATCTCCAGTTGAACAACAATATAGAATAACTCCAACCGGTTCATTTGGAACTTTAACACAGGTAAGACATTTTACTAAGTCTCCAACTGTTCCTATTCTAAACCCAAGCTCTATTCTGGCAGTAAAACCATGACAAAATAAAGCCGTATGACTTGAACGATATCCTAAATCTGCCATCCTTTGAAAGAAATCAATTACTTGTTTTTTACGAGCAAGTTCCCCCTTGGATAAATCTACCTTCAATCTACACTCATTTGGAATGTTGTGAAGCTTCATGAAATTCTTAGCCTCAACATCAAATGCCCCGACAAAATCTCTTCTGCCTTCTGAATTTCTATCCCCCGTTATTACAAAAGCTTTTACTTGTGTCATATATGTTTATTCCTTTTTCTGAGAACTCAAAGAAATATTGAGTTTAAAGAATTGGAAAGTAAATGGGTAATATAAGTTTTTTTGGACTTTTCCAAACGTTTCCAAATACCCAAACCGGTGGGCGCTTACCCCCAAATAAAATTCTATAAAAGGTAGACTGATGAGTGTCACCAGCTATATAAATACCCTTGTTCGTTAATCCGTGATTTAGAATCTTTTTCTCAACCACCACACCAGCAGTCCCTAGTACCGGCAAGTCTATCATCGTGGATTTATCTGGACGCTTATTCTCCTCCATCAATATCTCCCCTAGCATCCAATGCGCCCACGGACGACGTTCCACCAAATTCGGTATCGCAGAAAATAAATCCCGCCTCAACCAATATAAGAAATATGTCTCAACAACAGAATCACCTGACCAAATAGTATTTGATTTTAATAATCCGTGAATCTTTGGATATAACTCAACGTCCGCCGCGTAAAAACTAGACTTCTCAATCTCATGCTCGGTTAACTTTAAATATTTCTCTATGTCCATCACACAACTAACTTGACATACAGGCTCTAACTCACTGTTCCTCACTGGTATCCCGCCCCTTGTACACATTATCGATTTTAAAGATAATATCTCCCTCGGCTCCTTATTCCATATAACATTGCCATATCGAGTAGGGTAAAACCATAACTCACAAGGAACTAATGCCAAATCCCCAACCTCAGCTTCCTCAAAAACCATTTCTTGAGGTGAAATCCCTTGAGATAAAGAACCCGTCAATTCCTTTTCCTCTAGCTCCCTTACATAAGATACAGAATGATATTGATGCCCATTGCCAAATGTTATTCCCATATTTTAATAATTATCTCCATGGTCTCCAACTTCACCCTCTCAACCTATCTCCTATATACCGCTATCTCAATTTCACTCCTCTATCTCTTCTTCTATCTCACTCTCGATTATTTCTTATTCGAAAACAAATAATCAAAACAAATATTCAAAGCCTTTTTAAACCACTTCCCATCTCACATTTATTAATGTTTTAAACAAATAGCCCTCTTAACTCCCCCGTCTTATTGCTTTTTTTGAACTCTTGTTTTTAAAGAGTTTTTTGAGAACTCCTGGAATCAAAATAACAACCCGCTCCCCCAATCAGGTTTATAACTCCTCTTCCATACCTCATACTCATAAAAGCTTATATCAAACGGATTTTAAAGAGCTGAATTTTAGAGAAATGCACAAAAGGGTCTGACCCTTTACTCTTTTTTCTCTCTTTTTTTCTCTCTTTTTTTCTCTTTTTATTTATTTTTTGCCCATTTTTTCTTGTTTTTCATCTCTTTCTCCACTTTTTCACCTTTTGATACTATCTTTAATCTATATGTGGCGGCTGAGATTTTACAATAACCTCCCTCCCTCTCCCTCCCTCAGAAAAGAGTTCTTATGCATGCAAAATATAATGGCACTACCATTACCACCATTAACAATACACCAAATGTTCCAATAGAACAACCTCTGTTTAATTCCTCTGAGCCTGATTTTGAACTGGAGCTTGGGGCATATTATTACATAATCGAGAATTGGCAGAAAGAATATTTGGCCTCTCTTCTTGTTTCTTCCCCGAAGGAGCAAGAAGAAAAACCGGGGACTTCTGTTTATTCTGGGACTTTTTATCCTGAGCATTTATTAAACGTTCCAAGAATCCTAGTTGTTTCTCAACCTAAAAAGATTATTTACGACTCCTCAGGAAATTTTGAGGATTACTCAAATCTAATAACAGAGATTCACCATCAGAAAAATTTTTCTGGAATGGGATTTGGTTGTTTTGGTATGGCCGGGGAATTTTATCAAGAGGCAATTTTGTATTACCCGGAGGATTATGATTTTTGGAGTTTCGGAACCAACTATTCCTCAGGAGCGGTTACTCGACTCCAGCATTCTTCCTCACAAAAACCCAAGAAAAAGATTCTTTCAAAAAAGATTTATATCGGAATTTCCTTACCTAATAATCTCTTCTATGAGGTAAAGTTCTGCTATTTTCTCTATATAAAAAAGAACTTAGAAACTGGCCGGTTTGATTTTGACTCCCTGAGAGGTTTTGACATGGAGAAATTTAATCGCCTAAACCAACTCAACCAAAAAGAACAAAAACTCATTTTTGCCAATGACGATGAAGTCAATTATGACAATGATATCTATCCGTTAGTCCATTATGAAGATAATACCTATCCTGCTTTTCCTCCTCCGGCTTTTCAGGTTCAATATTCCCCAACTATTTCTCCTAACCCAAATATTACTACGACGACGACTGCCCCTCCTACTTACAAAACCCAGCAAGAAAAAATTTCTCTGTGGGACACTCTGAAATCTTTTTGTGTTTCTAAAAAGTGAAAATTTCCCCCGGAAAATTTTTCAAGAGGCATTTTGACAGGGAAAAATTCCCCCGGAAAATTTTTTGGTTTTTGAAAATTTCAAAACGTGCCGGGAGCGTAGGGGTCAAGCCGCAAAAAGCATGCCAACTCCCACACATGTTGGACGTGGGGTGGGGGCTACGCCCCCCACCCCCAGGGGTGGAAGACGAGTGGAAGCAAAGAGTATGCCAAGGTCAAAGTCAATAAAAGAAAACCCGGCAACCGAAAAGAAAGGTCAACCGGGTTTAATGCGAGCCATAGCAGAAAACCCCCGGACTGTCAAGCCCAGGGGTTTCCTTTTGTTTTCAGGCGTTCACGATCTCCGCGATAAGCATCGCCGTTTCGCTCTTTCCCGACTCGCCGCCCGTTGCCGCGAGAATCTCACGCTCCGAGAGATACTCGGACGCAACGTCGAAAAGCTGCGTTCCGCTGTATCGCGAGAGAATCTCTCTCGCCATTGCGTAATCCGTGTCATCCCAAGCGCAAACGCTCTTAAGGGCGAGAGTCGAGCCGCGTCGCGCGTCGTCCGCGCGGAAACCGACATCGTTATCCGCGTAGGTAGCGAGCGCGGCACGCTCCTCGTCAAGCTGTCGGCCGAAAAGCTCCACGATTGCGTCGTGCGTGAAATCGCGAGAGTCGCGAATAAGCTCGTTCACGTCCGCACGGCACAAGCCACGGATGAGCTTGATCGGCCGACCACGCGAGGGGGTGAGAGTCGAGGCCGGAACCCGCGCGAGAAGCCCCGTTTCGCGCTCCAAAACCGTCGCGATGGTTCCATCGGACGAGAGGCGAACGAGCGCCCCGATGACCGAGCCGGTGACGTTGCGGGTGACGTGGCGTTCCGTGATGTTCGTGGTCATATTTCTCTCTTTTCTTTCTGCCGGATTTCGTTCCGGCGACTTGTGTTTATATTAGCAGAAGAGGAAACTCGTGCAAGGTCTTTTTTCTTTTTCCCTTTTTCGCTGTTTCTCTTTTTCTGCTCGTTTCCTCGGACCATTTAGTTATAGCAGGTTAGCTAATGCCGTCAAGGGTTGTTTGCTTAGTTGGGGAAACTCGCTGGAGTCAAGCTCAATAAATCCTTTTCTCAGTCTTTTCTTTTCCGGGCATGAGTCAAGCAAGGAAAAGCAGTCAAGGCAAGAAATGTAGTTGTCACATACTTGTCACATGGAAAACTTGGGTAGGGTCACCGTTCCCATCCTTTCTGGATTAAGAAAAGGATATCAGGAATTGAGAAAAGGTCAAGGGAAGAATTCGGGAGAAAAAAACAAAAAGCCGCCTGACCTTTCGGCCGGACGGCTTTTGACTTGCTTAGTGTTTTCTGCTAGTCAAGAACTAAGATCGGCACCGAGGCGAAAATTCAGTGGCTTGTCCAGAATTACTGTTTCTGGGTGTGAAAACCACATTCGAGAGCCAAAACCAGGCTCATGCACGAAATAACCGCTCGCACTGTAACGCGAGCCGCGTTCGATATTTACGATCTTTCCGGCCGCGAGACAAAAACCGTTTCGGGACACACGCACAATCGTCTTTCCGATGTTTTCTTCCATGGAATTATTATATCACGAAATCAACCAGCGTCAAGTAGAAAAGAAAAAGAAAAAACGCCCTTGACTTTTAGTCTTGGGCGTTTCTCTCTCTCTCTCTCTCTCTTTTCTTTTTTTGGTTTCCTGCGCTGGGTTCAGCCGACGAAGCTTGCGCAGAAAACGATCTGCGTATCCTTTTCGACCGTCGGAACGCGGAACGCGAGGATTCCAGGGGCATCGTCGTGCTTGTACCGCGCGATCGTCATGGGGTTGATACCGAAAACCTTACCAAGCTCCCTGCGGACGCTTTCGGCCTGCGAGTCACTCATCGGCTGATCGCTTGCAGAATGCACGAAAACCCGTCCACACACCCGAGGGCGTCCTCGTGCTCCCACCTGCGAGGGAAGCTTGCTTGAATACTCTCGCGCCAGGAAAACCGTAGGCGCATCGACGGTGGAGGTGACGGTGGTTGCGGTCGAGGTGTTGCTGTTTTCCATTTTCGTTTCTCCCTGTTTGTCTCTATGTTTTAGCAGGCTTTTTGGTTGGGTCAAGAGAAAAGAGAATTCTTTTTTTCTTCTCTTTTTCTCTTGCTGCCGGGTTTGTTACGTGAGGTTATGATAGCAAAAACCCCCTGAGAGTCAAGCTCCAAAGGGGTTAAAACAAAACTTGACCTTTAGGGGTAGGTATGCTAGAGGGGTTAGCTCCTGATATCTCGTGCCAGGACGAGGTATCAGGATTTTCCCGATTGTCAAGCTCTCAGTAAGGCTTACCCTCGAAAAAATTCAGGGCGGTCCGAGCGTCATCGTCCAGCAAGGGATTTGCTGGCTCGATAGCCACTGGAGAAACCGCGAAGGCAGGAATATCATCCTGCAAATCCTCGTGCACTCGGTTGCTCAACCAATCGGCGAGTGCATTAGCCTGGCTTTTGTCTCCCTTGACGTAAACGACCAGCGTGATCTTTTGCATGTTTTGCCTCTTTCTCTGTGTAGAGAGTAGCAGAACGCTTTTTGGTGTCAACCAGAAAGCGCCTTAAGAGCCGCAATTCTGATTGCTCCGGGCGGAAGATAAACCCGAGGTCCGCGACTGGCACACGGATTGCATCCAGTTCCAGGATTTGCCTGAGAGTAACACTCGCAAGGGCGCGCGTGCTGGGTTTTCCAGAATTCGACCGTTTCGAATTCTGGATTTTCTCGATTGATATTTTCCATAAGCTAAGAATAGCAGAATGCTATTTGGAGTCAAGGGAAAAGATCACTGGGAGTCTTCGGCCAAAAGCTGGCGGATTTTTTCCCTGTAATGGGCTGTCCACCTTTCTTGGACCTTCAGTTGATTTTCCAGTGCCGAATATTGAGCCGCAAACCTTGCGTTGCTCAAATGGTGAGCGGTGAGCCGCAAGGTTTGCATTTCGTCTTTGAAACGCATTTCCCAACTGAGGCAACGCTCTAGAACATTCTTTGCCTGGTCGAGCTTCAACTTTGTGTGAGTGTTCATAACCTAAGAATAGCAGAAACCACGGATCGGTCAAGAGACCCGTGGTTTATTTTTTTTGGTTTGACTTGGTGTCTAGTTTCTGCTAGACTTAAATGTCGTTGAGAAACGCTGCAACCTTTGCAGCGTCGCCGATAGTATAGTCGGGACCAAGAAGGAACCAATAAACGTGCTTGGCTTTGACCGGTCGTGTGTCAGAATTCATAATTCTGACCACAAACTCATGACGCTTTTCCGCGTCAGGAATGAGCTTGCGGAGCACCGCATGACCGGGATGAAGATTTTCGCTCATCGAGGGAACCTCGCTTTCTTTCTTTAGAATAGCAGAAAACTCGGGTCTGTCAAACCCGAGTTTCTTTTTATCAAGCGGCCAAGAGATTTTCCTCTCGGTTTACGTAATACTTCACGAATTCGTGAATCTGAGCCGGGGAAACCTCCGACTCGAAAAGAACCGTGACCATTTCCCGACCGATGGCCGAAATGGTCAGATTGACCTTGTTGAGCGTCTCACAGGGCTTGACCGAGATTCGGATTTCCTTCGTTGCCATCGTCGCCTCGCTTTCTGAGTTGAATATATCAGAAAACCGGGGTGAGTCAAGGATTATGTGAGTCAACCCAATTTTGGAGCTTTTCGAGAACCATTTCCGGGGTTTGTGCCTTGCACTTGCGGAATTTGTTGACCCCATAGCTCGCGAACATTTCCGCCTTTCGCTCGTCGCTGTGAATGTGAAATCGCGCATAACGCGAATTCTCCAGAATTCGGTTAACCCAGCTTGACTTTTCGTCGAGACTGATGACGACCAAAACCGACGCTCTGTGTTCGCCGCCAAGCGTGGAAATCTGCGCCCAGCGAAACTTGGCGCGAAGACTGGTGAGCTTTTCGTGAACCTCGCGAGCCCAAACCAGATTTTCGTGCTCCACGCGAGGATTTGCTTCGCTCATTTTTTCCTCTTCTCTTTCTGTGTGTAGAGAATAGCAGAAACCAAAGAGCAGTCAAGTATCACTCGTGATACGTGCGATCCACGGTGCAGGCTTTCACCGTGTAATTTGTTTCATCGACACGCGCATTGGGATAAAGAGACTTCTGATCGGCGATATCGTCTGCAATCGCGATATCTGCTCGCAGTTGACTGCTGAAAATCCCGACCATTCGGGTTTCTCTATCCCGATGGCTCTCGGTGAAATAGACCGAGACAAGAACGTTTTTCTCTTCGTTTTCCGCTTCGTTTTCTTCCATATTATTTCTCCAATCTGCTAATACTTTAGCAGATTCTTTTTGCACGTCAAGAAGAAAATCTCAGAGGTCCGCGCCAAGACGGAAATTCAGAGGTGCATCGAGAACCGCCATACGGTTCTGAAACCCTCGGAAAAAGATATCCCAGCGTTCACTTGGAGCCCCGCCGCTTGGATAGACGCGGAGCATGAAATCCTCGGGCTCGGTCGCACGACCGTTGACGCACTCCATTGCGCCAGCGATTCCCGTGGCAATACACTCGCCACGGCTGTTGACCTGAACCACAATCCTCCCCAAAAACTGATATTCGTTCATGGCATGCTCTCTTTCTACTCTGATATTCTAGCAGACAAGCGGGTTTAGTCAAGCCAATTTTGAAAGCTTCAAAAGCTCTTTTTGAAGCTCTTTTTTTACTTGACTGTGACCTTTATCGTCATTGACCTTTGTCAAATGACGATATTTGAGCGTCAAAAAGTTGGCGGTTTCTTGATCGGGCGAGACTTTTGTGATTGCGCCAATCGCGCACCACTGAATTGCCTCATAACTGCGACAATCCACGGAATTGCCGTGCTGATCCCTGGCAGGTGCATTTTTGCACCACCTTGAATTGTCTTGAATGAGAGACAGGGCTTCCCTCAGCACTTTCTTTTCGAGAAGAAGACGATCGCGACTGAAGGAATCTTTCATATCTCAAGAATAGCAGAAAGCCCAGGGTTGTCAAGCCCCAGGCTTTCTTTTTGTTTTGAGACGTTGAGAAACCTTCTCAGTGAATCATCACCGGAATTCCTCGGTCGATGCGGAAATCCATGGCATGATCCTTGCCATGTCCGATCTGCACGAGACGCAGCGTGCGCTTGCCCGTGACCAGATTGGTCACCTTGGCAAAAACCCGCCCCTGAGAGTCGAGACGCGAGGACAGAAACTTGATCTCGCACGTTCCACCGTTGAAGAAAAACGAACGACCGAAGTTGAAATTCAGCATGAGATAACCTCTCTTTCTGTTTGGTTGATTTTAGCAGAAACCTTGTGAGTGTCCAGTCTTTTCTTCCTTTTTTAGACCAGGAACCAAAGCAGAAACCAACCTCCGAGCGTGCCAAGAAAAAACAAGGCAGGCACGACAACTTCCTTGACAAGCCCGTCAATCTCTTCGTTTGTCATCATATGGTTATCTTAGCAGATCAAACAAAGCCTGCAAGCCCTTTTTCAAGAGCCGCAGGTTTTGTTTTTGCCGTCAGAAACGAGCATTCCAACCATGACGCGCAAGGTTGGCTGCTACCTCCGCAGTCTGGCAGATTTCCCCCATGTAGGCAATGGGATTTGGATGCGTGCGAATAAGGCTTTCGAGAGCACTCAGATACGCCTTTTCCCAGAAAGCCTTTTCCTCACGAGAACGCTCGTTATCCATATCTCCCTCACTTTCTTCTGATATTCTAGCAGAGTTTAGGAGCCCGTCAAGCTAGAAATCGATAATGGTTTGGCAGATTTCTTGCTTACTATACTTGCAAACCATGCAAGTACCATCGCAAGAAATATATCCATCCTCAATCCCGTCAATCAGCTTGTGATTCAAAATTCCGGTAAAACACACTTGACCAGAATCCCCGATTCCGTGGATTTCCTCGACTGAAACAGTCCAAAGCCCAAAACCGTGAGAAAAAAGGGCTCCACGGTCAGCAGCCGTAAACCAACTCCGATAGGATTGGAGATCCAGAAAGCCAAAAAACCCCTTGATTTCCCCCTCGAAGTTATCGAAAATTGGGGTTGGGCGGGTACGCAAGCCATACCAGGCACAATCCAAACCCTGGCGCGCGTGAATCTCGCCGAAAAACTGAGAGAACCGTCCGCGCCCACGATATGGACCCTCGCCCGAGGGTCCGTACATGGCTACTCGATAAACCGTTGTAGGCATAAAGAGATTCTAGCAGAAAGGTTGAGTCTGTCAATTGTTTATAGCAGCTTTCCTATATTCGTCACTGCAAACTTAAGGCTTGCAGGTCTAAGTAAATCTGCTAGAATCTGAGTATGCAAACGTTCTCTTTGTCAGGCTCGGATTATCTTCGTGCCTTGCGGCTTCAAGCGTACGCTTGGGAAGGCGTTACAAGCATTTTGCCGCCTCAGTTTGCATTGCCGTGGGTTCCGAATACATGGAACGTGCGATATCTTCTGTGTGTGGAATATCTCTCGGAAATCGCTTAAAACAAAGAATACAGAACCGAGTGCAAAATCTGCACTCGGTTCTTGGCTTTTTTGGGCTTTCGTCAAAGCCGGAAATGAGCAGAGAGGAAGTGAGCATTTCTTCTCACGGTAGAAATTTGCCGTAAGAGTGGAAACTCTCAAAGACAAATAAAATAAATCCGCATTTGAGAATAAGTTTTTTTGACCTTGTGTTTTGTAAGGGGTCCAAAACTTGAAATTAATCGGGACAAGAAAGCTGTTTTCCTTCTCTGCAAATTGTCCAGGTATCAGGTGCCCACTTGCATTTTGCGGTCGCAAATATAAACATTTTTTTACTATTGAAACAATAAACCCTTGCGCAATTTGTAACTGAACAGACGAGAAAATATTCTCGTTGAGGATGTTTAACAAATTCACAATGGATTAAATCCCCAGGCCGTAAAATATCAACAAAAAGTTTAAGTGTATTTTTCTCTGTTGTCATATTAGTTTGATTTGCAAATTTCCAATATTAAGTCCCAGAAATGATTATGCGTTAACGTACCTTAAAGAGTTTTAAGGTTTTGAATCTAAAACGCCAAAAAGGAGAAGGAGATTTTATCTCTCCTTCTCCCTCTGTGTTTTTCAGTCCTCGGCGGGAGGAAGATCCTCGGGAACCCAGCGATCGGTATATCCCCCGCAGTGGTATTGCATGTTCAGCGTGTTTTCCCCGTCCTGGAAAACCCTGACAATAACACAACCCGAGAGGTAGGAAGAAACATGCGACCGTGAACGCTCGCAAGCGTGGAGGTGCGCCTTGGAGGCGCTAGAAAATGCCTTGAGACCATAGGTCTCGTAGCCATCCGTTTCCTGAACCGTGTAAACGTTGTTCGTCATATGTCTCTATATTAGCAGACTACTTTTGCCTGGCAAGGGCTTTCTTTTTTATTTTGCGCTTATACCCCCCCACCCAGGAGGTGCTTGGTGGTATTTGTCTTATTTCGGTTGAGAAGACAAAATTGGTTTCAACTAGCCCCGTCCTACGCCGTTGAAATTTCCCGGTCAGTTCCAGGAACCCTCACAAGGAAAAACTCACTTGTGCTTAAGATCAGCGCCAATTGCTAGATTTGGCAACTGATCAAAAATCAGAATCTGAGGATCCTCAGCAGGCCAAGCAATGACACCATTTCCTGGTTCAGAAACCAGAAAAAAGAGGTCAAAGGAACTTTCGACACTCATGGTATTTCGTTGATATCGAATATCAACGATTGTTCCATGAGCGAGGCAGTTTCCCCTCTTTGAAACTGCCACAATGGTTTTGCCAATATGGTCTTTAGGGTTCACGAGTTTTATCCTCAGTAACCTTACGTGTACCATTTGCGGTGTAGGATCGCGAAAGCTCGCGATCCAAAAGCCGCGAATATAGCGCCGCCAAACCTGTATCGGTAGGATACACTTGAGTAGCCAGCGACTCCGCATAATGCCTACGCGTGATCTTTTCGCTATTCTTAGGGTTTTTGCTCATATTATCCTATCCTTTTTTAGCAGTCTCAGCCTTTTATGGAGCCATGAGAGAATGAAGAGGCTCGTTGCCCAAGACAAACCGAGTCTCGTATTCCTCATTCGTCATCGCAGAAACCTTCTGCAAAAAGGTTTCCCAGCGACGAAGAGACGGCTCGAAAATCCGAGCGTAGGTCGTGTTACCTTCCGACTCAGCCAGAAGGCAATTTTCCTTGATTCGACTCACGTTCTTCTTGGCCATGCGAATAGCTCGCCAGCGAGCAACGGTCGAGGTGTTCTTCATAAGAGAAAGAATAGCAGAGTTTGTGTTGAGGTCAAGTATAAACAACCTCATCCAGGGAAATTTCTGTGAAGGTGAAATAATCCTTTGGAGGTCGGCTGTAGTTAATCCAAGCCCAATCGTCAAAACTCAACACCTTATGTTGGTTAATTTGCTTGGAAACCACACGCAACTTTTCCATTTGCGTCTTGGATTTATCCGAAGCGTTCATAAGCTCTTTATTAAGCTCTTTTGCTCGATTTTTAAGCTCCTTAAAAAAGGATGTTACACGATTTTTATACTCTTCGTATTCTTCTTCCTGAACGTTAAAAGCTGCCTGAACGCTCGGAATAGCCTGCTCGGCTGCTTCTCGACTGGAGAAAACCCCATGCAAGACCTTTTGGTCATATTGATTTCGAGACTCAAGCAAAATCAGTTTCATGTTTATCTCCTGATAGGAAAGGGCTTTTTGGGATTTGAACCCAAATCTACCTCCGTCGAGGTATATGCCAGGTGTACCGGGTTAAGGACTTGGTGGCACCAGCAAAACAATTTTTATTATTGTTGCAATGGTCATCCAAAACTTTTAGTACAAGCCCAAAGGAACAGAGAGAGAGTCTAGCAGGAATCACCCTTTGTGTCAAGAGTTATAGAAACCCCAGGAACGAAGGGTTGCTTGGCTAGTAAAATCCTTGATCTTTCGAAAAAGATCAAGGGCTTGCATACGGGTTTCAACTTCGATTTCAAGACCAAAATCGTCATCACCCCAAACGGCAACCTTCCAAAGCTTAGGCCGGTCACGCAATTCCGAAATTGAGACAGTAACAGACTTGTTTACTGCCGGATACCATTCTTCGTTAGTGAGAATGGTTTTGACTCGACGATCAGATACAGACTTTCGCATATATCTATATCTTATCAGAAACCATCCTTCTGTCAAGTAGTGCCAGAGGCCAGAGATTCCTCAAAAGAAATCTCGTATCCACTGGCTAGAAAAAGCTCATCGAGCTTTCCCTCGTCTTCTGCCTTATTCCATTCCTCGACGGTAATTGGCTTGCTGGTTGCCAGCTTACGAATTACCCGAACGGTTTTTGTATTTTCGTTCATGGAATGAACCTCAACCATACTTCCGAGAGAAGGGGAAAACCTGCTCGGCTGCAATCTCCCGATTTCGGAAAATCTTCCCAGCCATCATGCCCTCAAAAAGGGCATGAAAATTCTTCTCGTCGGTTGTGGCCGTGCTTCGACGACCCTCACGACGTGCGCGATTAAGACACGCGTGAAAATCGATGTCATCCCTGACATAAAGAGAAAAGTTAAAAAGAGAATCATTATCCCTGATGTAAAGAGAAATCTTGTCGGTCATATTTTTATCCTTTCTTGGTTGAGACGGAAAGTAAAGTTAGATTAGCAGGAACCAAGCGATTGTCAATCTGGAAGCCCAGTCCAATAATCAAAACCCCATTCCTTTCCCGTCTTAGTCTCAGAAAGAACCAAACGCTCGGGACCGCAGCACTCACAATACTGCACAAACCTCCCAGAAAACCCTTCCGGCAAGGTATCCATCCGATAAGCTAGCTCGTGGCCGGGCTTACGAGAGTACCAAGCAGCCAGCAAAAATGGCATTCCGGTACGACGAGCCAGACGGAAAACCTTACGCTTCTCATACTTTCCCATAAAAAGCACCTCTATTTCTTCATCGAGTCTAGCAGGTTCTTGACATGAAGCAAGAGATTTTGATCAGTCTTGGGTTCAGCATATTTTTCGTCTTTTTCATCACTTAAACATGCAATTTCTATGCCGTTTCTAAAAACCCGAATTGCGCCTGTAAGCATCTGTACTTTTTCGAATATTTCAGAAATTGTCCAGAGCCAGATTAGAATATCTGGCTCTAAAGGTGTATTTTCGTTTTTTCTTTTCAGATTATAGGTAAAAAGACCTTCATTTTTTTGTACAACAACATATGAGTTTTGACCAGTGTTGAGTTTGTAAACAATCAAATCTCCTGGCTGAAATAATGGTTTCTTAGGCGTGCCGTTGCTGGCTGATAGATTTGTCTTATAGTTCCATTTAGTCATTTGTTTCCTGGTCTTTCTTTAAAGGAAATATTTCTTTTCCGTCTCTAAAAAATCTCCAACCCACAATATAATGGAAACAATTCCTGTCGGCAAAAGTTTCCAATGTCTTAGTTTTGAAGTTATATGAATAAACTTTATTCTTCTTAACTGAGATTATTAGTGATAAACTAGTTCCAAACTTGAATTTTACGTTTGGGGAAATATTAGGCTCATAAGAACACAAATCTCCTACTTGAAAATAATCATTGCAATTAAAGTTGTTATTAATGGATTTCTTCATGGCTTTTTTCATTAGTCCACAGGAAAAATCTTTTTCCCCTCTCGGAAAATGGAATGATGTGTGTTAATTTTTGTGGCATCATAACAAAAAAACATTTCGGAGCTTGGACCTTTCTTGCCAAGGTATAGGGCGAAAATCTCTTTGTTACTTTTTCTATTAACAAGATATCGTAATATCTTGTCTGGATATATCTTGTTAATATCTGGATTATAAATAATCAAGTCTCCTATTTCCAGCATTTTTCCATTCATAGATTTTCCTTCCGTGTCTATATACGGCAAAATTGTCTTCTTCGTCTAGGGGACTATCGGTGAAACTAAAAAGAATTTTGTTTTGAGTTTTTTCCAAGCGAATAGCTTCTATACGAGACTGTTTAATCTCGACAATTAAAAACTTGGCACAGGGAGAGCCAGAAAAAATAACCAAATCCCCGACTTGAATCAAATCCGACCAGGTTTGCATTTATTTATTCCTTTTTTTCCTGGTTTTCTGAGACTTTGGGAGGCGTCGGATTCCGTCTCTATAAATTTCCCAATAGATTTCCCAGTCTTCAATTTGTGTACAATTTACTTCCACAATACTATTTTTTTTAAAATTATAGAAAACTATATTGTTGTAAGTCAGGTCAACAATTAGCCAATACTGTGCGTAACCCTTTCTCGTGATTATTAAATCACCAACTTTAACAAAAGCAGTTACTCGCATTCCGGTTTCCATGTTTGCCGATTGTAACAAATCCATTTTCCATTTTTAGCTATTCGAAATGCCGACTGTGGGGTTGTATCTAAATAACAAAACAAAACCTCAACAGCCTGGTTATTCATCAACCTTAAAGCCGAAACTTTGGGGTAGGTTTTAGAGTCGTCAATCTTGCATATAAGAAATATTCCCGTGACCCCTTCTAATTTAACCAAGCTTCCAATTTCGATAAAATCTTCCCAAATGGGGGTTTTGTTCTTGTTTTTCATTTTTTCTTAGAAAGCTTAAATCAAAAAAGGGAGAGGTCTTTAAGACCTCTCCCTTTCGGTTGTTCTTTGTTACTCGGTTGCCTTGTAAGAAAACCTCACAAGCACGTCAGCAGCCACGGGCACGACGAAGCTTGCCGTTTCCGCCGAACACTCTCGGCGATAAACTGGAATCTCCGAAAGCTTCGCTCCGTAGAAATCTGCCACGCACTGCCGAATATGCTGGACGAGATCCTCTCCGTGGTAAATGTGGCTTGCACACTCACCGAGGCTCACGTGAGCCCGACCATGCTTGCGCGGGCGACCACGCTTGCCAAACTGCGAGGGAAGAAACTCGATTGAGGCAACAGTGAGCTGAAACGGCATATCTTTTTCCTTTTGTCAGAGGGTTTGTTTCTGACTTGTCCTTATCTTAGCAGGGTTTGCTGGGGCGTCAAGGAGTTTCTCACGGGTTTGTCGTCTTAAGAACCTTAATCCTCCAGTTTTCAGAAGGCTGATAATTGTTCAGTAGCTTATTGTGAAGCGCAACAAACTTCAAAAAACCAGTTGTCTTCAGGTGGTTTTCTGCAACAATTCCATAAATTGGGTATTTGGAGTCTGGCAGAATTGTGATTTCAATAAAGTCTCCCGGTTTCATATCAGGAATATAGCTAAAGGTCTTAATGGTCTCACTAGACCTTTGATACTTTTCCAGATTCCATCGACTCTTTTTGGTCTCATGAGGACCACTCAAAAAACGCAAAAGAAAAGAAGTTCTGCTATAAAGCAGACTGAGATCCTTTCCTAGCTGGGCTTCATCCTTTAGCGCCTTTGAGCCATAATAACGTTCACGAAATGAATCAAAAGCAAGAAGCCATAGCTGATAGGCTTCCTCCTTAAAATCCAGATTGTTGAGAAGCCCAAGCTTCGTGAAAACTTCCTCATGCGTCATTTTTTTGGATTCCTTTATCTGAATTCTAGCAGGTTCCACTAGCAAGTCAAGCCAACTTGCAGTTAACCCAAAGATTTCCTGGAGGATTTCCCTCGACCCAAATTGGTGAGCCGAGTACATTAATGGTTTCACCAATCGAAAACTTCCGTGCTAGGTGCACGGGCATTTCGAGGATCTCACCAGAAATCAACCAAACATTTGCATGAAATGGCAGAATGTGAATCGCCAGAATTGTTCCAGACACAGGAACAAACACCGGATTTTTCTTTTTATCTACCTGAATAAAAATTGCTGAGCCCATTTGAGCCGGACTATTTTCCAGGGTAGAATCGTCTTCCTCCGCATCCCATCTTTTGTTTTGTTCCAAAAGACCGAGCGTGCCAAATAGCCCAACCATCAGGAATAGTTTCCATCTTTTAATACTAGCAGGAAAACTAAGAAACGCAACCCCTATCTCTTAATCTCTGGTTGAAAATCTCATTGGCCATAAAACTCCGGGGCGATTTCCTTTAACCAATTTTCCTCTTCCTCAGTTTCGGGAATAAACTTGAAAACCAAAATTTCTTGTCCCTCTCTAAACACCTTGGCATAGAAATATCGATTTCTATCGATAGCATGAGAGCGAATTTCCGTTCCTATGTATTGATAAAAGAAGCTTCGTGGAGGCTTTTGTGGGTTATGAACCGGCACTACTCCAACCCTTGGAGCAATAACTGAGACCACTAGGTATTTTTCACGATACCATGCAGGGTCATAACCCAACATTTCGTTTCTTGAAGACCAGTAAATTAAGTCTCCCGGCTGCAACATTACCTCTGGATTTATATATTGTAACTTCATTGGTCTTGCTATCTCAGCTTATCAGAAGTTAAATGCTCCGGCAAGTTAGTTAGGTTATTTCTCTTTAACCCCATTAAGAGCACTTGAGCCCGCTTTGAGGGTTTCTTGGTTAAAAACCCTTTTCCCTTAGCCAAAGAATAATCGGGCTGTGTCTTAAATTGTTCTGCTGTGGGATCGAGCCAGGATTTCCTAGAAAGGTCGAAGAGAACCCAATGAGGTTCTCCCTCGTGACGCAGGAACATTGGCTTGAATCGCCCTGGAAAAAGATGAAAAAGCACTTCTGCGACCACGTAACAGTGACCAGCAACTAGGCAAGGATTACCACGATATTTCTTTTGCCGCAATGAGTCAGAAAGAAAAAAAGGCAGTGCCTTGAGCACTGCCTTTAAGGAAAACCTTTTATTGTTGTTCTTGACCACGAATTACTTTAGCAGGTTAACCGCCATAGTCCTCATCCGTGCCAAATCCTGCGCTGGCTAGGGCACTCTCCGCGTCACCATCGAGATCCCCAGGATCAGAATTGTCCTCGTCGTCGTCGGAATCCTCGTCGGAATCGTCGTCCTCATCGCTCTCTTCCCATTCATCCGTCCAGCGAATCGCGGGAAAATAGAGAATGGTCCCGAGCCCGAGCGAATCCGACCGCGCGCCTGCAATCATATCCGCAAGCGCCCGCTTTTCACGGTGCCGATCCTCGGGCATCGCCTCGATGAGACAAGCAATTGCCTCATATTCCGTGTGATGAGTATCACACTCGATTCCAAGACACCGCCTGCCGTACATGAAGCGGCCGGAATACTCCCGAATACGAAACCCGGACTCAGAAAGAGCTTCCTTAACCCAAGAGGCGTCGATCATATCGTTTCTCCCTTTTCGGTTGATTCTAGAGGATAGCAGACTCGGAAGGAATGTCAAGCGGGAAATGCAAATACGCCAGGAACGATAATGCAAGAGTTAAAAGACTCCAACTCTTCATCGTCCTCCGATTCGGATTTCCACTGTTCAAGTAAATCCTCAGCGTCCGATTTGTTTTGATAAAGACTAGGGTTAACGGCACGACTATAAATACTTACCCAGCCTTGATCAGTGTAAACTTCTCCATCGCAATAAATTACCCACCAAAGAATTTGAGGCTTGGACATTTAGATTTCCCTTTCTCATGAGAGTAGCAGACTTCATTTAGAAGTCAAGAAACATCCTAAAACAGTTTTAGTTTTTTTCCTTCTCTATAAATGTTCCAACTATTTGGCTCAAATTCCATCCACTCATAAGCAAATATTGATTTTTGTTTTGTTCGCAAATTTAAGGCTCTTGCCACCTCAGCATTTTTCTCAATTATTAAAAAGAACCACAACAAAGGAGATGAAGATTGAACCACCAAATCGCCTGGTTGCAAAATCTCAGTCCATTTCAAGTTTTTTCCCATTTCTATAAATGATCCAAGCTGTTAGATCAACATTACTCCAAGGAAAGGCGAAAATTTGAATTTTCGCCGTTTTCAAACTAAAACAATTTATTACATCATCATTTTTGCCAGTTATTAAAAAATAATGTGGGTGTCTGTGTGTTACGGACTCAGCGACCAAATCACCCGGCTGCAAAATCTTAATCCATTTCAATTTCTTTTCCATCCCTGTAAATTTTCCACGCTTTATCGCTGGAATAGAACTTTGTGTTGAAGTAAGCAAAATGCGTCTTTTTGCCTTGAGAATATGTTATGACTCCTTGTTCATCGCAAGAAATCACCAAATGCATATCTCTAGAAAAAGTAGAGAAATTAAATCTCCAGGCTGGACAATATCAACCCAAAGCTTCCAACTAATGTCTCGATAGTCTATAGGCTTAGTCACAGCTTAACCATAGCAGGCAAGCAATGTTTGTCAAACGCAAAAGAAATCGGAGGGAGAATATTCTCCCTCCGATTTGGTTTCATTTTAGTTGGTTGGTTGGGGTTTTTAGCGAGCTTCTGGCGTCACTCAGGATTGCGCCAAGAAATCTCCACCTCACTCGCGATGCCCGCATTTCGCGCTGCGCAGAGGACCAGGCGGTGAAGGGCGGCGATCGTCTCGCGACCCTTGCCCACAATCATCGCAAGCTGGGCAGGCGGCGCGACAATATCCAGGAAAAGACAATCCTCGCGAGACACGAGCGAGGTCTTGACCTCGGAATCGTCGGCGCAGAGAGCCGACACGAAATCGGCAACAAGGTCCTCAAGCTCGGAAACGGTAAGGGGGTTAGCGGGAGTCATATGAGCCATAGTGTTTCTCTCTTTCTTTTTCTTTCGGCTTTCGCCTTAGTTCTTATGTTTTAGCAGGAACCAGAAGCAAGTCAAGAAGTTTTCTTTTTCGTTTTCGCTGTCTTTATTGACTGGGAATCACTAACTTTCTTTGTTATACCACATTCCCGAGGAATGTCAAAACTTACGTGGTTTGGTTTTGAGGAAAGTCTCGTAACAGACCACGGTCAAACCAATCCAAAAACCAATCATCAGACCGAGCACACCAGAACCAAAAAAGGTTCCAACGAGCCAGCCAGTAACCAAAAACCAAAGAACAAACACAATTATGTTGGGATTTAGATTATTCATCGTTTCCTCGCTTTCTCACTTTGAGTCGTAGTTCATACCAACAATCCAACCAAAACAAAACCAAGGAACCGACCCAGGCCCGAAAAAATAAATCACAAAAACAAGTGCAAAAACAAATGCGACCATTTGGATACCACGATGTTGTGTTGACATATAGTCCTTTTCAGATGAACAGAGTCTAGCACAAAACTCTTCAAGTGCAAGAGTTTTCTACCAGTCTTTCCAGTGATTTCATATACTCCGCGTCTTCCTCGGGTTTATAATATATAATAGAGTTTCTTACAAGAATCATTTTGTTAACCATCAAATTACAACTATGATACGAGAAAGAGTTAAGTTTTTTCGAGGTAAGATTATATAAAACAAGCATAATATTTTTATCAGCAACAGTAACAAATGACCATGCCCAACGCTTTTTTTTCTCGTCCCACCAGGCAATTAAATCGCTTTGTTTTAGGCCAATTTGATAAGTTGGGGATTCTTTTAGTTTCATTTGTTTTCTTTCGTCGCGAGGTTTTTTAGGGCATTAAAAAATCCCACTTTTCCTGTGTAATAATGTATTGTTGAGTCTCTGATAACAATGCGATTATCTAGTTGAATAACAGAAGATCCATAACTATCAGTTATTCGATTATTTAGGTCATAAAGGAATAAAATAGGTTCAGATTGAACCACATATTTCCATACCCATCCCTGAGGTTCATCAAGATTTAATCTAATACGGCCGTATAGATCGCCTGCCTCAAGTAGAAATTCTATATTGTTTTCTTTTTGTAACTTCATTTTATTTTAACAAGGGAACCATTTTGCCATTTTTGTATATGCGCCAAACGGGGTTTGTAAAAACAAACCTATGAAAAGGATAAACGTTTTTGTGTTTAAGAGAAAAGACCTTTATCCTTTCTGGATGATCCGTTTGCAAAACAAAATAATAATTTACTCGATTATCGGCAAGTAAATCACCAACTTTAATTTCGTAAATTTCGTGTGGCAAAGGTAGGTAAACTAGCTGTTCCATATGGCTATGACTTAACACAAAAACCTCAGGAGTTTTAGCCCCTGAGGTTTTTCTCTTTATCTCTTGTCGTTCACGCAACCTCGGAACGATTATCCTCGAATACCTCCGAGGGATCGCAAACCACAACATCATCGCTGATATGACCGTGGTTTCTGCGGGAACGCTGGCGAGCATTCCATGCTGCCTTTGCAATGGCAACAAATGCTGCTGCCTGCTCGTAAGCATCCTCCGCAGACTCGACATCCAAAACCAGCAGAGAAATCGAAACCTCGAAATTCTTCTTCATATGTGCCTCGTTTGTGAGTTAGTTATAGCAGACTCTCCCGGAGAGTCAAGTGTTAATTGCATCCTCAAACAAATCTGCGAGCCCGCACAAAATACCACCACCAGTTGAAAATACCATCTTATTGGCCTCAACAAGATGATAATAAGCAACTACCGATTCCATATAATCTTCGATTTCCTCTGGAGACATTTCTGTCTCAGGAGTAAATAGACCGCTCTGAATTCTAGCAGCCATCGCTTCCATTTATACAAAAGCTTGACGGTTGCGGGGCTGATCTGAATTGCGATTTGCTTGTTGATTGTTCGCATAAGAACAGTCTAGCAGACTCTCAGGGCGTGTCAACCCCTACCTTTTCGAAAATGTTAAGGATCCCAGAATATGAAAACCTTCCTAGAATCCCGGATTTTTTGGCGAGAACTTCGAATTTATATTCGAAGATTTTATTACGTTTGGCATCTTGAAAATGTAACTCAGGCTCACTAACAAGGAGGAATAAGGCACCTTCTGGAAATTCAACATATTCAAGCTTTGGTTCAAGCTTGAAAAGCCATGCAGGCTCCTTTAACTTAAGCAAGTCTCCAATATGAAAAAAACATTCTGACTCAGGCATAATAGCATATAACTCCCCATTTAACTTCCAAAGCTCCAAATGCTTTTTCTAAGCACGAAATGGGCTTGGCATATTCTTCCTTAAACCATTCTACCTGAGCTTTAATTAACTCAGGTGTGATTTCGGTCACAGAAGAATTTTCCTTGGGATAAAAATCCCAATTCTTATTTGGACGATTTGGCCCAAGATAAGACACTTTAGTGTCCTCATCAGGCTTCATCTTGTGGAGAAAATCCACAAACCCTTCCGTGTCTAAAACAGACAAAACACCAAGAGTTCCAGGAACCCTCACTTCGGTTTCTCGATATTGGATTTTTGTACCACAGGCTCCACAAAAATTGTCACTTGTGTGCCAAAATCGTTCATTCGTAGCTCGACTACAAGATTTATTTGTACACGCGTGAACCTTTTTCGTTCGATATGCAACAGTCTCATTAACCGAAATATACGGACCAATAAAAGTATATAGATTATATCCCATTTTTTATTTCTCCTGTTTGACTTTTCGAATTCCGTTTGTCTCGTGAAACAAACAAGTAATCTCATAAATTACCTGCACAGAAAGAGGCTCAGAAGTATACTGAGCCTCTAGAGTCTTTTTCAAGAGACGAATTTCATCCTGAGTCAAACAGGTATGATACGCCAAAATATGCTCTATCTGTGAGTAAATGCTCATTTTAATTGGTCTTGTCGAACCCCTTACACATAGTCGTACCCCTCGCACATATACACTGGGCAAAACTCATCCAGTGTATTAATGAACGAATTCATTGCAAACCAAGCTTCCTTATCGTAAATACTCAGCAATTGTCCCGCATACCATTCAATCACACCGGAAGCAGTTTTTGCTGCTTCGCTGCCAACGTGACAATCGCTCTTAAGCCCACGCAAAGCGAGAGCCTCACGAACCCGCATAATTTGCGGGAGAATTTCATCTTTGCGGAGAGTGTCAATCTCCAAAACTGCGTCTCGCACCACACGAGCAAACTTCATAAGCTCAGCCTTTTCGGCTGGCGTGGAAAACCTCAGGAAAAGAGAAAAAATTGATCTGGGAGAAGACCTCAGGAAAAGAGAAAAAATTGATCTGGGAGAAGACATTTATTTGTTCTTTCTTGTTTTGGTGGGGAATGAGACGGGCGGGACTTGAACCCGCAGCCGATAGGTTAAAAGCCTACTGCTCTACCGTTGAGCTACCGTCCCAGGATGAGAGTGATTGTAGCACTCTCAGAAGCAAAGTCAAGAACAAGTTTTTGCTGGTCTAGGGTGTATATCAACCAGCGTGGAGATTTCTGCCAGGATATGGGAATCGTTTTTTGGTACTTGATCTCAGGATTTTATCTGAGGGTATGCCAACAACGACGTGCCTTACCCGTTTCTCTTTATTAGATTTATTGTCTTCTTCCTCCCATATTATCTACAAATCCGGGAGAAACCTCAAAGCATTTACTCTTTGAGTAAAGAGCGAGTTGGATTTTATAGGGTATTCAACCCAAGCAGTGAGACCATAAAGCCTCCATATTCGACCCAAGCGGAAAGACCGCTAAGCCTCAAATCAGCGGCTTGCTTGTTGGCTTCCTCAAAGGTAAACACCTTTGCTTCATTAACCCCGTAGGTGAAATCGTAGTCACGTTCCGTCTTAAGAAACTTGACATCCTCATCCTTCGAGAAAATGCACACGATATATTCCTTGTCCATTTTATTTCCTCTTTGCCTTGGTGAAATCAGAGTCTATCACGTTCCAGTCTTGGACGCAACTACGGCAGGCACAGACTTGGAAAGAATTTCTCGCATCTTTGTCTTTGTCACACCCGTTTCGAGGTGTAGACGACGAAATTCTGCTTCCAGAGTCAAGGGTTACTTAGAAATCTGATCCCAAAGCCAAGAAATAGTCGGTTCGCACTGTTCTCGGGTTTGCTTAAGATAATAAGCAGGATTGGCTTCCTCGCACAGTCGATGGAGCCTTGCACTCGTTTCATTTAGCTCATTAGAAAGAGCCAAACCAAAACGAATATCATGCTGTCGAGAGCTTCTCTCTGCGCGCTTGAGAAGCCTTTCAAGAGTCTTTTCGTCAAGCATATTTTTCTCCCTCTGTTCTTGTTTGTTATAGCAGATTTCTTCCAATGGTCAAGGGAGAAAGATATTTCGTTACTTGCCGTCAAGGATCTCAGCCGCCTTAATGGCAAGCCAAATTTCCTCAACAGAAAGAAAATCTGAGGCAAGTGCCTCAACAATTTCCTCATCCGAGGAATAGGCTCGACGAGACCTTACTCTAGGCAAAATCTCGTCAAACCAATTTTTTCCGTCATCCTCAGAAAACATCACGAATCATTTCCTGAAGCTCCCGAATCCGATTTCGGTGAGAAATACCCAGATTATTAATCCGAGCAATTTCTGCTTCATCCGTTGTGGTTTCGAGCCTCATTTCGAGGCTGTCGATTTCCTCACTACGACCCTCGATTTCGTCCAGAATGGTTTGTGTGTTCAGCATGAGATTATGATAGCAGAGTCTTACTTGGAGTCAAGTATCACTTCCTTGGTGGCTTAGGCTCCAAAAACCTCGGAAGTTCATGCTTGATACCGCGATATGCCTCACGGTAAATCGCGGGTGTGATTTCCTCCCCATGAATCCCCTGAAAAAGGGAACCCATAACAGCGAGAAAAACATGCTGCTGAACAACAGAAACCCTCGTGTCCTCAGAGTTAGGAATGAGTCGAAGCATTTTTTACCTCTGTTTGGTTTGCGAGAAAATGCCAGGGATGGGACTTGAACCCATAAAGTCTTTCGACTGGGAGATTTTAAGTCTCCTGCGTTTGCCGATTTCGCCACCCTGGCAGTTGAGAGTCTTAACTTAGCACGTTTCTGTGCTGGGTCAAGCGAGATTGTTTTAAGGTCCCAGGAGGGAGTTGAACCCTCGTCTTTTACCCCGCTAGAGTAAATGCTTTGCCGCGATACAATCAAGACCAAGAATGAACCCAGGAATTTCTTAGTCCCTTATATTTCCAAACTACTGAGACCATATTACTTTTCTGTCAAATGTTTTTGACTCCGGGACTAGGATTCGAACCTAAATAAGCAGATCCAAAGTCTGCCGTCCTACCATTAGACGATCCCGGAATGTGTTCTTAACTATAGCTCAACTCCGAAACTTGTCAAGAACCTAACTTTTTTCCTCTTCTTCTTCTTCATTAGACAATGCTCCACGAGCAAACTCTAAAACCTGCCTCATAACTCCAAAAGTTCCTTTTGGAAATGAAGTTTTAATCCAAGAATTAAGCTTCTTAACCGAGAAGTCCTCAGAAATGAAAATTCCCCTAGCTTCACGCAATAACGAAAAAAACTTCTCTGGGGGAATATCTGGGATATTCTTATTTGCTTGTGCAGCACTCAGTAATGCTGCATAAGCCGCCATTAAAAAAGTATATTCTTCTTCTTTTTGGCGGTCTGAAATCCACTTGGCAAGTTGTTGAAATTCTACTAGATTCATATTACCATAAATCCTCAGAATAAAGTTTAGGAGCCGCAATAGGCTTTTGTTTAAGCTGACCGTTCTTAGTCGCCCAATAAAAAGCAGGAGCACGCCTCAAAAACAACATTGACTCAGTAATAAAGCCTTGCTCAAAGTTTTGAGCAAAACGATCACCCAATTCCGAAATTAGGTTATGATGCCTATTTGGCTTAGGCATCCAATAAACAATATCCTTGTCTGAGTCGTACATCGCAACGCCAATGATTTTAGCCTTGCGGCCTAATTCATTGGCTTGGTCATCGTCATCGTTGCGGTTTTTGCTATAATTCTCAATCAGTCCCAGCGTCGCAGTCGTCATCGTCATCATTTTCCTCCTCGTCTTCGTCGTCGTCTTCCTCTTCCTCAAAACTCTCAACCAAATCGGCGATTTCATCCTCGATATCATCGACGAGGGAATCCTTTAGGGCAACGGGCTTGCCAGTCGGGGAATACTCGGAAAGAGTAAGTCCTCCGTCATAAATTCCAGTAACCACAATCTCGCCCTTTCGAGCGATCTCAATGTCATAAACTCCATCCTCAACCGGAGTGACCTTGATCTCGTGACCACGAACATTAACAATCATGGGATTTGACATTTCTTATTTCCTTTTTTCTTGGATTGGTTTGACAGATTCAGGCGACGGTTACGTCAGGACATTCCAGAATATCCTGAGAGAAGTTTGGAACAATCAAAATATACTTTCGTACAGAAAGACGCTTATGGCCTTCCTTTCGCTCAAATGTACTGAGCGGACGCGGAACCTTTACTGAAATTTGCTTCTTGAGAATCATGCTCCACCGTCCTCATTTTCAGCCTTCGCAACCTTTTCGCAATATTCGGTAAACTTTTCCATAAGCTTTTCTTGCTTGAGAAAGTCAAGCAAAATATCCTCAAGAGCATAGGTATCCCAACCCTGGTCCAAGGCAATATCAAAAAAAGTCTTCCTGGCAGGCTTCTTGGGCATTTTGATTTCCTTTCGAAAATGAAAGACTATGGGTAAATCTTAGCAGACTCACCCATAGTCGTCAAGCAACTACTTCAATCGTACTGCGACATATACTTGAAATGCTCCTCAACCGAGGACGCATATTCCTGCCGACTCCCATCAATATGAGAGATTTCCCTAGAAAAACGGGATCGGGAAACCTTGTATCCGGCCGAGCGAAGCTCAAGGAGTGCTGCACGCTCGCTCATAGAGCCAGCAATAACCGAAGAGGCAGCATCGGCAATTGCAGCAGCGCGGCGATGGATCTGGTTGCTGACGTGAGAAAAACTGGGCTTAGACTTGGTGGTAGGCATATTGATATCCTATCAGAAATCGGAGTTAGTGCAACCCTCAAATGACAAGCGGCTTAATGTTTGTTGGAGAATTCGCCACAACCGGCCGAATTTCGACCGTGACAAGCGTGTGAGCAGCACAACCACACTTCGCACACCCAAGAGGATGCTCAGAAAAAGGCATAATCTGCCCAGAAAACTCGCAATCGCTCTTAGGGTGAAACCACCGTTCCTCGGCAGTGAAAGTTTGTGGTGACGTTCCAACGTGCGACCAACGAAAAATAAATTCGTTAGTCTCAACTTTGATTGGTCCAAGCGGTCCGCCATGAACCACACTTTTTTCTGCACAAGTGATCTTCATAAAATTTCTCCGTTTGTAGAACGGTAGCACGTTCTTCTGAACGGTCAAGAGAAAAAGGGCTAGTGGTGGAATTGAACCACCAATTACTTTTTTGGTCTTATCTACCAATCTCCATATAGTTTACCCGCATAAACTATATTTTAACCAATAGACTCAACCAAATTTCATCCGAGCCAAAGTTTGCGGGACCTTTTCTCAACTAGCCGTAATTTTACCAAACTTTTACTGAGGAATTCCTCGTTGCCAGTTGGTCAACGGCAAACCAGATTCCAACCTTTGGATCATCCGATCATAATCTCGCACATATTCCTCAAAAAGAGGACCGCGAGAAACATGAACTTCCCGAGTCTTCTTGAGACGAGCAATTGCGTCCAAAACCTCAGGCGTCAACTCGGTCTCGTTTGTCTTGAGCATGAGGATACTTTAGCAGCGTTCTTTGGTTTGTCAATCTTCGTAGATTAAGTCTCGTCGTCTCTTCCATTAAGGATTTCAATCATCGAATTCCATTGAATTGCATTTTCTCGAAACGCTACAGCAATTTGCTGTATTTCTTTTCCAATATTGTGGAATAAGTAGTGCTGCTCGTCGCCATGCATATTTGACCCTTTTAGCCCCAAAAAGCCATTAGGCTGTCTATGCTTGTACAATTCAGTATAGTCAGAAGTGCCAACTAGAATTTCTTGTTGCTTCTTTGCCAAGGCTTGAATATCTTCAAGATTTTGAAATAAAGCAAGTTGAATATCAAGCAATCTTTTCTTTTCGAAATCTTTTAAATTTTTAATTTTCATTTAGTATTCCTTTATCAACTAATCGTATCGCAGGTCAAGACAATATATCCAGGTTCATGATCCCCGTCATATTCCGTTCTGTCCCCAACGACAGTTAAATAAATGTCTTTGATAGCGGTTTCTGCTTTAAGATGCCCTTGTTCCTGAAGAACGGCAAGCAAAAGAAATTTTAAGTCTTTATTGTCGAAGGTGAAAGAAGTTGAGGTTCTGACTGTTCCCGGTTTTACCTTAAATTTATTTGTCATTTGTTTCCTTTAATAAGCTTGGTGAAAAACTCATATTCATCCATAAGGGTAATTCCTGCCTCACGAGCCTTAATGGCTTTTGAAGAAAGAGAATTCTTGTTTGCCATCACGAGATATTTGGTCTTCTGAGTAATTCCGGTTTGGAATTCTCCGCCATGAACAGTTACGAGTTTTGCATAAAAATCTCGGGTGTAGTTTAAAGTCCCAGTAAAACACACCTTGTCGTCTTTTGTAAGGGTTTTTTCTGGGTTAACAGGATACCAATAGTTTTTTGCTACTTGGTGCTTCTGATTATCGACAAAGAGAAAAAAGTAATTTGGGTCTTCGTCAAGAATCAAAAACAACTTACCAAGACCAATTGTTTTATTCCCAACATAGGTTTCACACTTGGCCATGGCCAATTTGCCAAGATTAGGCTTTAATTCACTCATCATTACTCCTCTGGAAGAGAGTAGCACATTCGCAAAATGGAGTCAAGGAAAGAGTCAGACCAAGAACCATTTACACGAGAGACCAAAAGCCAGTCGTGAAAATCCTTGGCACGTCCATTCCAGCGAGCCATATGAGGTCCCATATGTCCAGAATTTGCCTGGACAGCCAGAGCAAAAGTCTTTCGGTCGGGAGAGTAAATCCGCTCGTATTCCTCATTCATCGAGTGAATAAGGCGAGCAAGACGATTCTTGGTGTCAAGAATCTTGGTTTGAATGTGTGCTGGCACAAGAGGAAAAACGTCGTCTTCCTTCCCGAGCAAAACAATTTCCATTACTGACCGTGGAGACTTTGCGACAGAATCCTTAATCTTGCTGTAAGCAAGATAACCAGCATTCTTCATCTTTACACGACGAAAAAGAGGGTCACAAACGACCACACCCTCAAACTTCGTAGGCTCACGAGAAGAAACGAAATTCAGCATTTCGTCAACAGACCCGAGCGAAAACGTAGGTGCAAGCTCCACGCCAATCTGCTTATTCCAGTTAGAAGGCTCATCCTCGGTGAGGTCGATAAGAGAAATTGCTGCCAGCAGATAAACCTTATAGTCGGGATATGCCACGACAATTTGATTGTCTGGCGTGCAAAGCTCGAAACAAAAAGACATATGGCCTTGGGCATAATCTAGCCCCGAGAGGGTTCCGCCAGAAGCAGCAAAAGCCTTCCAAAAAAGGTCAGAAAAAGTCTGATTTCCGAACCCATCCATCGGCAAATCAGCATCGGGAACGGAACGCGTTCCCACGCACCAAGTCATCAAAAACTTATCCCAATAAAGGATGCAAAGGGTTCCGTCAAGCTTCTCGAAAATCTTGGTGTTAGGATTCTCGAAATCTACAGGCGCAGCCGACCCTTGACCGTAGTTGAAAAATCGGTTCATGGGCTTTGCCATGACTGAGGTAGGACCAACGACAGAAGTCATATTGACAGGCGTGGTGGTATACAAAACCGTTCCACGGCACTCCTGAGCAATCGGATCAGCATCCTTTGCCTCAAGTTGATCATAGTTGAGAGAAAACTTGAGAGGATTCTTTGTGGAAAACTTCGCATAAACGCCATGCTCACGAGCAAGGTCCGCGAGCGAATATGACCAAAGATAATGTTGAACGGTGAGCATTTATGGAGTATAGCATGCATACTGAGATTGTCTTACCAAGTCAAAACTTGCCACCAACAATAAAAATCCACCACGTTAATTTCAAGATGCGGCGGCAAACTTCCGTTTTTGGTAACTGAAACAAGATGTAAAAAAGTATTACTTTCTTTTATGAGTTCGAGTGAAGCTGCGTGAGAAACATAGTAAGCCGCCAAATAATAAACTTTTGCCTTGTCCGTTCTTCGAACAAGAGCCCCAGAAAAAGGAAGTCTACCTATTTCCCAGGTTTGAAGAAAGTGAAGTTCTTTTGGATTAAAGATTTTTAATGCCATATTATGGTTTCCAGATTTTTAGATTTGGAAATCCTCTCACAAAATTTCCTAAAGATAAAGATGTTTTATTTCCAAAAGTGAACTGATATTCAAAAATATCATCTTTTACATATTTGTTGGAGATTGTCATAACTTCTGCATAAATTCCATAAAATTGGTCCCGACTATTTTCGAGTTGCCTATATTCCAATAAAATATAATAAACATGGACTAAGGGGTTTCCATAACTGTCAGTTATGGAACGCCTAATAAGAGCCCCTGGAAGAGGGAGCTTTTCGATTTCTTCTTCCTTTAAAAAAGAAGAAAAATCTTTTGGGTTGACAGTTTTCCAGCTCATGCTAAAGTTTAGCACATGAGTGCTTCAAAGCCAACCGTTCAGCTTTTTACAACCAATTCTCCTCTCCGACCTATTCGCGACCTAAATGGATGTCTCGGCTTCATCAAGAATAAAAAGAAAATCGGGGACAAGACCATTTGTTTGGTTCAGGTTGCCACAAGCAACCACTCAACTGCTCGATTTTATCTCCCAGAGGAGATGCTAAAGCCTCATATTTAAAGGAATGTCAAAGTCAACTTATATAAAAGAATATCTCAATATTCTTGTAAATGAAGCTTACAATGGTCTTTTAAAGGAATCTAAGCAAAATATTGTTAACTTAGGATATCCAGCAGTAGTGGCTTCTGTTCTCATAGAGAAATTTGGAAACAAAGCCTTTGTTATTGCAAAATGGATGAGGGATTATTACATACGCGGGCAAAATAATGATAATTGGTGGAAAAGATCAGATGTTGGAAGAATCACAAAACCATTTGATCCAAACTTAAAGGACTTTATCTTTCTTTATGAGATTTTAATGTCAGGTGACATTAAAAAATATTTAGAAGAAAGAAAACAACTAGGACTGATAGTCAACCCTTTTTATGATTGGAATTTACCGCCACAACCACTTGAGGCGGCTTTGAAGGATTTCTTAGAGAATCCAAAAGAAAATACACAAAAACATGTTGTTCTCCTGAAAAAGAACATAAAAGATTATCTTTTGGGTGATGCTTTCTTCTATTCAGGTTTAATGAGAAATATTCTTTCTGGCGAACTTTCTGACATTAAACCATATTCAAGACTGGGCATAGACGCAGCAAAAGAAAAATACGGAAAAAAGAGAATTTTCGACGATAGGACCCCAGTAAAAACTTATCCTAATGGCTGGCGTTGGATAGACACTGGTCAAAAATGTGATATCGTTGGCGGACTTATGAAAAATTGTGGCTCAACAGGTGTTATGTCCATGGACAGAGACGCTGTTATGATTGTCTTGTTTGACAAAAATAATAAACCACACGTTGTCGTCACTTACTCGCCAAATCAAAAACGTATTTCTTCCGAAGAAGGAGTTGCAAGCTCCGCTGTCAAAGAAGAATATCAAGATTATGTCTTTGACCTTGCAAAGACACTCGGAGCTAATTTTGATTTTGCCGGGACGCAAACAAGCACGATGAAAATCAGAGGTGCCTTTGGTCCAATGTTTTCTAGTATGGAAAAACCATTTCCAGAAACGCCAGAATCCACTTATTCTTCACGGCCCATTTATAAAATAAATCTTACAAATGGAGAAATTTGGTGGTCGGATGGATTATCTTTTGCTTCTGAAGCGGAAGTTGGAGAAAACCCCACAAAGGAAGGAATTGAAAAAGTTCTTCTTGACCTTCGACGTAATGAATACGCAATTGCAAGACAATATAATCCAACAGGAATTCCTAACCGTCACTAAACCAAGACTTTGGTTACTTGCATTTCAAAAATCTCTAAACCAGGCTCACAATATGCTCGCCGGTCATATTCAGACTTGGCAGGTTGAAAAGCTCGATACCAAATTGCCTCAGCCGGATGCTGGACATATTTGCCTTGAGCATTCAAAAACATGCTCGTCTTTCGATTTTTGATTAGGTAGAATTTCATTTTTACCGGCTCCCCTGGACTCGAACCAGGACAAGGTTTGCGCGCGTGCCTTGTAGCCCCATAAGACCGTAGTCTATTTTAGCCAGAGCCTAGAAAACCTCAGAGAAAGTTCCAGGTCACATTCCCAGAGGCATCGACAGACTTGCTTGCCACACGCATGCAAACTTCCTCAAAAAGCGCGCGACTTGCAGCCAGATCCGCCTTTGCTTCCACGGTCGTAGCATAATCTCGGAGCACTTCCTTCGACATATCACGACAAATGACAAACCGAAGCTCATTCTTGTTCTTCTTCTTCTTCATAGTTTTGTTTCCCTCTTTGTTAAGAGTAGCACGGTTTTGTTTGGAGTCAAGAACAACGTCAATCGGGAAGGACACAATGGCACACGTCATAGTTTATGAATCTCTCGACGCATTTTGAGATTATCCAACTCGTTTTGGCGATCTTGGTTTTCTTTTGCCAAGTTAAAGCTACGAATGGACCAAAACAACCTCGGAAAAGCCAACACCCACAAAAACAACAAGTCAAGAAAATCTCGGGTGCTATAATTCTTTTTCTTGATTTGTGCAGCTTCCTTTAGCGGAACTTTTTGTTCCGCCAGAAATCTTGCCTTAAATTCATTTGGATTGGCATCCCACAACTCAGCCATTTTGGGCTGTTTGGGATTGAGCGCACTAAGCTCACACCCGTATTTCCAGAGATGAAAAGCGACAGTAGAATTATCTCTCGAATCAAGAGATTTAATTGTCTTAATAACTTCTCCAAAATTAGAAAGTGGTCCAAAACGAGCACGAACCTCATACAAATCTGCTTCTGAGATTGACATAGCCAATTCATCAAAAGGAATTGGCTTCTGGTTTTTTGCCTTGTTCTGAAAAGTCAAGAGGGGACTCTTGAATTTCTTCGCTAAGGCTTGATCTGCGTCTAAAAGATTTTCTTGAGCCTTCATTTTTACTCTTTCTTGAGAACAATTAGCGTTTCCCAGGTAATTCGCTTTCCCTCGGAATCGCAAATTAGAAGGTCAAACCCATATCTGTAGCCCGTATTTAGCTTATCACGAATAACGTCCTCAACTTGCTCTACATTTTCTAGAGATTGCACCAATCCACTTTCTCCCCAAAAAGAATAAGAAAAATAAGGAGCCTTGGGGTTAAATTTCTCGAAAGAGAGTCTGTCTTCCCAAATATCACCCCAATGAGAATTAAAAAACTCTTTTACTGGCTTGGGCAAATGCTTTAAAAGATTTTCTCTTTTGCCCATCAGTTATTTCCCTGCGTGTTTTCAGCTTCATCCAAAGCAGCCAAATAACTACAAGCGTGCCAACGCCACTCCCCGGCATGCTCATTCGAGGCAATCTGGGAGATTTCCTCTTCTGAGAAAGCATCCGTGAGACCACGGAATTCATAGGTTCCGGCTCCCTTGAAAACCTCAAGGGTGATCTCGAATTCATCCATCAAATCTGCACGGCGACGAGGAGAAGAAATGGTGTTTGACATATTGTAATCCTAGCAGACTATGACCCGAAGGCAAGCCAAAAAAACATCAGATTTCCGTATCATCCTCAGGGAGAGAATTGAGGCGCTCCCAAAGCATCGCAGCGGTTTCATCCCCGTTTTCTGGCTCAAATCCGCCATTCTTACGCCACTCAGAGTATGCACACAAATGCTCGTGCATGATCTCTCGAAAGTGCTTAGAATCGCCTGGCTGCTTTGCCAAAAACAAAGCCGACTTTGCACACTCCAAACAAGCCTTGGGATCCATTGTTTTTATCTCCTGAAATCTAGGGGAGACAGAATAGCAGACTTATGGAAAGATGCAACGCATTTCTATTAAACTGGGGATTAAATCTTCATAAGGGACCCAAAAACTCTCTTTGTCACTAAGTTCAAGTAAATTGAAAAAAATACTTCGTGTCGTCTCAATCTTTGTAATTAATGCCCAATATTCATTGTCAGAATAACTGACATATTTGACTAAGCTTCCAACTTGGAAATGTTTTCCATCCAAGGTAATAGATGATACATATTTTCTTTTAGTCATTTATTTACCATTTCAAAATTTTTGCCGGATGCTGAAATGTTAGTCCATTTTACTTGACGTGTTTTTAAGACAAATAGTTTTACCCACTGGTTGTCAAACCAGAGAATGCTCAAAATAATAGCAAACTCACCATAGTATTTAACCAAACTCCCAATATAAAAAAATTGATTATGTATTTCTGTGGAAATCGGACGATTAGAACGACTCCAATTATTACTGTCCGTTTCCACAGAAACACGTTTCGGAGTTATTGGTGACGGTCAAGCCCGTTAAAGCCAAGCCCTGGCTTTCACAATGTTCGCGACAATTATATGCCGCCCTTCCGACCGGATCATCCAAAAAAGTATGAGAGCGCCAGCGAACGTGAAAACAATTTTTACGTTATTATCCAAGAATCACTCCTTCGTAATTTTTGATGGATGGAACAAAAACAAGATTATATAGAGCCGAATTCAATCAGGTCGTTAGGATTTCCCTTATATCGTGCCATTTGTTAGATTCTAGCACAGTTTCCTTTGGTGTCAAGCCTGGTCTGTTTTGCCAAACATACAAAAAGAAAACGGGAGACCTGATCAGGGTCTCCCATCGGGATAGTGTCTAAGGTTCCGCTCAAGCAGTTGCAATCTGCTTAGTCAGTGTTGCTTAGTATTCCACCGTGTTTTCTTTGTGTCTCACGAGGAGAGATTCTGCCACCTTCCTCCAAACACCCTTGGAATGTCGTAACATTACAAGCAAGCTAAGACGCTTCTTTTTACTCTTCTTTTTTTTTAAATCACACACACATTTTTCTTCGAACAACAAACGGGCACCACCCGTGCGCTAGCGCGTCAGAATTAGATTTCGCATTTATTTATTCCTTTACTCTTTTACTTTTTATTCAATTTTTTTTTTAGAAACTCAAAGGTGCCACTTTGGGCAGTATTCTACAGATTACGAAGGCGGGTCTTTGTTTCCCATTTCGTTATCTCCTAGATGTGTTTACTTTAGCAGTTTCCAGTTACCTGTCAAGAACTTTGTTTTTGTTTTATGGTCGTCCAGTACCGCGAACGTAGCCGAATTTTTTATCAAACAAAAATCCGACAAGCAAAGCATTGGTCTCGGCCGTTTGCGGAAAGATTACGTAAAACCATCCGTTTTTGTTATATTGCTCAATCTCTGCGAGTTTTATATTACAACTCGCAAGCAACGAAAACAAATAGTTTGCTTGTTTCTTGCTATTAAAACCAATGAAAGTTTTCATGTTTACCATTTTTGATTGGAACGGGCCGGATTCGAACCAGCAACACCCAAGGCTGTAACCTAAATTATTGAACGGTTTATAGACAACCGAAAACCCCGCTTTACCAATTAGCCTACTGTGGGTCGCCGCAGCGCATTCCCCATTTCAGCAATACCACTTTTATTGCCTCGGTATCTGGGCTTTAGTGGATTGACCACTCGGCATTTAAGCCTTTGGAGTGTGTAGGATTCGAACCCACAAATAAGCGCACTATGGTCGCCCGTTCTGCCATTAAACTAACACTCCATGAAAGGGAACGAATAGGATTTGAACCTAGATTTCCAACTCGTGGAAGTTTTATCACTTAAACTAGCGTTCCCGTGAAAAAGACTAGTGTTTGGCTGTTTTCAGAAAGGCAAACCTAAACAACCAAACCTAGCCTTTTGTCACTTTAGCACATTCAACTTTGTTGTCAAGGGGAGACAAGGAGAGATGTTGGGCTCGAACCAACACGAGAGCATTTTTGTCTACATACAAAAAGCCTCACCAGAGTTTCAGAGATGTAGGCTCCTACTAGCCAGCACGTCTTCCAATTTCGTCAATCTCTCCACAAGAAAAAAGTGGTAAACCATAGCTTGGTCTATTCTATCGTAATCTCCCCTAAGAGGAGAGTCACGCTTCGCCTTTGGTTTTTATCTTAGACTTTGACCACTTCTTCTTTCAACTTGCTCTTACTTTAGCACTTCTTTCGTTCGTGTCAAGTGTTGACTTTAAACCTACGCTTTTCAGGGGAGGCAGAACACACAAGAGAAGCAGTCAACTCACCATATTCCTGGTCCCATGCTGCCAACTCTCGATCCTCAAGAGGAGTCTTTGACCACGACCCATTTTGGGCCGCCTCAAAAACCTCAAGACCCTCGTTCCAAGCGTTAAAGGTATCATCATCCATCTTTACTGAATAGACGGTACCAATAACCAAGAAATCTGTCCCGTTAATTCGAAACTCGTATTTCATTTGAGATTCCTTTTCTCTCAAGGAAGGAGTAGCCAAGAACTAACCGCCTTGAGAAAGGCTTGGGTTTCCTCGGGAGTTAGAGTCTGACGATCAGATTTAGTTGGGTCGTCATGCAGAACAACAACGTCAATTTGGGGCTTTTTCTCAGCCCGCAAACAAAGCTTCACGTCAAAATCTCCAAGACGGAGAATAACCTCCATTGGGAGATTCTTTGTTACAACCTGTGTGCCATTACAATCGACATGAAAGGACATTTGTTTTCCTTCTTGTTCCTGAATCTTAGCAGGTTCAGGTTGATGCGCAAGGGTTTCCCGATAAGAAACCCCTTCGGAGTAATATCCATTACTTTCACCGAGCCATCTAACAGTGACAAAACCCTTTGCAGTAGCAAACTTGTAAAAAGTCCAAGTGTAGGAATCGGAAGGCATATAATCGGTTGGAGGGTCCTCGCTTGAAATCGCCTCAGCTATAACAATAGGACTTCCAACCAAATCTAATGGATCGCCGCTAACATCATAAATGCTAACCGACTCACAGCAATCCTGCTCATGATAAAACTCAAATTTTGAGCCGTCCTCACAAACCAAAGTCATAAAATCAGAACCTGATTCTACGCCTTGGGCTTCTGTCATCACACGCCCAATCATATTATGAAATATATTTCCAGGCATATTTCTCCGTTTCAAGAAAAATTTTCCCCGATTTTAGTTCGATTAAAAGGCTCGGGGACACACACCCTTTAATCTATCAAACCTTAGAATAGCATAGGTTTGCTATTTCAATCCAGAGGCTATCATGGTTTTGTAGTCCAGCCGGACTGCCGTCTCTTTTTACAGAGTTTCAGTCAGTAACCTCGTCGCTGTTACAAACTTCAAACTTTTGGGTATGGGACCAGTGGGATTCGAACCCACGTAGCCTTTCGGCGACAGATTAAAAGTCTGCTCTCGTTAGCCGCTTGAGTATAGTCCCGTTTTCTTCTTACCTAGAGCTTAGCAGAACCTCTACCGTTGTCAACTAACTTCTTTTTCTTCTCTCCTTAGGGATTACCAGGATAGGGAAGCTCTTTCCCTTCTCTGTAAACGGTTTCGTAATTAAGGTCCCAATATACGTACGATTTACACAAAACTACTACTTCATTTTCGGGATATTGAATAGCCATTACAAGCTTTGGATTAACTTCCGTTACAACAAAACTTCTTTTTTTGAGATTCGCAATGATAAGATCCCCAGGCTGCAAAAAATTTACAAAGTATAAATCTTCATTTTTCATATAAAACTTTTCCATCTCTAAATAATTTGCAACGATCCAATCTTGCAAAAATGTCACTGATCAGTGGTGCGTGTGTGTCGTCTCCAACGCGATTATCTTTAATATTCCACCATTTTATTTTTGGACCGACAGCAAGAACCAGCCATGTAGCGTCTGGGCTCCAAAGAAGATCCCCAACTTCAAATTTGTTAGAATTGTTTATTTGCACATATCACCAATTAAAAGTGGGTGGCTCAGGATCAAACTTCTCATCTAACATTCGACCAGAAATATCAAATGTAATTTCTCCTGTTCCAGCCATATACTCGTATTTATCTGCGTCCTCAAAAGCCTGAGTATATTTATTACGTTTTTCTTCTGTGGTAAAAAACCGAAGAACGTTATCCCCATCCCCAAGTGATTCAATAAAGTAGTAAAATATAATCTTGTTATTCATTTAAACTCCTCCAAAAGCTTTCCGTCTCTGAATAATTTGCTTGGGCGGACCACCGTTTCCGAAAAAAAAGAAATTGAAAAAGGATACGGTCTTCCTACTTGTTCTACCCGTGTTTTGTGTACAAAACTCCACCAAACCATATGTGGTTTATTAGAAATAACCAACCACATATCTTTTGAGGCCAGAAAAAGATCCCCGACTTGAAAATGTTTTTCTTTCATTTCTCACACTTGGTTCAGGTCTTAAAACAAACCAGAAGGTCAGGGTCCAGCGTCTTTAAAGAGTCAATAACACGCTGCCAATCTTCAAGATCACCCATTTCGTCTTCTGACCAATTTTCCTTGATAGACTCAGCAATTGACAAAAGACTATCAACAGACTTAAAAGCGAGTACCTCATAGCCAAGCTCCAAATTTAGAATCTCAGCAAATGGTTCCTCAAGATCCCTTGAGGGAATAAGATCCTCAAAGCACACATACTCTAAAGAATGCTTGGTAATTTGCTTGGTCATTTAGTTATTCTCCTCGTTTCCTCGATTAAACCACATATCGGCCAAAAACAAAATTGGCCAAAAAAAACAAAGCAAAAAACCGCCCGCGTAAACCTGCACAGGCGTTAAATGTTGAAGTTCCGAGCTTTTGAGGCGCACCCAAATAATTCTGGCATAAGCTCCACCAACAACCCCAAAATAGGTGTAAATGATAAATGCAAGAAGAGGCGTGAGTGTCATTTCTTTATCTTTCTTTATGGTGTTGTGAAAAACATAGGGCGAACAGAAAGCTTCCCAGCCATTAAGTTTTCCTTGTGTGTCACCACACAAGTCGGCGCGAATCAAACTTAATTGATTCTTTTAAATAAGAAAGAACGCTTTCCCTCGCAGGGAGGAACTGTGTCTAATGTCCCACGCCTTTCTATACTTTAAGCCTCTTATTCTGTTTCTTACCTCGGATTTGACCCTATGTTTTATTTATCGGCCTCTCACAAACCTTAGACTAGCAGAGAGTCAGAAGGAGTCAAGGGCTGATGAAATGTGGGATTGTTAAAACAATCCCAACCGCACAAACAAACAAAAAGAGTTTAAAAACTCTAAGCTCTGCCTTTAGAGCATCGATATTCTCAAATAGAATATCGATATCTGTCTGAGACAGAGTTGCCCACACAATCGGCTTTCGCTGCTTGTGCTTTTTGCGGATATCCTCAATGGAAGGTTGAGGAAGAACTTGGTTTTTCTTACTCATAGGAGTTATTCTGCAAGCTTGCAGCCTTGCGAACGGTGATTCCCTCATCGAAGTTGTCGTGACGAATCAGGCTTTCACGGACTTCCTTTGCAGAAATTCCGCGCTTAAAACTGACTCGATCGATTTCCTCTCCATCACGGAGAACGGACCAACGTACCAAACTAGAAGAATGATTTGGCATACTCATATGATAGCAGAGAAGCCTAAAGCGTCAACTCAAAAGGAAAAATATAAACCTCTCGCCAGTAGTAGATTTTCTTCTTTGATTTAAGGTGAAAAAATGAGTGCCAACTGTCGTTCTCAATACCCATATAAACAACAAAATTATCTTTGGGCAAAAAGTAACTTACCCATTCATCTATTTCTTTTGTGAAGGAAATTGTCATCGCTGCGGTTTTATATAAACTACCGACTTTAAGATCACTGGGTGATATCATGGCTTTGCTTCAAAAATTCTCAAGGGATATGGAAAATTTTCATTTGTTACATAAACTTTTCCAAAGATCCTTTTCTTTAACCAAAAAAATCGATATTCTGCTACTTTATTAGACAGTGGTATATGATTTAAAAACAACAACCACTCATGTTTTTCTACCACACGATCATCATATCGAAAATTATCAATATCAAGAACTGCAAAAATCTCTACTTGACAGAGAACCCCAGGTTTTAAGCTAGATGCTGTGACAACAGGCATTTTATTTCAATTCTCCAACTAACTTAAAATGATTGGACAACCAAGTTCCAGGCTTCTTTTTTACAAGAATCTTTTCTCCCTTTGTTAAAAACAAATAAAAAGGTCCAAAAAGATCCCCTGATTGATTTATCATCCGTTTCTGTGGATGCTCACCAATATAAAGCAAATAAACTGTTTCAGGGTATTTGAACTTAAAAGGTGTTAAGTACCCGTCTCTGATTACATAAAGTGCTATAGGATTTTTACTGAGGGTATAGAGCGCCCCAATTTCAAATTCTCTGAATTTCATGACTTAAGACTATCACAAACCAAAAGTTAGTCAAGAACAAACGAAAATCCCGTGAGTCTTACTTATTTCAGACTCACGGGATTCTCTGATTTTTTTTAGAGGCTCTCGGTTGGCTTACTCACTCGGCCGAAGCGAGATACTCACGCTGCTCGTTCGCGTCGATCTTCGCGCAAATGAAGGTGAGAGCGCCCTCCGTCTGACCCTTCTCCCAGGTGTACTGGACGACATCGCCGACACGAAGCTCAAGCTCGCGGGCAAGCGCAACGCGCATCTCGCCAGCCGAAATCTCCTGGCCGGGAGCGACGCGGACAACCGCTCGCCCGCGCTGGCGAGGACGCCCAGCCTTTCCCGCCTGCGAGGGAAGCGGCGCGGTGCCAGTCAGCGAGAGGCGAATCTCTCGCGCAGGGGCTGCCTCAGGCGCAGCAGCGGCAGTCGTGGTGGTCTCAGTCGTGGTGGTGGTATTCTCGTTATCCATGTTGTTTCTCTCTTTCTTTCTTTCTTGTCCCGTCTGGGATGAGGTAGTTATAGCAGCCTTCTGTGTGTCGTCAAACCCTTTTCGATCTTTCTTTCTAGGCTTCTATGTTGATACTATCCCTCAGATTCTATTACACAACGATTGTAAAAGCTCTCGGTAACAAAACCTGCAAAGTACGAACTTGCACCTAACTGCCAAATCTCACGGGGAACAATTACCTCTTCGGGAGAATTGGCTCGAAAAATACGGTAGGCAGGAGGAAGATCCCCAACCTTTTCAATCACACCAAAGTGTACATAAAAAACTTTTGATTCGCTTGAGTCGCTTGAGTCGCTTATAGGAGACTGACGAGACACAATCCAAAAAGCAGGCTCCAAAAACAAAATTGAATATCTGATCTTTGGCCGTTCTTCTTCCACAGAATAAACGGCCAAATCACCAACATTAATTTGGGTTTTAAATGAAACCGAAAAATGTTTCATGGCTTCACGCCCCAAAGCCGAATTGTCTGAACCAGCCAAGAATAAATCTCATGATAATGCTGCGCGCTTTCGTTGCCGATGTATTCTCGACAAGGAGCGCCAGCATACCAGGAAATCCAATTCTGAAGAATTTCCAGCAAATCGGTTTCGTTGCCTCGGATATCAGGCTCAATCTGAATCTTGAAAATCGAGGAACCGTTCATAAAAATCTCAACATCCGTCTTGGTATATCCCTCAGCATACTGCTTTCCGAGCTTACGGAGCGCAGAATTAAGAGCCTCAACGGTCTCATAATTTCCACAATAATCTCCCTTACCCTCGTGAAAGGAAATCTTGAAGGTGACCTTGTTGGTGTTATTGGTAGTCATGGATTTACTTTAGCACAAACTCAAAAGCCGTCAAGGATTTATTATTTCCAATCGGTACTATAGTCGTGGAATTGATGATTTGGGTTTACCCAATTTTTTTCTGCTTCTTTAGGTTCTGGATAATCCTGGAATTCTAATTCCGTGACCTTGATAAACTCATTGCAAATAGGACAAAGAACCTGTTTTTCCCTCGTGGTAGAAATTTCTACATCACTATGGAAAAACTGAATTTCACTTCCACAAGTCTTATGAATAAAAGGGCGAAACATTCGAGGAAGATGTTTATTGCCAACAGAAATTATTTTCGCCATTTAATATTTCTCCTTTGAAATTACCTTGTTGCATACTTTGCACCATAAACGGTGCAAGAAGTTTCAGCAGACTGAGAAATGTGCCCACGAATACCGGGCGCAGGACGCTTCCAGGACTCAGCCTTAAAAACATTTCCCGTTTCCTTTTCCACAAAACAAAAGACAGATCCACCAGGGCTTCCATGATCCCTCTTGACAATTCTCAGATACTTCTTTCCATTTGGATCGATCACAAGGGTTGGTGCAACCAGAGAAGGAAAATGCTTCTCGAAATATGCGTTGATATTCTTCTGGTTATCGGCCACAAAATTGTTGAGGTGGTAATCAAAGTTTTCCATGAGGAATATGGTATCACATTCTCATCCACAGTCAAGAACTAGTTTTGGGCAAAATATTCTATTTCAATTTCTCAGATTTCTTTTGGAAAATAATACAAACAAGTCTCCGAAAGGGTGTAAAGAAAAACCTTTTTCCCTAATTCGTTATTGACGAGGCTTATACCGTATATAGGAAAGTCTAATACAAATGTTTTTGTTTTTGTTTGTGGGGAAATAAAGGTTTGATTTATTTTAACCAAACAGTCGTTTAGTAAAAGGAAGAAATAACCATCTACTATTTTTATTAATGTTCCTTTTGATATTTTCATTCCATCAAAAATGGAAATAGCTTTTCCATTTTTATTCTGTGGGTTCATAAATAATATCTTCTGTAAAAATATTTTTTATGAGGCTAGGATACCGATCCGAATGATTTCTCATAACAATGGCACGAATTCCTGATGGATTATTCCAAACCATCTCCAATCTAGATTTTTCTTTTTTGAAACAACCAGATTCCAAAAACAAAAACCAAACTTGGTAATTCTTCGGAGAAGTGCCAGACTTAAGCAAAGTTCCGGCTTTAACATGAATCTTTTCTAGACGAGGATCAATCATTACCTTTTTCTCTTCTTGAAAGATTTTGGAAGAAATATCCTGTCGGACTCAAATATTCTAGATATTAGGAACTTTTCAAACGATTTCGCTCCTTTTATATTTGACTTTGTGTTTGTGAAAGCAATAACGGGAACTGGTTCGTCAGTAATCCAGGTTTTGTTTGGCTGCAAAACAAACAAAGCGGAATTTCTTAGTAAGATATAAGAATCGGTCGCAACCAGCAAAGTCCCAACGGGAAGGAAAATTTCGGTTTTGTTTTTAAGGTTCATAAAGAACGTCTTTCTCAAAAATATTAAAAATTTTCACCTTTTGTTTTGAGTTTAAATCAATAGCCGGAATTGCTTCTGGATATTTAACACTCCATTTATTTCCGCCCTGATAGTAAAACCTTCCCGATTCCAAAAATATATAATAACAAGTTCTGCGTTCTTCTTGTGTTTTTAATAGAGTTCCTGGTTTAAAACACAAATACCGCCGATTTGTTAGGTGTGTAATAATAATCTTCTCAGGCATCTCTTTCCTTAGCACAAAGAAATAACCTCGTCAAGGAAGGAATATAGAATCTTTTTTAAGCAAAACCAAAATTCCGTAAAAATTTTGATTTGACGTTCTTTTAGAGTTTTCAATCCAAAACACCCGGCCTTTTATCTTTTGTTCAGAACTCCAGGTCATTTTCTTTCCAATAAAAGTCCCTTTTTCTAAAAGAAAAAGGTATTCTTTTATTGAGTCTTCCGCGCTATCTGCTATTTTGATCAATGTTCCTGCGGGCAAAACAAACTTTTTTTGGGCAAAAAAATCCATATTCTTTTTGGGTTTCATGGGAGATAAATTTCTGTTTCAGATACTCGTGGATAAAATCTTGGATTTCGCAAGACATCGCCTGTTCTTAAAGCCAAGATTTCTCCTGCGGAAATCACAAAACGTTCTTCTGACCGTGCACCCAGGTCTCGTAGAAAATGAATTTTACCTTTACTCAAGGTAAGATAATATTTGCTGTGGTGCGGTGCTGTTATTTTGGAATTATTAATAATCAAAGCCCCCATTGGAATTGAAACAATAATTTCACGCTCAGTTGGCAACCAAAGTTTTCTCATGGAAGAAACACCTCACACAAAATCTCACTCATATAAATTGGATCAGTAGTCACTTGCAAATATTTGTCCATATTATAATAGCTCGTCTGTTTGTCAAAGGTAAACCATTTGACAAGATTGATGCTCTTTAGAGTATATTCAAATTTGGGTTTACTAAATGTGGCAGAAGTCAAAAGTAAAATTCCAGTGATAATCCTACTCGAATCTTTATTTTTGAACAATATCAAAGTCCCTGCGGGATACTCTTTTTCTTTAAGAATTTGTGTCATTTGGGATCCAGATTCTGCAATTTCTAGCATCAGAACTAATATCAAAATCATCGTTTTTAACAATGATTTTGAACTTTACGTCATAATAATGAACACGCCTATTATAATAATTTTGAACAAGAGAACAATTATCCGAGGCTTCTTTTTTGAAACAACAATTTTTGAGAAGAAGGCTGTAACTCACTCCATAGCGGCTCTTAAATTGAATTAAGGTTCCGGCTGGAAGCTGTATCTTTTTCTTGGTTGGATCTATTTTTAACCGTTTCATAAAGGAATATATATTTCAAAAAATTTTGAAAATGTTCGGTTCGAAAAATCAAATGTAAGTTGCTGAAAACAGATTCGAGGTTTATCACCTTTTATATAAAATATTACTTTTGTGCTTCTTTCGGCTATACAAATTCCGAAATGATCCCGTGTGAAATCTGCTTGCTCTAAAAGCAGCATATAATAAGGCTCAGTATTTGGGCGGGTTAGCATTACTTTAATCAAAGTCGAAGGAGGCAAAGAAAACTTCTCTTTACCCACAAAATTCATTTTCTGTAGATTATTGTTCATGGTAGAAAAATCTTAGTTTGACTTTTGTTAAAAGCCACATACCCAGTTTCTTGCCATTTTTGTCGTTTATTAAATCGTAGTTGTTTTACTTTTTTAAGAGAACTACACTCAACCATGAAAACTGTTTCCATTTCGACATCTTCCAAAAGAAGAATATAACAAGAAGGATATAATATTTTTATTAAGGCGGAAGATGGCAACAAAAAATTTTTTGTTGTTACAGCATAAATGTCAAACTCTCGGACTAATATTTTAGTTTCCTTGCTCATGAAAGATTTAGGGCAGAAAAATATTGGTGTTGTCTATTTTCACGGTAAGATAACGCGTCTCAACAAAAAAAGGTGGTTTTCTATTTTGACTAAAAACAACTATTTTTATTTGACCAATAGAATGATAGAAGAAATGACTAGCTTTAATAAAGGAGCACGTCTGCAAAATAAGAAAAAAATCTTTTTCTTCAGGTTTAATCAAGGTACCACAAGGCAAATAAAATATCTCGCCTTCTATATCTTTAAATAAAAATTCTTTCATTTTAACTGCCTTGGCATAAACGAAATGGGCAGGGCAAAAATACCCTGCCCATTTTCCTATCGAAGCACTGTCAACTGACGCTTTTTGACGCCGTGACCCTCAAAAGCGATTGCTGCGCGAGACTCCCGCAAAAAGGTATCGTTCCAGCAAAGCTTACACTTGTCGCAAGTGATGTTTTCCTTGGTTTGTGTAGGGCACGGAATAACCTTGATTCCAAGGTTAGCATCGTGGTATGCCTTGGCTCCCTCGTGCTTTTTCACGACAATCGCAGGTGCATAGCCACGCTCAAAAGCCAGCGAGATATCCTCGGGACGATCCACGCTTGCAAGCACGGAAATCTTAGGACCCCAACTGTCCCGAGAAACCTTTTTCCAGGCGTGAGTGTAGGTCCAAATGCTCTGTCCCCAATTTTCACACGCATCACGAAGGGTACGTGCCGCAGAATTCGTACGTGCGTCGCCTGCAACGTGCAAACGCATTGGACGCTTATTCTCGCCATTCTTAATGGCAGCACGAATCTCGCGCGCCTCATCACGCGCAACCTCGCGAGCATCGTGCCGAGGATTGGCCTTAGAAAAAGCGTCGAGTCTAACGGTATGAATGCCAACCATACCCATTTGAGCATAGCAGCCAGCATTTCGATGCGCGCAATCAGCAGGACAAGAACCATCGATGCTGGCATAGGTCACAGACACGTTGCCAGTCTTTTCGTTCTTGCTACGAAGCGTGAGAAATGCTGCCTTGTTATAGACCTTGCCGTAAACCTTGCTCTCGTTGTGCATGAGTTAGTTATAGCAAGATCCAAAAGACGCGCAAGCACAAACTCAAATCACTTTTTCCGCAGGAAAATCTCCACATGACCTTTTTCGCCAATCTCAATATCTGCCTTATCCCGTGGAATATTTCCCTTGTTGAGAATCTCTCTCACTCTCGTGGCAAGAGGATTTGCATATTCATCGTACCAAGCTTCCTCATCCCAACCTTGGGAATCTTCTCCCTCGTCGTCGTCATCCTCTGAAAAACGAGCTGAGGACCCCACATAGTGATCGAGCCTCTTTCGTCCAGTTGGCTCACAAAAAATCCAAACGCTCTCTGGGGTTTCGTTTTCTGAAGTGAATCCCTTCAGAGACCCAAAAGGTGTCGAAGCGCCACAAAGCAAATCAATAATGGTTTTAGAATCTGTCATGTGTTTTACCTTTCTTAATTCAAGTTCCTGGCACCGGCTCCAATTTATAGCCAACAATTTCCCACTCTGGGCCAGGTGCACGGCAGCCCAGTTGGATCAATGCCTTGCGTAACAAATTAGATTGTGCCACTTTTTCCTTGGCGATTTCTTCTAGAATAAAGCTGGCCGAATTGCGTTGAAGAGACAAGGCAAAAAGCTCTGCTCCAGCTTCTCCTCGAAGATGTTCGCACAGCATCAAAAGCTTGTCTATTTCTTCTTCGGTCATGTATTTTGCTTTCCTAGAAATCTGTGAGTTTACACCGAGCTAGGTCTGTCCAAAATGGAAGATCGCCGCTTTTTGGCTCAACCCGAGCTTCTTCTCCGCTGATGTCGATAATAGTAGCATACATAGGGTCAAATTCGCGAATTTCCTTCACCCACGATGGGAAATCTTCCCGTGGTAGGACCATCACTTTATCACCTATCTTGACACAAGTCCGCTTCTTCATTGCCTTTATGATACCATATCTCCAGAGGCTTGTCAAGGTCTCTCTTACCAAGAGTCAATAAACCAAACATCCTCCTCATCACCAAATTCCTTCACGAACAAAAGAACAGCCTGTAGCCACTCCGACTTTTTGTAATGCTGAGTTAAAAACTCAGGATCTGGAAGTCGAAATAGCTTGCCGTTTTCAATTTCACAGATATCAGACAAATCCCCTCGAACGGAATTCTTGTCGATACCTTCCTTTTCCTGTAGATAAGAAAGGCACTCTTCAAGATTATAAAGTTTAATGTTTTTCGGTTCAGGCTTTTGCATTTTTTTGCTTTCTTTAGTTATGATTTGTTTTTGTTACCTGTAGCTAAGACGACCAGGAATATTGTCCTTCTTGCCGTGACAAGAAGGGCAAAGAGGCTGAATGTTGAAGGTCAAGTTTTGACCTCCGAGAGACAATGGTCTAATATGGTCAAGAGTCAACGACCCCTTGGTTTGACAAGAAGCACAAGAAAAATCGTGGGCATAAAGAGTGCTGAGCCAGTCAAAAGCGTAAAGAGTGCCTTGACACTTTGCTGCTCGTGCACGCCGATTATGACGCCGAACAACTCGACAAGCCTTGTTGACACAACGGACACAACAAAAACCAAAAGTCAAAGACTGTCGGCCCCAAGCACCCGTTGTATATGGGTTCTTGCAGATTTCGCAAAAAGTCCCAGGAAGTCTTAGAAGAGTACCCATGATTAAATCATAGCAGATATGATCTAAACGTCAATTCACTTGGCTTTATTAAGCAAATGCAGACTTGAAGAATATGGATTCTTCAAGTCCCAATATAAACTCTTTATAGTTTTTCGATTTAAAAGATACACCATAAAAATACAATCAGAGATTCTTTTAATGATAATGCCAAAGTCGGCACCAGACGATACTAAATCGCCTATTTCAGGATTTCTTTGCGAGGAAAATGATTCTTCCATTTCCATTTTCATTTCCACCAAGAGATTGATTTAAATTAATCCAAATTATAGATTTGGATTTAATCCTGAGTGTTTGTATTAATCGGATTTCTTTAATAAAGACCTCATCCACTAACAAACATAATTCTTCGTTTGTTTCATAAGGAAACCGAATACTCCATATTTCACCTACTTGTGGTGAAAAGCGGGTTTTCAATCGTCTCTTAAAACGCTTTTCTGTCATAAAGAATAGTACAAGCCATTATAAAACAAAATTCTAACTCTTCATCATTAAAATGACTTTTGTAATTTTCTTTAATTGTTGGGCCGAGGTCTTTTGTTAATTTGATTAACAAATCATTTGAGGAAGATTCCAGAGCTTTAAGTATTTTTTTCCTATGTTTATCGGATATTGCCATTGGTTGTCTCCACTAGTTTTTCTAGCGAACACATACCGATATGCGTGTCAACCACAATTTCTTTACCATCAGGTTGTTTTTCAACCCAGATTAAAGCAGGAATACTGCGAATATTAAATGTTTGAGCTACATCCGGCTGTTCTTCAATATCAATTTTCTCAACTTTAACTAAATTAAGTTTTTCAAACTCTTTAATGATTGGGTCCATTTTTCTACATGGACCACACCAATCAGCACCAAATTTCTTTAAAATTAATGTCATTTTATTCCTTTCATTTTGATAAATATTTCTCACTCATATTTCTTTTGATACACAACGCTAGAATCTGAGCTTCGATAACAAGAAACTCTCTGTGGAAAATCTTCTGGACGCCCCTGGTAAACCAAACCAGAAACCTTGCTTTTCAAATTCAGACCCCAAACCTGCAAAATAGGAATTTTGACATTTGTGTGAGGAGCGGTGTGAGTAAATCGTTCCACTTTTGAAATAATATAATATGCACCATTTCCAATTTCCAGTTGACAAAGACCACCAATTTCAGGAGTAAACATTTTGTTCTCTTTCTTGTGCGTGGTTTAGCCTTGAATTGAGAGTTTAGCACAAGTCTCTTAAGGCGCAAGTCAGCACCACCAAATTAAAACTTAAAATCAACTAAACTATCTCGAAAATCTGTATTGTTATATTTTCGAGTTGGAAGAAGAGGATTTGGTGTACAAGCATCATCCTCAATTTCAATTGGAGCAAAAGTAACGCGAAAAAATGTTCGAAACGTGTTTTCAGGAATTTTTGGTCGTCGATGAACGACAAAAGGATCAATTAACCACAAATGTCCCGAAGTTAATATTTTGCTTTTGCCATCATCAAATGAAATATATCGTTCTTCGTAATTTTGAAAAAATCGGTGCAAATTATGTTTCAAGGGATCAAAAGTTCGAGGCAAAAAACAAGTTCCGGGCCATCCCTCAGTCGGGTAACAATTTGTCCAAATATAATTTTGTTCAGGACGATGAGGCTTACGGACAGAAAATCCATCCACATGCCACAAATCATCAGTTTTCGAGGTAACAATTCCATGACGAACCGTTACATAAATAAAATCATTATTATATGAAATGCCGTTTTCTTCTTGAAGATTGGCACATTTCATAATTGTCTCTCGGAGCCACTCCAACTCCGAGGGAATTTCAAAATTTGAACCAGGACGCTTAATTAGCATCCTTAAAATATATTGTCGTTCAACAGAAGGAACGACAACTTCATGTTTTCCAAGAGGAAAAGCATTTCCTGAAAAGGCTACATTCGGCAAATTATTTTGAAGAAGAGTTTTTGCTCGAATAAAGATTTTTGCCATTAATCTTGGTTCCCCACAAATTTGTAAAATAGAATTCTCTGGAATTCGGATTGCATGAAGTTTGGTTTTGTTTTTAATATCAATGAAACCACCTTGATAATAAAAGTCTCCTCCTTGATAAAGGATATCACTTAAAGATACCACTACGGATTTTTGTGAAGGTTTGTTTAGGTCAAAATGGACAAAAAGAGAACCTGCCGGTATCCAAACTCCTTCAACAAGAAGATTGAAATACTTGACAGGTTCTTGAGAATTTAAATTTCTCGGAAATTTAACTTTCATAGAAAATCAAATTCCCTTAACGACAACTTCTCGCCAATGTGGGAGAACTTTCTGAAAACGTTCAGCCATAGACCGAACGTTCAGCAAGGGAACGTCATGAAGGTTTCGCTTGGCAGCAACTTCCACAGGCGTGTCAAGTCGCACAATAAGAACCTCATAACCCATAGCCTGTCCCATTTGAACATATGGGCTCATCTCCCACAACTGAGTGTTGGTGTTGTCAATAACCACCGTTTCGTCTCCACGCATAACAGCCTCATGCGCCTTTTGCCAACACGCAAGGTGCGCAGCGCGCAGCCGTGAGCGATCAAAAACATACTTCCCCGTCTCGGGGGAAATGAATTCGTCATCGGCGGAACAATAAGTCCCACCAGGATAATTGGCCTTGGCATGAGTGCTCTTACCAGAACCAGAAATACCACGGTAAATAACCATCAACTTCTTAACAGTCGTCGTCATGAAAACCTCCAACGTCTCTCAAGCATATCACAATGCCTGAGAGTGTCAACCTGATTTCATTCCCAGGTTGGTTGATTTTGAACACATGGCCCAGAATGCAAAATGTCACGAGAACAAAACCACTCGCCATATTCAATATTATTGTATTCCGATTCGGTGACATTCCAAGAGGCGGATTGTCCCTCAAAAGTAACAGTTACGGACCAAGTTGGCGGAACCCAATAATAGCTACACCTTCTGCTATTATTGGTTGTGGTACAACTTTCTCGCCAATATCCAGCCACATATGTTTTATCTGTGACAAATCCATCCCGAATATCATAAAACTCATGGTGAATCAAATATCCAACAAACAACGAAACAAAACAGAAAATAACAAAAGCAGTTCCAGCCTTCTTGTGAAAGTCATTAAACCCAGAAGAGGGTCGTGACGAACCCCAGGCTTTATTTACATCAAAATCGTTATTAAAATTGTGGTTTAGGTCAAAACTATTTTCCTGAAAAAGGTTTGAATAAAGTGTTTTTGTTCCAGAGGTTGCAACGATCTTTTTTTCCGCCTCTGTCTTTTGGTTTTTTGTATAATCAAAAGGGTCAACAAAAGGTTTTGTTTCCTTTTGGATCTTTAAGGCATCTGACATTTTCCTACGCTCAAGTTCCTCAAGAGCGGAATTGAGTTTGTCTCGAAGCTCAGCCTTTTCTTTTTCGTGCCATGCATCATTGTTATTTCTGAAAGACATTTTTTACCTTTACTATCTTGTTGCCTCACGAATGAGTAT
>JACCDG011058646.1_pt1 | contig 75849 bp, 68 predicted proteins | sample 7442471 | NCBI WGS metagenome assembly JACCDG01 (sample SAMN15323444, study PRJNA562643) | freshwater metagenome | isolation source: river surface water | place: USA:Blue River Watershed | collected 2017-08-17 | reverse complement strand
TAGCCGATCATGTACCTGCCCATCAGCCAGTTGTAGACGAGGGCGAAGAGGATGCCTGTGACCATGGAACAGATGGTGCCAAGCAGGAGGTCGAGCTTCTTGTTCATTGCATGTCCTTTCTGATTGCTAGTGCAATCTTTTCGAATTCGTCATTAGATTTGAAATTCGAGTTTCTGTTTTGGAATTCAGGACTTTACAGATGAAAATAGGGATATTTAATTCTTACGTCAAAAGAACGTTTAAAAACATCCGATTCGACCTAAATAAATGGAAAGAAAGGCGTTTTGGAGTTCAGATTTGCACTAATTCATCTTGTGATGGCTCGCTCAGCTCTGCGAGCAGCAGTTACATTGCTTATAACGACTTGGGATGATAATCTAATCAATCTTTATTTAACGAGGGCAGCATGATGAGCGACGTTTTGTGTCTTGGAGAACTCCTTGTAGACTGGGTTTGTACCGAACCAGGAGCAGAACTTAGAGATGCGCTCAGCTTCACCAAAGCACCTGGCGGTGCTCCAGCAAACACGGCAGTAGGACTGGCTCGCCAGGGAATCAAATCGGCGTTTCTTGGTCGAGTTTCGCAAGACGAATTCGGCACCTGGCTGAGATCCGTTTTGCAAGAGAGTGGCGTGGATGTCTCTTGTACAGTGTTTGATCCAGAAGCTCAAACACGTATGGCATATGTCGTGACCACGGCATCTGGAGACAGAAAGCTAGCAGAGTTCTCGCGTATAGCGTGTGCTGACACGCGCTTACTGGTAGCTGATATTAACGAGGAAATGGTAGAAGCCGCTTCGTTTCTACACTTTGGATCTATTTCATTGCTGGAAGAACCTGCACGTACAGCCACCAAACATGCCGTAACAACAGCCAAAAAGCACGGACTTATAATATCTTACGACCCTAATGTGCGATTGAATTTGTGGCCTTCAAAAGAAGTTTGTCGCCAAACCATTTTAGATAGTTTGTCCTGGGCTAATATCGTCAAAATAAACGAAGACGAACTGGAATTTTTAACTGGCTCGCGCGATTTCTCCGCAGCCGACGCTCTCAGACAAGAAAAAGAGCTATCGCTACTGATAATAACACTCGACTCTCGCGGCGCTTATTTCTCAGGAACACAAGGCTCGAAGCTGGTTCCGGGCTTTTCTATTGATTTGGTCGAAGCGACTGGAGCCGGAGATGGATTCAATGCCGGAATCATAGCCGGATTGATGAAAGATTTGAAAAACGCAACTGATCGAACCCAGACCTTGAATTCGATGCCAGTAGAAGACATTGTCAAGACGGTGTCAAGAGCAAATGCCGTGGGAGCGCTCACATGCACGAAGAAAGGCGCTATTCCGGCTCTTCCGACCCTGGAAGAATTGGAGCAATTCCTTTCAGCCCATTCTGCGGCTGTCCGCTAATAGATATTGGTCTATAATTACAGATATTCTTCTTTAGTAAAGAAGACAGCTTGTCAACAGTTAGAAGAGGGAAAATATGTCGCTCAGAACCAAAGTATCGTTTCATCTGCCCTTGGCACTCAGCTTCGGCTGCAGTGTGTTGGTTTGCGGAAGCGTCTTAGCCCAATCTTCCTATGTTCAAAGTTACACATATAACAAGAAAGGTCAGATTCAGTCGACTACATCGATCCAGCCTCAGACGGCCAAAGATTCGATAGTAACTGACAAAACGAAAACCACTACGACCACAAGTACCACCACCGATACAGATAAGAATGGTGCCACTACTAGCACATCCACCTCGACCGCTACTGCAAGCACAGCTAAAACAGCCACAACTTCTACTACCGCTTCTACCACTAAAGCACCAGCCAAGCCAGTTATAGTCTCGCAATCTAAAAAAGATTTCGTATCACAAGGTCCTAAATGGCAAAATTTCTCCGACTATATAGAAGTTAAACCAGGTCAAGAAGCCATGCCTTTGACTTTGACGGTCAACAATGGCACCCAGGGTACCACGCCTTACCGCGCCATCAGAGCCACTCTTGGCGGAAAGCAACTATTCAGCGAGCGTGATTTCAGCGGTAGAACCCTGACTCTCGATCTAAGCGGAGCCCTTACACCAGGCTCGACTCAGATAGTATTTACCGCATTCGGAAACGCCGGATCGACCTTCAACTGGCAAGTCGCATCCACTGTCAAAGCTGATGTCACCGGGCTTGCTAAAGACAAGGCGTCACCTGGAGACAAAATTAAAGCACAAGGAAAAAATCTGCCTACCGACTTGAAAGCTTATGCCATCAAAGTTGACGGCACCGCCGCCACAGTCAATTCAGCCACAAGCACCGGAGTGGAATTCACAATTCCAGAAAAGACCAAACCAGGCAAAGCCAAACCAGTTGAAATAAAAGTTTCGGGTGTCAAGGCAAAAGCACTAACCATCACTATCGTAGTCAAGCCAGAAATTAAGGGACTGAACTATGTTGCTCTTTCAGGTGGTCAAACACTCACCATATCTGGTGCCAATTTCGGCACTGATGCCAAAGATGTAAAAGTAACTTTCAATGGCCAAGCCGGTGTAATTCAATCGGTTACTGATAGTTCTATTAATGTAGTTACTCCTGAATTCGGCACAAGCCCAGGCACTCTCGAAGTGAAAGTTTCAGTCGGCGGACTCGACGCCGATAAACCAGCCAAAATGATGAGCTCGATGCGCGCCATTCCAAACGATGATGGCTATTCGCCTTTTGAAATTCCTGCTCACCTTAGATAAGAACTTACAACACACTTTTAAAAGTGCTTGCCCGTAACGTAATTGTTTGGCGAGAATGATACTCTTGGGACATGATAAACATAGACCCGACTACTGCCTTTCTCGTTTCATTTTGTCTGTGCTACTACTGGCACGCGCTTGGTGGCACACTCGGCTATCACCGAATACTTTCGCACAAGTCCTTAGTGGTACCAAAATGGCTTGAATACTTGATTGTATCGGGTGGCTATTTAGGTCTTGAAGGTTCACCTATTTTTTGGGTAAGCACGCATCGCAGACATCATCGCTATTCCGACCAGCCAGGAGATCCACACACGCCTCGCGACGGCATATGGCATTCGGTCATAGCCTGGATGTGGGCTAAAAAAACGCAGATGACCAGCGAAGAAAGTCAGAAAATGGTTCCAGACTTATATAGAGATCCGCTCTACAAGCTCTTGCATTGCAAACATACGCATTGGGATGGATTTCTTTGTTTATTCCTGTCTATTTTATTGCGTATAGCCATTTTTTACATTTTTGGAATTTGGGCTCTTTTAGGAAATGTGCTTGGCTCGATAGTTGCCTTTTGTGGTCCCTTATTGGTCAATTCGGTTTGTCACATGCGTCAGTTTGGCTATGAGACCTACAAAGCAGGCGATGGCAGTCGCAACGTCTGGTTTGTGGCTTTACTTTCACTGGGTGAAGGATGGCACAACAATCATCACGCTTTTCCGCAATCGGCAAGACACGGTCTCAGAGGGCACGAAATAGATGCAACCTGGATTACAATAAAAGTCCTAGAAAAGTTCGGACTGGCTCGCTCTATTCGTTTGCCCAAAAGCGATATGCCTGAGTCTACTGATTTGGCTTTTGAAAAAGAGTTGGAATTGTCGGTTAAATCCTGACACCAAACAGAGATTTCAAGCAGATTTTAATCCTACATTCGCGCTAATACCTTATCAGAAGTATTACTTAAGTAAGGAGTTCGCTATGCGTCTTTTCAATTACCTTTTAGCCGCCTCAGTCGCTCTGAGCGCATGCATCGGACCGGCTTTAGCAGACCCACACCATGGTTGGCATGGCAACGCAAATCACCGTGCCAAACATTGGAAGAAAAAATATCGCAAAGCAATGCGTAGAAACTTCAATAACTGGAACGACGAGCGCACCTATTACTCAAACAATTGGAACCGTCCAAATGCAATTGCTCGAGCACGTTACGACGCTCAAATGAGAGAAAATTGGCTGCGTTATAAAAACAATAATTACAACGGCACTTATAGCTGGTCTACTTATAACGACCCTCGCTTCATTGATTATTTGCACAACAATAATCCAAGCTTACTGACTAATATTAGAAATGCGATAGGTTTCTAAATAGGCTCCAAACCTATATCTAGGGACCGTCTACATCATCATTCAGAGTCGGGTTTGAATTTTTGAGCGAAGTTCGATTAGCACAAAAAACACCCGGCTCTTTGCCGTCTAAAGCTAGCGCAACCAATTGCTGTGCCATGTTTGTGCTGTAACCCATTCCATGCCCGTTGCAACCAACAGCAAAATACACTTCTGGATGCTGAGGATGCCTGCCTAGTAACGGCAGTCCATCGGCAGTGAAAGCCATGGAACCCGACCATCTATATTGAATCCCAACACCGGCAGCTTCGGGAAATCGGTCGGTCAAATATTCTTCAAGAGCTATCTGAATAGGCGCTGTGACTATGTCTGCCAGACCAACTTCTTCTTCAAGTTGAGTGTTGCGCTTGCCACCTAATAACAAACGCTTATCTTTCAATTGACGAAAATAAATCCAGCCATAATTGGCATAACACACGCGATCTAAAATTTCACTTTTAAGCGGATAAGTAGAAAGCATCTGTGCGCGCGCCACTTGCAGTTTCGGACCAAACCACGGCTCCAAATAAGGAGTGTATGCATTAGTGGCAATCAGTGTTTTGCCCGCCAGGATTTTCTGATTATTTGTATAAATCAGTGTCTTTTGGCTTGAGCGCTGCGTTTCAATACGCTGTACAGGTTCGTTTTCCAACAATTCAACTTTAGAAAATTGCGCTAATGCTCGTACCAATTTAACTGGATGAATACCAAAATCGCCACCATTAAGCAGTGCACCATAAAAGCCGCGATCTGTCGGGTCAGCCTTAATTAACTCAACCTCAAATCCATCTTGTTTTAGAAGCTCATATGAATTCTCAAGATCTTCCAATTCTTCAATGGAATCAGCTAATACATAGGAACCGCATGGGTCATAGTCAAAATCGATTTTACTATCTTGGGCAAAATGTCTAAGTACCGCCTGACTTTCTTCGGCAAAAGCATAAATATACTTCGCCTTTTCGCGTCCGTACTTTTCTATACAAGTGTTGTAGTACGTTTCGATGCCTCGCAAAACGAAGCCAGCATTGCGTCCAGATGAGCCGTAGGCAAGACATTTTTGTTCTATTAAAACTACTTTCAAGTTTTGGCGCTTAGATAAGAAATAAGCGCAAGAGGTACCCAGTATGCCACCACCAATAATGGCAACATCGAATTCTTTGACAGGCGAATCTTCGGTCCTAGCTTCCGAACCCTTTAAATCAAACCAGATTGAATTAGTCATGAGGCACCGCTTGTAAAAAGTCGATTATAATGTGTCCCTATTCCTATTATGTGTTCTTGAAAATGACATTAAGCGATCAAAAGAAACAGCTCGAAATTTTAGAGGAAAGGCTGGTGAAAATCAGCCAATATCTTTGACGTCGCTAAACTCAAAGAAGATGTAGCCAAGCTGGAAGATTCCACCTTAGAGCCCAATTTCTGGAACGATCAGAAACGCTCTCAAGATGTGTCGCAAAAAATCAGTCGGCTCAAAAATAATATAGAACAGTACGAAGGTTGGGGGCGCGCAGTAAGTGACCTCAAAGTACTAGTAGAAGTGGCTCTAGAAGTAGATGACAGCTCGGTAGAGCCTGAAATCAACGAGGGCATCAGCCGTTTGCAAAAAGAACTAGAAAAATACGAATTTCAAAGACTTTTATCCGGTGAATACGATCAAGGCTCTGCCATTGTCACGATAAATGCGGGTGCCGGTGGCACAGACGCACAAGACTGGACCGAAATGCTTTTGCGCATGTATGTAAGATGGAGTCAGGATCATGGTTTTGGCGTGGAGGTAATCGATCAATCGCCCGGAGAAGAAGCTGGACTTAAGAGTGCCACTTTTAAAGTCGATGGGTCTTATGCTTATGGCTATTTATCTTGCGAAAAAGGTGTGCACAGACTGGTTCGCAAATCACCATTCAAACAGGGCAATGACTCTCGCCAGACTAGTTTTGCCGCAGTAGATGTGACACCGGTGATGGACGATATCGAGTCTCTTGTACTTATTAATGATGACGATATTGAATATGACACTATGCGCTCAGGTGGAGCAGGTGGTCAGAACGTCAACAAAGTTGAGACAGCTGTGCGAATTGTTCACAAACCAACTGGCATAGCCATAAAATGCCAACAGGAGCGCAGCCAGTTACAAAATAAGGCTATCGCTCTGGAGATTTTGCGCTCTAAGCTTTTAGCAATACAACAAGCCGAACGCGAGAAAGAACTGGCCAAACTGCGAGGCGAGTCTCCCCAGGCTAGTTTTGGTAACGCCATACGCTCATATGTGATGGACGACCGCATGGTGAAAGACGTGCGAACAAAGCACGAAACTCCTCACGTTGAGGCGGTGCTAAATGGAGATCTGGATCCTTTTATAGATGCTTATCTCAGAATGAAGACCAGAGACGCGTCTACTGACAACCAAAGTTAGCGCAACTGAGCTATTTGCTCCTCTTAATCATTAACCACATAATATCCCTTGACATTAGTGCCGATAAGGCTTTACGGAGACTAATTGACGCTCCCTTTAACTACCCCAAATTACTTTTAGGTCAATTATAAAATTGGTAAACATGACATCCTTTTCTTTCAATATTTTTATTGCCCCATTACAAAAGGATTTCGACCTGTTGATAACCAAGCTTTTTTACGATATTTTTTGAACCCAGAAGAGCTTGACATCAGAGAGTTTTGAGCCGTTTTCGCTCAAGCTGTCAAGATAGCGCAAGCTTTATAAATGCCCCTTTACAACTTTGTTTCGCCACCGATATATAGATCAAGATTACACCAGTATCTTTGAAACTTGGTCCTATAGTGCTTTTAGAGCATTCAAATTGCTAGGTTCTAGCTATCCATTTTTTATCTACGTCTAGGTCTTAAAAACACTTCTCTCTCGACGAATCCCCTCTTCAAACTCACTTGCATCTCAGGTCTTGAAACCTGTAGCAGGAGACCAAGTGTTGGATTTCGTCGCGTTCACCTCTCACCACCACCACCTATCTCAAGATAAGGAGGAAAGATGTCGAAATCTCTCGACAAACTCCCAGCTTTGCTGGAACTGGAACCTCAGGTCGTCGAGACCTTGGAGTTCCCAGCCTTTCTTGAGTCGCTGAAAGACAATCCTGAGCGCGCTGGCACCGCCGCCTCGCTCTTTGTCCGTGAAGTGAAGAAAGCAGGTATTATCGACGTCAACGATGTCGAGCCATACCGGCGCCCCTACTTCGAGATGCTGCGTAAACAGGGTATCCCTGCGTACAAGGCTTTCGAAAAGGTGCGCGGCTCTCAGCGCTTCATGCTGCGCCTCATGAGATTCTACGAGGGCGCCGACCAGAATGGTCGCGAACTCAATCAGTTCCTTGTCATCTACGGACCGCCTGGTTCTGCCAAGTCGCTCACTGTCGACAGCATGATCAAGGTTCTCGAAGGCAAGGTGATTTACACGGTCCAGGGCTGCCCTGACCGCGAGAATCCTATCAACCTTCTGAAGCTTCTCGACCCCGGCAAGCTCGTTCAGCTCTCTGAAGCTCTCGGCATGCTCGAGCGCGAGTCTGACGGGACCGTCAAGCACGACATGCTTGGCGACCTGATGAAGACCGCTCAGGAGCCGTGCGCGCACTGCTTCCGGATGGTCATGGGAATGGACAAGGGCGATGCGAAGAGCAACCCCGACGCCAAACCCAACCTCTCCAACATCAAGGTCGATGCCATCCGCTTGTCCTCACGGACGAGCGGTATCTCGGTCTGGAGCCCTTCCCCCAAAGGACAGGGTTGCAGCTTGCCCACCGCTCTGCGGCAGGGCAACCGAGGCATGATTCGCATGCAGGAGGCTTTCTCCGCCAAGGATGCGCCGGAAGGTGAAGTCAACGAACTCCAGATTCTTCTGGAGGCTACCGAAGGCCGGCGTCTGCCTGCTTCTTCGGTGGAGTGTGGCTCAAGCGCCGGCTTTATTCCTCTCGACGTGCTCATCGTTGCAGAAACCAACGAAGGTGCATGGACGAAGTTCAACGAAGCTCAGCCGGACCCGCTCATTTATGGGCGTCGTAGCCGCGTTTTCTCCAAGCCGCACAACACTGTGTTCAGCGAGGAAGTGAAGGCGTATCACGATTTCTTGGCTCAGCTCAAGACCAAGCCCAAGTTCGACCCGCTCGTTCTGGACGTGGTCGCTTCGCTGTCTGTCGCCAGTCACATGCGCGACGACAAGGATTTCGACGGTCCCGACCTGGATACGCGCATGCGGCTTTATGATGGCGAAGTCCTCGCTGTCGACCGCACGTCGTCGACTCCCGGCAAACCGCCGATGGGCATGGGCACCGGACTTGCTTCAGCGAGTTCTCGCCCGGCTACTGCTTCCGCGGCTCCGACGCCGAAGGAAGGTTACAACGTGTCCAAGCTCTGGGAGAAGGCTGGCAACGAAGAAGGCATGACGGGGCTCGAAATGGGCTTCATGTTCAGCGCCTTGAGCCAGCTTGCCCGGTTTGGCATCGATGAAGGCCTCGAGAAACCGATCCTCAAGGACGGCGAGGTTATTACCTCCCTCTTCGCCATGGACTATCTGAAGGCGCGCGTCGAGCTCGCCCTCAATACTCCGGCTCTGGAGAAGGAGACCAAGACGATGCTCGAGCGTTGCATGACCTACCTCAAGCGCGCCGAGAATCCCACCGACACCCCGCAGCTCATCGAGAAGCGGTACCGCCGGTGGTTGCACGCCCAAGTCTTCGGCGTTTTCGCTCCGGATTACTCCAAGCGTGCCGACGAGGTGTTCAAGCGTTATCGCACCCTCTCTGGCGCAATCGCTACCGGTCGCGATAGTTTCATCGATAACTCTCATGGTCAGAACCGGACGGTTCGCATCCTGCCGAAAGACTATGAGTTTATGGGTCGTCTCGAGAAAGCTATGGGTATCACCAATAGCGAAGAAGTGAACAATTTCCGCCGTTCCTTCGAGTCTGACCTGATTGCGCGCGTCGCCGAACTTGCCACTATCAACGGTGGCGAGGAAGTCGACTTTGATACTCTTTCTTGGGATTCTCATCCGGACATGAAGAAGGGCATCAAGACCCTTCTCGACCAGGAGATCGCCGAGAAAATTCAGAGGGTGTTGTCGGAAGACGTCAACCTCAAGTCCGATGACCGCAAGCTCAAAGAAGCGTCAATCGCACGCTTCGACGAGCTCGGCTACTCGGAGGGCGCCCGCAAGGCTGTCCTCGAGTATTTCAAGAAATTCGAACTTTGGAAGTCGTAATCGACTTTCGCGCAGAAAGACTGCTTCAACCAAGACATGAATGCAGTCTACCTACCCACCAACCCAATCATGAAAGGGTGAAAAACTATGTCTAATGAGTCCAAGATCCTCACGCTCTCCGACGCCGAGCGCGCGAAGCTTTTCCTCCCGACCGATCCGTTCACCGGCACCATGCCGAAGTTCCTGGAGCGCGTTTGGGACCATCCCGCCACGACCGAATCGGCCAAGATGCGCATGTATCGTGCCATCATCCGCAAGGGCGTGAAGACCCTCCGCTCGGGCCAGCTCGAGCGCATTTACGGCAAGCCCATCCTCGCCTACAACGCGTTCGACAACTACCACGGCATCGAGCCGCAGATCCACCAGGTCGTGTCCGGCTACTTCGGCGCGGCTGCATACGGCGGTGAGCAGGACGGGCAGGTGCTCGTTCTGATCGGCCCCAAGGGCGCCGCCAAGTCGCAGTTCGTCAAGTCGCTGCGCAAGACCCTCAAGGGCACCGAGCCGGTTCCCTATCTCGGCGGTTCGCAGATGCGGACCAACCCGATGAACATCTTCTTCATGGTTCCGCGCGTTGCGGAGCTGATGGTGAAGAACGGCGAGGTGAAGAGCCTCGAGGAAGCGCGCTACATCATCCTGGAGCAGTTCGGCTTCAAGGACAATGTCCAGCTCGACTTCACTCGCCACGACATCCAGGCGCTGTGCCACGGCGCCGGCGTCGAGGCCAGCTTCGAAGGTCTGACCAAGATCGCCGATGCCGAGACGCTCGTCTCCGCTATCGCGTTTGGCATGCGTCAGCGTCGCGCTGCGCGCAACAACTTCGGCTACCCCGACCCGATCGTTCAGGCGATGCTGCTCGGCCAGTTCGGCCACAAGCGCATCAACATCTGGGACTTCCCCGTCGAGTCGTTCAAGTATCTCGACGACCAGGAAGGCTCGGTCGGTATCGCTTCCGTCAAGGAAGTCGAGCCGCTCAAGTTCGACATGACCAAGTTCACGGGCGAAGAGAACATCGCCGCCCTGGGCAACGTGGATCGCGCTGATCCGCAGTCGGTCGTTCTGAACGGCGCCTACAACATGTCCAACCGCGGGCTTCTGGAGGTCGTCGAGGCCTTCAAGAACCCCAAGGAAGCACACCGCTCGGCGCTGGAAGCGACGCAGGACAAGAGCATCCCCGCTCCGGATCCGATGCGTAACAACCTGCACTGGGACGGCATTCCCATCTACCACTCCAACGCCCCGGAATTCCGGGACTTCAAGGCTGACCCGAAGAACGAGCCCTACCTGGACCGTTTCGTCTGGATCAAGTGGAAGTATCCGCTGGAGGCTTCCGAGCAGGAGAAGGTCGAGTCCAAGCAGTGGGCCCGCACCGACTATGCTCTGCCGAAGGACGAAGGTGGCGTTCATCTCGAGCCCACCATCATCCCCTACATCTCTCGCTTCACGGTGCTGACGCGCCTGGAGCCCTCGGAGAACGTCCCCGACCTGATGGTCAAGCTCGACGCCTACAACGGCGACGAGTCCCGTCTGCGCGGCATGACCACCAAGATCGACGTGCTTGCGCTCAAGCGTGAGGCGACGAACTGGGAAGGCATGGACGGCGTTTCTCCGCGTTTCACCGCGAAGGTCCGCGACGAGCTGGCTGCTGAAGCCAACTCCACCGGCCGCCGCTCGATCACCAGCCGCGAACTCCGCGACCGGATGTACGAGCTCACTCGCGACATCGAGGACGACAAGCAGCGCGACCTCTATCGCGGCTTCATCAACAAGGAGCTCGATTCCTGGCGCCGCAAGCGTCTGGCGCGCATCGTCACTTCCGCCATGGTTCCCTCGTTCCCCAACGAGTGCCAGGGCAACTTCGACAAGTACTTCTCGAACGTGATCGCGTTCAACCGCGGCTCCACCGTTCGCAGCGGTTCGTCCTCTGCGTGGCGCAGCGGTCCCGACGAGGACTTCATGCGTCGCATCGAGTCGGACCCGGAGCTGCACATCACGTCGGCTCAGTCGCGTGAGTTCCGCGCCGAAGTGGCCTCGGTTGTCTCTGCCTACATGCAGGACAACAAGACCACCAAGGTGCCGTACAACTGCTACGAGCCCCTGCAGCACGCCATCGAGCGCTTCGTGTGCGAGAAGGTGGCTGAGACTGCCCGCGTTCTCTTCTCCGGCAACGCCCGGACCGAGGAGGATCACGAGAACCTCAACAAGATCAAGAAGCAGTTGATCGAGGTTCACGGTTTCGACGAGTACACCGCCGACGAGCTGCTTCGCGAGGCGGAAGAGACCAAGGACTTCCTCAAGGAGATCTAAGCGATCTCCTGTGAGCTAGCCAGTAAGTGATGTTGCCGCCGACTCCTCACCAGGGGCCGGCGGTGACTCACCCTGCCTGGTTAGGTCCGCTGGATTCTCGCTTCGAATCTGAATCTTCACCTCACCTCATCTAACATAAGGAGGTAACCTCAATATGACAGAGAAAAAGAGACCGGCGAAGCCCACCGTTGCTGACCTCATCAGCGACGTTGGTTACTTCAACCCGGACGCATCTCCTTTTCCTATCAGCCTGACGTCTCGTAACGTCCTCGGCGATGTCGTGGTCACCCGCCCCAGCGATGGTGGCGGCACTCGCGTCGACGATGACCGTCGTCGTCACAAAGATCGCATCCGCGATCAGATCAAGACCAAGCTCCCAGACATCATCGGCAAGGGCAAGATCTTTACCGGAAATGGCAAGTTCAAGGTCCCCGTCAAGGGCGGCTACGAACCCAAGATCCGGTACGGTCGTGACCCCAAGGGTGGTGGCGGCGGCGGCAAAGGTCCCAAGGGCGCGCCCGAGAAAGGCGAGCTCACGATCGAGCTGACTAAGGAAGAGCTCATCCAGATGCTCTTTGACGAAATGGAATTGCCGGACATGCTGCGTAAGCAGATGGCAAAGACCAAGGTCAAGGCGCACAAGTTCCGTGGCGTGCAGAAGGTCGGTCCCAAGCCGTTCTTCCGTCGCAAAGACTCCGCAGTCGAGCGCATCAAGCGTTCGATTGGTCTGCGCAACGCCAATCGCGAACAGTTTCCCCATCTTTTCCACGACGCGGATGGCAACATCCTCGCCAAGCCTCTCATCCCGAGCACGACGGATATTCCGTTCAAGCGCCGCGACTACCGCTTCGAGCGGGTCGAGGAAGTGCTCGATGAGGACAGCAAGGCCGTCGTCTTCTTCGTTCTCGACCGCTCGCTGTCCATGGAAGGCAAGCCTCTCATGCTGGCGAAAGCGTTCTTCATGCTCAACTTGATGTTCCTGCGCAACAAGTACAAGGAAGTTGCTCTGGTGATGATTGCGCACGACGCGCAGGCTTACCGCATCAAGGAAGAGAAGGACTTCTTCGGCACCAAGGCCGATGCCGGCACTCGCGCAGAGCCCGCCTGGCAGATGGTCTGGGATGTCGCCCAGAAGGAATTCCCTGTTTCCGCCTGGAACCGTTACATGTTCCAGTCGTCCGACGGCATGCTCTTTGATGGTGACGGTGTAGCACGTAAGTGGTACCAGCACTACATCGAGAATGATTTCAACTATCTGGGTTACCTTGAAGTGGTTGCCGAAGCTTACGGCGGCGGCGATCCGAAGGCCTGGAAAGAGCTTGGGCGCGACTTGCTGAAACTCGACGCCAAAATCAAGGCGCACGTCGGCATGGCGAAGGCAGGTGAAATGACCGACCTTCCCAACGCGTTCAAGACGATCCTCGCCAAAGACAAAGTCCAGTAGGAGGTTTGAATGTCAACTGATAAACTGATCAAGAACATTCGTATGTGGGACGAAAGGCTGACTCGTGCAGCCATTCGTCGCGGCCGCCGCCCCTTCCCGACCCGCTATGAGCTGGTCTCGGATGCGGCGATGGTGCGCCTCGTCCCCTACGTCATGATGCCGACTCACTATCGGCACTGGTCCTACGGCAAGAGGTACGAAGAGTTCGCCGGGCAAGGCACGTTCAAGATTCTCGAGGCGGTTATTAACAGTAACCCCAGCTTCTGCTACCTCGGAATCACGAACCCCTTCCCCGTGCAGCTCCGCGTCATGACGCACGCCAAGTTTGGCCACGTCGACTTCTTTGCCAATAACTATTCGTTCGCCGAGTCTGGTGCTGACAGTATCATTCAGCGCCTGGCTCAGAACGCGAACTTCATCAAGCGTCTTTCCGATGACCCCACCTATGGTGTCGAGCGCGTCGAGTTCATTCTCGATGCCGCTCACGCCTTGGACGACCACGTTGGTCTGGTGCCGTCTATCAAGGACGTCGTTTCTGAGAAGGAGGCTCGTCAGCGTCTCGAACATCTGTTCGTTGAGAAGACACGTGAACTCGTGGCTGTTCAGCACAGTCAATTCGAGCAGAAGCAGGTTCAGGAGCAGATCGACAAGGTGAAAGCCATGTTGCTCCGCGACCCGCTGCGACCGACGACCGACATTCTCGGTTTCATCATGGACCCGGCCAACAATCCGCGTCTTGGTAATGAAGAGCGTGGTCTGATTGCGATCGTTCGCGACCAGGCTCGCTACATGAAGCCGCAAGGCCCGACCAAGATCATGAACGAAGGCTGGGCAATGAAGTCCGAAAAGGACATTTTGCAGGCTCCGGAAGTCGGTCTCCCGTACAACTGGGGCATGGAATATGCACGGCAGTGGACGCACCACAAGAACAAGGCGTCCAATCTGTATTTCGACCCGTACGCTTTCGGCGAAGATCTCTTCAACTACATCGACGCCAAGCATGGCTTCGATGACGGCGAGATCGAAGTCGAAGCGCCGGATTACACCACTCGCGAAATTCGTCCCGAAGACCTCGAGGGCGACAATGCCGAGTATCTCTGCAGGACCATCGACGGCAAAGTGATGGAGTGGACCGGAACCTATAAGAAGGTGACGATTCCCAATCGCAATGACGACAAGGTCCTCTCGGTGCGCGCAAACCGCATTGACAAGTCCTTCATCCGCGAGTTCCTGACCAAGGAGTTCGTCGAAGGGCAGAACGAGAAGGCACTCGAGTGGTTGCGACGGACTGCCGGCATCATCAGCCGCTTTCTGCTCAAGAACCGCTACCCGCCGCAGGTCGCATTTTATCCCATCGAAGAGACGCTCACCAATGCGTCTATTGAGAAGATGATGCAGGTCGTCGGCGTGTGGATGAAGTACGCTCAGGAGTCCGAGGAGCTTCAGAAGTCTGGTTGGCCGGCTTTCCCCGTGCCGCCGGAAACCCTGAAGGAGATGGCGACGATTCTTCAAATCGTTGCTGCTTTCGACAAGGACCACAAGCTGTTCCGCACTCAGATGATTCTCCGGACCGCGGGCTCTATGAAGCCGGATCTGGTCGTTTTCGACGGCGGTCCTCAATCCAAGGACCCCACCGGTACGCTCACCATCGTGCACGTGTACGACCCCACTTTCGGTCTGCTTCTGCAGTCGGAGTGCCGTGACACCGTGCTCTATCTGGGGCGCTTGTGGGCTGCTCCCGTCAAGCTGATTACTGTGGAACAACCGCAGAATCGGTGGGGCGAGGACGAAGGACAGCCGAAGCCATTCTTCTATCATGTCGATGCCGAAGGCAAGCTGACGGAAGGATACATTCCCGAGGAGGAGAAGAAGAAGTAATTCTTCTTCTCTTCATTACCATCTAAACTCAACCCCTCACTCACATAGAGAGGAATCAACATGAGAACCGAAAACGGTATTTCTCTGGAGTTCTTCAACACCGCGGATCCTGAATGCGCGGTGATGACTGCTGAGCTTCAGGGCGGCAGTCACCTGGTTCGTATGCCGGGTGGCCAGTTCAAGATGCGGATTCTCACCCCGCATCCGACCGACGTGGTCATGTCTCTCGACCGTCAGAATCTGGTCCAGTGCCAGGTTCCCGCCGGTCTTTCCTGGATCGAAAAGGGTCAGGACGGCAAGCCGTTCATCTTCAACCCCAACGGCGCCCCCGTGCCGCTGTCGCCGCAAACCACGGCCGCAAGCGAATCGCTGGAGACCAACCCGGGTGAAGGTCGCACCGAAATCGATACCGACGGCATGTTCACCGACTTCCTGGCTGATGCAATCGCATCCGGCGTCAAGCTCACTCCCACCAACGTGGCGAGTGAGTTCATGCGCCACCAGGTCAAGTCGCACGGACTCGACAAGGATAATCCCGCGGACGATGTCGGCAAGCTCATCATCGCTCTTCGCTTCGTGCCGCAGGACAAGGTCGAAACCGAACTCGAGCATGTGCTTTGCCGCCTGAACGAACCGGATCGTCATGACCGGCTCTTCGCGGCGAACTTCCACAAGGTCGTCTCGCCCGTGGCGCCGACCCCGCATACCTGCAGCCTCTGCCGGATGCACCAGGACTAAGTCTAGAACTTAGTTCTGGCTAAACAACAAAAGATGTAATTGACTAAAGAAGAGGTGCTGCCAAAATCGGCACCTCTTCTCATTTTTTTTACTTTTTAGATCTCAAGTGAAAATCACTCGCCTGAAAATTTTCTGTTGCACCTTCCTCCAGGTGCGACTGAAACCAGGTGAGTAGTGCTGGTTAACGCCACGAGTCGATGACTGGCACGCAGAAAAATACTCGCAACGAGGAGAATATAGTATGAACAAGAACAGCTTGCTTGCCACTTCAACCAATTTTCCCGATACCAAGGCTCTGGTCAAAAGTTATGACGCACTTGCAGCATCACTGTCCGAAGCCCAGGCTGTCGAGAAGATTTTGAAGGAGGCGAAAGGCGAACTTTGCGAGGCTCCGGACTTCATTCCCGAGCCCCCGACCCGCGAGAAGCACGGCTTCTCCAGCGACTTCTATCGCATCGAGCGCACCATCAAGGAGCGCACGATTCAGCGTGAGCGTCGCCGAATCGTCTTCTACGCAGCTCGTCTGCGTGTTCAGAACATGATTCAGACTTTGAAGAAAGCTCGTCTGGAACTGGTCAGCCACGCCGTGATGTATCGCGACCAGTTCGAAAATCAGGTCGGCACGATGAATGAAATCGAGCGCGACCACGAAATAGGACGTATCAATGTCTTTTTCTGCGACCAGCTCGCATTCGAAGCCTACGAACGCCTGAGGGAACTCAGCGTCGCCATTTCGCACGGTGTCGGCATCGCCGAGCTCTGGGCGAACGGGCAAAAGGTTGACCTTTCCACCTCGCTCAAAGCCGAGCATACGCGTTCTGAGCGTGTCTGGGAGGTGAAGTATAGCGGTCACGGATCATCTTTCCGTCACAGCGGTGCCAACCCCGACGCTCCCGTGCGCGGTCCCCATCTCACTTTAGACGAAGCTCGCGTCGACGCAGTGAACTGGGAAGGCATCGCCGACACCATTGGCGGTGCTGCAATCCTATATAACGTGAGGACGCAAGCAACTATTTCGGACTATCGCTAACTGCTCTAGTCTAATCTGTTAGCAGGCGAGGGACTCCTCAGTGAGCCCCTCGCTTTTTGCTAACTTCGCTTTTCATTCAACCTCGTCATCTTCCAGTGGCATATAGCCAGTGTTTTGTTTTTAACCCCGCATCCTACTATGGCACATAGTTAATAAAAACGATAGCTCGAACGAACTTTGGGCGTTTGCGCAAACGAATTATGAAAATATGCGTGTAGGCGCATATTTCAGGGGCTCAAAATATGCTTTCTACGCATAATTTGTTTGAGAATTCGCAATTCGGTTTGTCGTTGCGCGAATAGTATTTCAAGCATTCAAAGCTCCCCGCCCGATTCTCAAGCGGTGCTTTCAAAAATCAAATTACAACAACTGTACAGAATTTGCACCTTTTTGCTTTTTCGTTGATCATCTCTAAACATTCCAAGCACTGCTTCGTGGGCTCTGCTGGAGAGGGTTCGCTTGTCGGCTTGAAAGCAATCTTGGAAATCAAAAAAACAGCCGCAGATATCATCGTAAAATCGACTAATGCACCTACTAAATGTCCATACTTAATAGCATTAACAGTCACTTTTCCATTTTCATCGGTTGCTTTTGATAAAACTATCTGAGCTTCTCGCCAATCTCCAGGCGGCAACACAGTGGCTATCGGAGGCATAATTACGTCATCAACTACCGAAGATACCACTTTTCCGGTGGCAGCTCCGATAATGACGCCAATTGCAAGCGCCATTGCATTTGTTTTGAGCAGAAATTCTTTGAACTCATTAAGGGTGTTTTTCATAGCTTTGATTTTAATCCATTTCTGATATTCACTACAAAAAATTGCTTTTGATTGATGAAAATTCAGGTTCGCCAATTCACAAATAACGTCTAAAGTAAAACCCAGCGCGTATTGATACTGCCAATGGTACCAAGCAAAAGTTTTTCGTCTGCAAACTGCTCCTCTATTTTTAGAGCATACTAGTAACGGCTTCACTATCCAAAAGAAGCAAGATAAAAGCTTTTATGAAGCTCAATTTAAATATCCGAGTTCACTTTATTAGGCACTTAGCCACAAAGTAGATCATTGACTGATATTTTCGCGCGCTGTATTCAAAGGAGATAAATCCAAGCGAGCTCGCCAACAATAAGACTATTTGCTATCTCAAATTCAATCATCACCCGAACCCACTCTTACGGAAGGGACCTAAAATGACACGTCTATCTTCTGACTCCAAGCGCGTTATCGTGAAAAGAACACTTTACGATAATGGCAAGGAACCACCCATGATCATTTACGCCTCAATCGATTCGAAGGATGCTATCCCGCAAGAACCGGTTTACCGCGGGAAGTTCATCTCTTACGGACGACGCGCAGGCAACATCCATGGAACCCTCATTGAACTCTGGCAGAAAATCTACATCGGCGACGGTGAGCCAGATTATGACCTGCACTCCCCCTTCTCCCAAAGCTACGGAGACTGAGTCTATGGCCACATTAAACCACTTTGAAATGTTTGAGCCCATCAAAGTAACGGGTCGCGTAAAACGGTGCAGCTCTGTACTACCCGAAGGCGAAGAACTCGTGATTTACTTGCACCTCGAAGAGCAGTCGGGAACCATGCGCCGCTGGCAAGAGGTCTCGCTAACATTCCGACTGAGCAAGGAAACTTCACTGAACGCGCTCCTGGTCAAACCCGGCGACGAAGTCACTGTCGAATGGATCGCCAATGAATGCAAGACCATTCGACCGACAGAGACCATCGCTTTTGTCAAACGGTTTCACCTGACTCGCGACGTTCCTGCCGCCTACGCAAAAGGCTTTCGCATTCCTTCCTTTATTGAAAAGTGACGTGCCTGAAACCAACTCAACGCAGAAATTGTAGGAAGACATAATATGTCTAAACGAATATCGCGTTACTGTCTGCTATTGGTGATGGCAGTCGTAACGATTTCCTCGGCGTGGCTTCTTTCTTGCCACCTCAACAACGAGGATAGCAAGGTCTTTGACGAACTCAAAGGGCGAGACAATCGCGTTTTCCTCATGGATAACGAGATTATTCGAGTGGTTGAGTATCACAGCGACCAGATCTCTCGACGCCACGCCACCGCTCATAGCACCAATGGCGAAACCACCGAATTCTGGTACTGGCCGTCGGGCAAACTAAAAGAAGCGGTGACTTTCTATTCTGATGTCCAGACCGGCAAAAGCGCAAAAAAGATCCGTCGCAAAGCCACCTTTCTCAAAGATGGCGTCACTTTTGCAACCGATTTTGAGTATCGCTTCGATGGAACGATGCACACTTCAACCGTGCTCAATCAATCTGGCGATCATTCTACGCGCAGTCGGTTTTTCGAAGACGGCAAAGTAAAGCAGAAGGAGCTCTTCGTGCTACGCCCTACGCTTCCTCTTGCGACCTGGTATCGCCTCTCTTCGAGACTGTTCCATGCAAATGGCACACTTGCTCAGAGCTTTGACGCTGCAGGGCTTTTCGGAGCACTAGAAGCACGCTACGACTTAGAAGGTCGGCTTCTTTTCACTTCGCAGCTATCTGACTACGCTACAGATTACACCGAAAGCTGGTTTTTCCAAGACGGTAAAACCCTGAAGCGAAAAGTTACGCAGAGCACAGGCGGCACGAATTTGAAGACCTTCTCGCAGGAAGGTATTCTGCTGGAAGAAAGATTCTGGTATGGCAATGTTGGCGAAGGAATGATGAAAGTCAAAACCTTCGACCCAACAAGCGGAATTCAGCTTCTAGAGCAACTCTTCACTTTCGACAGTATTCAGCGTCAATATCGTCCTTACAGCTTCAGCGTGTTCGAAAACGGCAAGAAAAGTCTATACGCGCTGATCTTTTTCGGCACGCCCGACAAAGTGAAGACTTTTACACAGTACTTCTCGAGCAAGGGCGACCTGGGCGAAAGAACCACAATCGTCTTCAACCAGGAGGGCTTTGTCGAAAGTGAATTCAGACACGACGAAACAGGAAAAGTCATTAGGACTCAGCACTACAAACCAGGTGATAAAGTACAGCGCGCTTTGCCACCACTAAATCCCGAATGGCTTTTGATGCGGGATTACACGATGCCACCAAAAATCGTGAAGTTCGAACCTTCACCATACAGGTGAAGATCAGGCAAAAAGGGGAAAGAGAGCAGCGCTGCTCTCTTTCCCGCCTGCCCGACAAAAAAATATTCGCATGTTTCACTATATGCATTAATAGAAACCTTCCTATAATATTAGAACAAGGTAACCACTAAACCTATAATTTCCAGCCTGGGACAAATCCCCCAGAACGCCCTCTTCAAAGGCAACCTGAGCTATCGACAACCAAAGCTGTATGCTTGAAATCCCCTCAATCAGTATGTATCTAAAGATGGTACAGATAGTACACTTTACTAGGTCTTCAAATTTTCTTTTATGGCAGGTAGTTTTGGAAAGCAGAAACGCTCCAGAAAATTTCAACACCAATCCCGACACTCAGATGGCAGAGATGTTTGAGCCTGAGTTTGGGGCGACTTTGACACCCAAATATGTTCCGCCAACAATCAATCCCAAAAACGAAACAACGAAAAACAAGACACAAACCTGGGATTCGCTAGACGGATTGAAACACGTACTTCAAGAAAAGAAAAGAACACTCTCTCAAGACAGCCTGGAAATCCCTCTTGCTGTTAACTCGAAGAAAGAAGATTCAACTCAATTTGAGCAATCCAATAGAGAATCGCAGGATAGCACAGCCAATATTACTGTCGAACTTCTGCGCAATGTCATCGGCGGTAAGTTGAGTGAAGCAAAACAAAATGGAACTTACCAAGACGAGGTAGAGCATCAAGAAACAAGATTCAACAAAGACAAAAAAGCAGGTCCAATTCAAAAGTTGAACCTCAACAGAATGCAAGTCATTCTGCTTGCGAGCTGTCTTGTTGCCTCCCCAATAATATTTGTATTCTCGCTTGTAAACTTGCTCAACGACACTTCGAATCTCTCCGAAAAAGGAGATGAGCTTTTTGCCCAATCGAAATATTCAGAGTCCTTAAAATTTTACGATCGAGCACTGGGTATTAACGAAAGGCTGATTGGCACACGCCTAAAGCGCGCAAAAATTTACGAACTGCAAGGCGATTATGCTCGTGCACTGGCTGATTGCAATAAAGTTTTAGCATTTTTGCCCGATGACCATCAAGCCTTGAGGCAATGCGCCTGGACGAGCTTGAAGAGCAAAAACAAATTACGAGCAAAGCAGTGCGCTCAGCGACTATTGCATTTACAGTACAGCGAGCCACAAGACCTACTCATCATCATGTCGGCTCTGGCAGCCAATCAAGAACATCTACGCGCTTTATTCTTTTACGAAAAAATCTTGCGCTCCACAAGCGACGCAGAAATTCGCGCAAAAGCCGATGAAGCAATAGCTCATTCAAAAAAACAAATCGCTCACTATCCGTTGAACAAAGGCGAACAAGAATTGACCTCAGCGATGAAGTCCGATTCTCATCACAAAAACGAGTACGCTCGATACCTAATTAAGTTTGTGGCGAACCGCGGTAATTTTGTTGAAGCGTTGACTTTAAGTAGCCAGCTTTTGCCCAAAAACAAACCAGACTTGAAAGACTTAGCAATGTCGACTAGGTTGAAATATATTTCGATGGAAAGCGGCTTGAACCTTGCCCCTCAAGCTATGGCTAAAAATCACAAGCACCAAAAAGCCAGCATTGGAGAGTTGAAGACGCAAGCTTTCAGCAATTATCAAAACGGACAGTTTCTTGAGTCCAGCGAAAATTTGATTCAGGCGCTCAAACAGAATCCTGGTGATCCCGAACTCAGAAAATTCTTGAGTTACTTGCTGGCCAAGGCAAATTTGACAGATCAACTTTGCGGCGAAATAGAAACTTTCGAAATGATCAGATCCGCAAGTGCTCATGAATTGACACTTCTCATCACAAAAATGTTTGATTCCAAACAAGATAAGCTTGCCAGGAAATTAGCCGTCTATTCGACCAATAAGTTCAAAACCAGCTCACAGACCTTATTTGAAATCACTCAAATTTGCAATAAGTACAACGACAAATACTGCACTCGTCTTGCAGCGGTTGCCGGACTGAAGGTTTTAAAAGACTCGAAAAACACATCAAAATATAGCCAGTTCGTCAAACTCAAGTTAGAAGAAATCGTCAAAAAACTCGATCAGAAATAAACTACTTCTTGCAATTTTGAGCATACTAGTCTTTTCTACGCGAAGTTAGATAAATGCCATCAAGCCTTGACGCCTTGAATGCATAAAAGATCATTTGTAGTTTTGTAGAAAGTTTCTTTTCTCTTCCAGGCTTTTACACATAAGGTAAACACTCTCTAAAAGGAAATATCATGCCCAAGATCACTGAAGCCTCGCTTCAATGGGCTCTACCAGTTCTTGAAACAATTGTCCTTTCCGCCATATTCTCAGGGTTGCTTCTTCTCTTTGGAGTCGAACATCTCACTGGTACATCCGGAATCCAAGCCATCATCTGTTCGGCAGGCGTGGCGGCAATTGTTTCTATCTCGACGGCTGGTCATCTGCTTCTCGGCAGCCGCCTAAGCTGGTTCACCACAGCGCTTAGCTCTGTCATTTTCTGCTCAAGTTACATGTTTGCAGGCATGCCTTTCAAAGACGGACTCATTACCCTGGGTCCGGCTATGGTCTTTGGACTTGCCACTCAGTTTGCTTTGAAAGCTTTCTTAGATGCTCCTGAATCGCTGTCTGCAAGCCTTAAGTCAGGCGCGATTCAAGGCGCAAGCATGTATCTCGCCACTGTCATGCTGGCTTTGCACACTGAAGTTTCCCTTTTAACTCTGTCCTACTACATCGTCCTTGGTGCCCTGGCTTGTGCGACTGTTATGGTCGCCCTGATCCTGCACATTTTTGGGGCGAATAATTGGGGACAGACAATGAGTTGAGCTGAGGTTTTCATAGGAACACTCAAATGAACGAAGTATCCGAAATGGGAAAAATTCTTTCCGGTTTCACTTCTTGTCCTTGCTGCCATATTGAGAAAAAGCCTCAAGAAGAGCGCATGGCTTTACCTGGCGAATACGACCGGGTCTTGTGTCTTTCGTGCTTGCGATCGAGCAATCAGCTTTCAGCCCTACTGAGGAAAAGCGTCGCTGACTTACCCAAGGCTTTCGCCAGTTTGGTAGTTAGTTTGATCAGTGTTCGTCACAAGAGCCATTCCAAGCTCATTGTGCCGTATCGCCTGGTAAAAATTGAAAAGGGAATTGCACGCTCAACCTTCGTGTTCAGCATGTCCAGGACTTCTTTGGATGAAACCATCCGACTGACTTTTCCTGACGATGCCAATTTCGACCTTGCCAAAATCAGCGCTCCGGCGGTTGGGTACGCTATTCGCCAGTCCTTGCCAAATATCAAAATTCCGAGCTTTCGCAAAAAAGCATTGAAAGAAATTTTGGCCCGGGGCTTTGAAATCTCTGACACAGAGCTTGATTCATGCAATCGGCGAATCATGCTCTCATTCTTCCAAAACGACGAAGCAAAAGATTTCAGCACCGCCCTTACAGCTGAAATCAAATGGAACGCCTGCTGACTTGGCGCTTAAAAGTCAAAGAAAGGAAAAACAAATGAACAATCGCAAGATTATCTTCGGAGCAAGCTCTCCGGCTGCGGTGGCAGCACTTCGCAATGCCTTCTGTCACACCATGGCGAAGGATTCCTGGAAGGTCAACTTCATTCATGGACCGGATCCGCGCTTCTACTACAAGCCGATGCAACTGGCGTACATCTTGTACGAGAATGTTCCCGACAAGGAACAAGAAGGCATTCCAGGTCATCGCCTGAAGCAATTTGCAGCACCGCATTTGGTGCTGACCGGCACTCGCGAATCCACCCGCGACGAGATTCGTCAATGGCTGGAGTCGAACCAGGGAGTTTCTTTTGTCGCTCTCGACGTCGACCAGAACGGCGATGATGGAAGCTCCTCGATCGAGCTCTACACCGATCTGAGCGCAATCATTTCGCGCAAGACCGTGACCAATGAGTTTGGGTCTTACGAGAAGGGCTCGGTCGCGGTCGAAGACTATCTCAAGCGCGGAGCCCAGATCGTTTCGGTCAAGTCCTGGACGAGCACTGACTCAAGTCAGAAGCCTGTCTGGAAATTCGAAATCGAGCTCGACGTCCCGCTTGGGGTGACCATCTGAGCCCAGCTATTCTCTACTTCTAACTGGTAGAGACACGATAAAGAAGGAGGCGGATTTTCATTCGCCTCCTTCAAATTTTCGCTTTCAACAATTTTCAACTACAACAGATAGTTAGACACAAAATAATCAGCCTCATTGCTTTAGCTTTGAAGCATCTTTAGGTGGGTTTTTATGAGCTGGTATTCCAAATATGCTGCTCAGTTCAAAAAAAAGGCTCAAAAATTTGAACTCAGTGGCATATTTTGAAGAAGCTGAGGTAAAGCCCACTTAAGCCCCAAAGTTTGGTCAGCCTAACATTTACTATACGCATTAATAAAAGAATCAAAAAAAATCAGGTCGAAAGAGGCGCGGAGCCCCTTTTGACCTGAAGTTTGACTCAACCAAAGAGTCTGTCGAACAAGGTCTTGGGTTTGCGACCCATGGCTTGATCTATCTCGACCCTGGACCAGAGAGAGTTAACAACTACATCACCCCTTGCGTCTTTCAACGCAATGAAGTTAACGCAGCAGTCACCGTCCTCCGAAGCCCAGTCCTGGACATACTCCACGAACACTTCACCCGAGGGCAGAGTGTAACGATGGAGATCCCAGCAGTCGAGTGGACCAGAGCCAAGAGTCTGAACCACCTCAACCCTGGCTAGAAGGCGCTCCTCTTTCCTTACAACCGGCTCGCGCCGACCATCTGGATAGATAAGCGTTCCCTCTAAGCGCAGGGTCTGGGTAGCAAGAACCTTCTCAGACGCCCATTGATTGAGATTGGTCAGAACACGCTCCATGGCGTATCTCCTTTGTTGGGTTGAAGAATGCCCCAGACGAATCCAGGGCGCGGAACCAGCGGTGACCGCCGCTGGTTATCCGTGCTAGCGAACATTCACTGATTCCGCTCTTCAACCATGGTCTTCTACCCTCAGCTCTTGCCCACCACCTGATCGCTGAGGCGCTTGATGCCCCGCAGGTGAGAAGACAGGATGGCGCTTTTCATCACCACACTTGCTTGACGCTGGAAGTCTTCCAGACAAGAGCGGGTGGTGTCGGCGCCAAGTCCATCGAGCTTGGTGTAGGCAGAAAGCGCTTTCCAATACCAGGTCTTCGCCTCGACGGCGTTGTCCTCGTAGAGGTAAGTGTCTGCCAAAGCCCAAGCACAAAGAGCTGCTGCGCGCACATTGTCGGGATGCTCGAAGGTGAGATAGCCTTCGTGAGCTGCCCTTAGATGAACAATCGCTTCGCCTGTGCGATAGGCAAAACGATAGGCCGCACCGTAGTAGAGATTGACCTCAGCAAGCACGATTTCGTTGGGTGGTGCTTGGTTGAGTTCGGTGTGGCGCTGGTCGTGGAAGCGATTGGCTTGCGCCAGAGTGGGGTGTGGAACACCACCAACTTGCTGCGCAAAGGCGCTCAGCGCCTTAACCAGACTAGTCATCGACTTTCCTTTCCTAGCTTCTTGCCAGTAGATACCGGGTATTTTCGCTCGTCTAGAAGGTTTTTGGCTTGGGTATCTGCTGATCTCACTGGTTGGATTTGACGAGGTTAACTCCGTCTTATCACAAATCGAGTTATAAACGAAAGGATTCACAGACGCCTTTTAACCAGTAGATTCAAATTTACAAAAAGACTGAAAATAATAGCTGAGCTAACTACGCTAAGCCGAACTCAGATTGGATCTGCGAACAGCGCTCAACTACACAATTTAGTAGAAATCTCATCAAGATCAAAATGGCTGCAATCCCCACCCCTTTTTTCGAACGGCAAGAATGAACCAGTCTGACTGCATTGAGTTTTTTAAGTCGATTTAGCCAAACAAAACAATCAGTGTTCTCTGGAGAAATTTCCATCTCACCAGAGAACACTTAGCTCAAACGAGCGAATTAACGATTGCCGAGCTTGAAGCCAAGTCCAGACATCGTGCCGAAAACGATAGCCAGAACTGTGGAAACGGCCAACTGATACCGATCAAGTCCAGAAGAACCAAACGCATCAATCAAAACATAGCCAATCATCGCCCAAAGCGCGAGTGCAGCCACCAAAGCCACTTCGACAGGATAGCGTCCACCAAGAACGATTGCATTTGCCAGTCCAGATACAAGACCAAGAGAACATCCGATCACAAGAACGAAGCTTAGCTCAGGAGCCTGGCCGGTAGCGCAGAGCGACCAGAGAAAAACTGAGACGATAGAGAAAATAACGGACAGGGCAATGCCCTTGAGTTTAGGTAGCATGAAAACTCCTTTGTTTTGTCATAAATCGAAGGCAAAATAAAATGAGTTAAGCCAATTCGGTCATGCAGCAAACTAGTTGCTCAAGATTTCCGTTGAAGAAATTCAAACCGCAGGTTTTTCCCTCACCAACCCCCGGAAACGAAACATCTCCTGTATAACGCCAGAAGTACCAGTGTTTGAATGGCTTTGGTAATTTTGGAAATGGCCTTGCCACGGAATGATGTTCAACCCAGAGCTGAAGCCCACGCAAAAGCTCATCCGGCGAATAAATTTCCTTTGAAGGATCGACATTCACTCGAACTACAGGCGCAACCCCAAGCCTGGCATGAACAGCCATGGCGAATTCCAAAATAGTCTCTGTCATCTGCAACTTGGAAAAGTTTTTCCAGCGCTTCTTCAGCTCAGGTACTAAAGTCGGAGGCAAATCACCATTCTGGCGTGAATAATGTTGCTCGATGGTATCAACGAAATGGCGAGCCTGTGCCAAAACAGACTTAGTGCCGGACGGCGGGGAGAGTTCGTGATAAGGTGAACGTATTAATCCGGCTTGTTTGGCGCCGGACCATGAGGCTTCAAATCTTGTGTCGATCTTAGTCTCGCCTTGAGTCGCTTTGATAAAAGCAAAATGGCAATCAGCTTGGTAAACTTTTTCAAAATCGACATCGCCTGATAGTTCCGAAACATCGAGGCCTTTTACAAATTTATTTCTTGAGATAGCGGACATTTATTCTCCTAAAGTATGTTTTGACTTAAAAATTAGAAAGCAATGATTCAGGCAAATTACTGCCTTTAAGTGCCAAATCGTCGGCCAAGAGCCAGACAATACATTCCAAAAATCGCAGGCCATGCAAGTATCGAAGCAGGCACCCAGACGATTGCTTGCTGAAGCATCAAGAAAAAGTCAGTGCTAGGGTTGTAAGAAAAAACGATTGCATAAACTAAGCAAGCAGAAAGTATTGAGTTTGCAAACTTGGTTGTTTCTGAAGTCTTGAACTTATCTGCCAAGACGCTCGTGATACACACACTTGCAAAGGCAGAAATAACTGTAAAAAGATGAATAATACCAATCGTTATGAACTCCAAAGAGCTGGATTGGCTCAAAGAAAGAACGCTATCTTGCGTCATTAAATTCTCCGTAGTTGAATTGACCGATTGTTATGTCGGCATTTTTTGGTTGCGTTGGTATCTGATTGAAATTAAGAAAGAAAAATCGCCTACTAAGCTTTCAAAAAAAACAAAAAAGTGCTCTTAATAAGAGCAAAGTTCAGGACTAAGATTCAAATTATTAGCTCTTGTCTTAAAGAGAATAAATTGAATACACTTTGTTCAGTTTCATCTAGTAGGCTTCAAAAATAAAAAAGTAGTATCTTTGAAAATAACAGTGCTAGTTACCTTTTCACTTAGGCTCTTTCAATAACCCGGCGAAATTAAAAATCCGTTGACGTAAGTCGTTCTCGTCCAACGAAGAAAAAGGAAGTATAAACTCACATCGTCGAACGTTCTGCAAGTAGTATCCTTCGGTTGAAGCAAGTGGCAAATTGGACTGTTGCGCTGCAATTAAAATTTGAGAAGATACAAAATCCTCTGAAAACCGGACACACAAGTGCAAAGATGCACTCTGCCTGGGTATTTCGATATGCTCTCTCATTAGACTCAACAGGCTGTCAATGGCGTATTTTCGTCTCTTCTCGAATAACAGCTTTGATTTGCTGATGTGCCTTTCCAGATAACCATCTTGTATGAATTCAGCCAATGCTTTCTGCTCGAGCATTGAAAACTGCACGCCTTCAAACTGTTTAGCCTTCCTGCACAATGATACCATTTGTGGTGGCACTACCAACACTCCCAACGTGACTAAGGGATATAACAGTTTCCAGAAACAATATCCATAGAAAACGTTTTTGCTGCTTCCCGCTCCCTGCATAGCTGCTTGCGAAGGAGATAAATAGTTATAATCACCTTCCCATCCTTCTTCCCAAATCATGACGCCATTTTTTTCAGCCCAAGAAACTAACTCCTCTTTTCGCTCAGCCGACATTCTTATTCCGGTTGGATCTTGAACAGGAGTCGTGTAAATCAGCTTTGGCAGGCGCTTCAAGTCCATAATCTGCGAAATCAACAATCCATTTTCATCGATATCTATTGGCTTGAGAACGGCTTTGCAAGACTCGAAAAAATTTCTCGGAGAAGCGTAACTGGGGTTCTCGACTGCCACTAAATCTCCCGGCTGAATGAGCAGCCTGGAAATAAACATCAATGCTTCCTTGCAATTGGCAAAAATCAAAACTTGCTCAGGATAACATCTCATCCCCCGAGATCGATTGAGAAAGCCGCTAATGGCTTCGCGACAAGAATAAAGACCAAAGTCATCAGCAGTCCACTCAAATGTCTTCGAGCCCATATTCCTGCACTCTTCTATCAAAATTTTCTTCCAGGCAGCAAGCGGAAGCGATTCAAACGCAGGAGCACCGAAATTGACTATTTCGTTGTCTACAGTTGAAGCATCAGACGATTCTATTGCCCAAATTTTCTCAGCAAAATCCGAGATATTGGCTGGAATTTGAAGTTCAGAGGGTTCGAATGCAGTGGCAAACTGACTAGCGTGGATTTGATTTTTTACGAAAGTCCCGCCACCAGCCTTCCCTTCCAGATATCCCTGAGAAATCAATTCGTCGTAAGATTTAACCACCGTAGCGCGTGAAATCTGTAAATCTTCAGAAAGCGAATAGGTTGAAGGTAGGCGCGTTCCCGGCAATAGCGCACCTTCTTCAATGCGTTGTTTTATGTATTTCGAAATTTGTTGAAATATCGGTGTTGAAGAATCTCTATCCAGACTAATTGGAAAATTCATTGACAGACCCGGTGACTTCTCTTTTCCGCTAAGGATAACGCAATTCGAGTCCAGGCGGAGGACTAAGCTAAAAATTTCCTATCTCAAAATTCGATAATCAAGAATTTTCGAACCAGAGAAGTAGATAATTCATTCAATATGAACTGAGTGGCATATTTTCAATTTTCATCGAAGGATTCGTACATTTTCAGTGTCAGTGATTGATTGAGTTCATAGTCGAAAGAGGGGAGCATGTGCCAAAGAAGTGGACGGCAATGCAAATGAAGAACGCAGAGAATTTTTGAGATTGTTTGCAGCCTACAGTTATATTTGCCTTTTTCGAGGCGCGAGATTGTAGATTGCGAGAGTCCTGTCATTTGAGAAAATTCGAGCTGAGATAAATTCAGCATTTTTCGTCTTCTAACCATGATGCTTCCAAAAAGATTCTGGAGTTCATCATCTAAAGAATCTTTGCGACAAGCAAAACAGTTATCCAGCCGGTGTTTCGTTATAACGCTTCTTACTTTTTTAGCTCTTTGCCAACGAGTCATTCGCTCCGAAGTATCCCAATAGCTAAGGGGGTTGAGGCTGCCTTCCCAGAAAACGTTCTCATCAATTACGACCAGCTTTTCATGAATTTTAGGAATTGTATTTACATGCACACCCATTGAAGACAGACTGTTCGAAATTGATTTGAAGACCGAAATCTTCTCCAAATAATCTTCTTGAGTTGAATATCGGGATTCAATTTTTTGAGTAAAAACGCAAATTTTCACTTTTCTTTCCAAACAGTCTTTTAAAACTGGTGCGAGCTTATCGACCCTTCTGATCGTCATGAAAGGGCTTTGAATTTTGACAAGAAAGCGCGCCTGCTTCAAGTCATGATCGAGATGAGCATAGAAATTTTTATGGTCAAAAACCTGCGGCATAGCTCCTCCAAAGTAAATGCGCTTTCTATTTTGACTTTTTACGCAGAGGTTAGTTCTAGTATTCATCGGCTTTTTCGATTATTTTTATTTGCGAAATCAAAAACGCTTTTCGTGCATATTTAAAAAAATTTGCCGAACACGCAAGGACTTGAAATGAGTTGGCGACTTAAAAACAAGAGGAAATTATACTATTTTAGTTAGTAGACAAACTTTGAAGAAATAAAATAGAGAGAAAGAAATAGTAGAGAAATGAGCATCAGGCGTTGAAGGCCCAAACGCTCATTTCCTTACTCAATCAGCACAGCGTGCACTGAGCGTCGCTGTCCTGCACCCAGTCTTCATTGCGCGTGCTCCATCCCCAGGCGATACCGAAAACGATACCAACCAGGGTGGCAATGGTAGCCGGAGCTCCCAGATTCATCCAGGGAAAAAAGGCCTGCAACAGCATGGAAGTTACGATGGTTGCAGACAAGCCCAGGCTGACTGACGGAACCGTGCCCGACAGCCCCCATCGACCGTGCTCTTCGAAGAACATGCAGGCGGCGGCAATAAAGTTGGCTGATATGCCCGAAAGAACGCAGGTGAAGACGACAAATGCAGCCATTTGCAACGACATCGCCGCAAGCAAGGCAACGACGACCAAAGCGATCAGTCCCGTATAGAACTTCTGCTCGAACGTCCACGGCTTGTACATTTCAGTTCTCCATAGTCTCATGTGTTTCTAGTTGCTGGAGGATCTTATCTTCAAGATCCTGGCTGATGTCTTTATCCTAGACTTCTCAATTCCCAAAGCCAAATTACATTGTTGAAGCAGCTCCAGGATGGGCACCAGCGAAGGATGATCCACTCCATGAACAGCTTCTATTTGGCTTACAATGCGCCCTAGATACAGGTAACATTTGGCGTGTTGACCTTGGGAAATGAGGTCGCGAACCAACCAGAGACCAATTTTGATCAAGCGTTCATCAGTGTTTCCACACACCTGATAAATCGCTCCAAAAGCTTTTTTGGCAACGTCGAGACGATATGCGCGAGGCAAATCCCTGTCGCGAAGCTGCAAAACAGATGCTTCAATGTAATGATGACTCAACTTGCCGTGCTGCCTGGTAATACCTTGCAGCTCAGCCAAAGCAGTGCGGATGCGTCCATGGTGACGATAGTAGTATGGACGTAAGAAATCTTGCAGACCGTCGCTGCATTTGACTAACTGCACTGGTTCCACCACGTACGACGAATTCGCCGCTGTTACACGTAGAATTTCGACAATGTAGGTGTCGCCAATCAGGCTCTTCAAATCTGCACCTTGCACGAAAAGTGGAAGTCCGTGCAGTAGTTCTCTAGCTCGAATCCGGCCAAAGCGGTTAGACTGAAAAGTAACTTGGATTTGGCTACCAACTTCCTGACTGTACATGTTCAATCCTTACATTTTGAGCTTCTAACTCACTTGCAAAGTCAAATGCCCAGGGCGTGGCACAACAGTGCCAGTCCGGCAAGAGCAATACAACACCAATGAGCACTTCAGATAGTGAATCTCAAAAAAATTCAGGACGTGCAAAAACGATTGATTCGTTTTCGCACGCGCCCGAATTCAGCACGAGAAGCTAATCGCAGCTTGCCGCGCAATTCCAGGTAGCCTGGTAACCGCCGTCGACCTTCTTGCACGAGAAGCCGAAGAAGCTATAACCAAGCGGGTGATAACCAGCATTGGCTTGAGCCTCCTTAGCATCGTCGTAAGAAATCTCGGTGGGCGAAACGCTGGATTCGAAGTGAATCCTGCCTGAAACGCCCGAGCCAGAGCGACGAACAATCGTTGCTTTGATAGCCATTTTTGTTCCTTTCTTATCCGGGTTGCGGAATCTGACTTATTCTTTCTTGTGTCTTTCTTGCCTTGCCCGTTTTTCCCAAAGCCAGTTGGGAATCTCGGATCATCTCCAAGACTGGTATGAGCGACCAGTCGTGTTTGCCTTGAATAGACTCAAGACGAAACAACGCACTGGTCAAATAAGCAAGGCCATTTGAGTGCATTCCTTGAGCAATCTCAACGCGAGCCAGCCACAATGCGACTTTGAGCGCACCGGGCAGATTCGATCCAGGTTTAAGACTGGAAATTCGATGATGCTTGCGCGCCAGTTCGAGCCTGTATGTGCGAGGAAGATTCGGGTCTTCGATTCGATCACAGAGTGCACTCAAATGACGACGCGAGCCGCCAAAATTTCTTTCAATCGACTTCAGCTCATAAAATGCCGCTCGAAGATGACCATGATATTTGAGGTCGTACTTTCGAAGAAAGCCATGAAGACCGTCATGACACTTGATCAGTTCGATGGGCGAAACGAGGTACGAACTTCCTTGAGCTGTTTTTCGAACAACTTCTACTTTGTAGGTATCACCAACGAACACGGCATCCTTTGCGCCATTCAGGAACAGCGGAAGTCCATGCAGTCGTTCTCTGGCAGTAATGCGCCCAAAACGATTTGCTTTGAACGTAACTACCAGTTGGTGTCCTACTTCGATGTCGTTCATTGTGCTTTCCTGTGTCTACTTCTTCTAGTTCGTGAGTGCGCAGGGCGCCTCTTTTAGATAGAGAGAACGCCCTGCACAAACCTAGAGGTTAATCAACCCAAAAGACGAATTCAGCTTCAGGCCGCTGCGGTCTCGGCCGGCGTCTTGCCCTCGTTGGCAGCAAGGATGCTGTCGCGGATGGCATCGGCCGGGTTGGCGTGCGCGCCGTAGGGGATGAAGACGACCTTGGCGTTGGGCGACGTGCCGACGCGCTCGAGCATCTCGAGCTGCTGAGCCTGCATGACGAGCGCCATGACTTCGTCCGCCTTGACGCCCGAGTTGGCGTCGACGAAGTCCTTGACCGAGTCCTTGTAGCCATCGATGATGGCCTTGCGCTTGGCGGCGATGCCTTCACCATCGAGACGCTCGCGCTCCTTCTGCGCTTCGCCGTCGCCCTTGGCGGTAGCGAGTGCAGTCTGGGCGCGGAGGTCGGCAGTTGCCTTGCGGCGCTTCTCGGCGTTGATCTCGTTCATCTCGGCGACGACCTTGGGGTCGACCTTGATCTCGGTGACGAGCGTGTCGACGACGATCAGACCGAACGCCTGCAACGGGCTGCTGAGGTTGGTCTTGACCGAGCCACGGATCTTCTCCTTGTTGTTGAACAGATCGTCGAGATCGAGCTCGGGAACGACGCCGCGCACTTCATCGAAGACGAACGGGCGGATCTGGTCGACCTTGGTCAGACGGTAGAACGCCGCGAACGCGTTGTTCGGATCGACTTCGTACTGGACGATGATGGTGACGTCGACCGACGTCTTGTCCTTGGTGATGGTGTCGACGGCGACCGGGAACTCGGCAACGCGGGTGCTGAGCTGGTGCGCGCGGCGGTGCAAGAACGGAATCTTGATGTTGAGACCGGGCTTGGCGACGTAGGAGAACTTGCCCATGAACTCGACTGCCTCAATGGTGCCCTGGCGCACGATGAAGAACGTGTTGAACAGGACGACGAGACCGAAGATGCCGAGAGCCGCGTAGAGTCCGTAGGTGATGATTTGACTGAAGATGGGGTCCATAGTTCACTCCATTGTTGGGGTGTTTCGGTTGATTATCAGATTTGGAATAGACTTGAATCTGGTGCGAAAAATACTTCTGGACGATAGAGAAAAAGATGCTCTGAGGTTACCAAGTGAAAGTGCGCGAATATAAGTACTCTAGGCTTTGTAGAAGATCATAATTGGCACTTCAAATAGTTATAAAAGCTGTAATCAAAGTAGAAATAGTGCTTTTCAGTTTCGATCTATACTCAAATCCCGCTACGCCAACTGCGCTAGCTGTTGCCAATGCTTTACTAAATTGAGTCGACTTTTCTAATTTTAAATGTAGCCTGCACCCCTAAATTTTCTAGAGAATTTCTAGGAGAAGATGAGAAAGGCCGCTAGCCACGCTAACAGAACAAGATCAGATTTAATATTTGGATAGCCATATCTATCAATATTTATTTGTTTTATATTACCAGTTTTTAATACAGTCAGATATCTCTGTATTTCTTTAAATGAAACGAACCATCTAAGCACTAAAAATCTCCACTATCACTCATTCATCACGACTGGTTCGAGTCGCGAATTGAAACACAGAGCCGCACTAGAAGCTACGTCGGCTATTTTTCATAAAACAAGGAAAACATATTATGAAAACGCAATTTCTCTCGACTGCCATAAACGCAGCTTTCATCGAAGGCAACAACATTTTCCAAACCGCACGCACTCAAGCTGCGCAAAATCTACTCGAAGAAAAATCGCCACTACTGACCGCAGAAGACGAAATTGAAATCAACAGAATATTTGAAGAGTTCCTTGCCTCTGTCAAAAAGGAACTGTCTTCCGGCAGCAGGCGCGTTTGCGTCATGAAAGTCAAACACTATGATAGAGCCAAAAATCTTCGTTCGGGTCGAATTGATATCGAACCCAATCGAATGCGGCGTGTGCCATGTGGCGTTTACAAAGCCCTGGTAGAAGCCGGATTCAAACCACAGGGACTAGCCTCATTTGATGAGGAAGAAAACTGTCTCGATTTGGCAAACGGCAGATGGATTCAAGAAGAGTTCACAGATACTGTGTTTTCTGCACCACCCATCCGAACGTTCAAGCAAATAGAAATGTTTGTTGAATTTCCTTACACGTAACTAAAATCACACTGGGTCTAAATTGAAAGCAGAGGGGGCAAGAACCGCTCTGTCTGTTTTTGATTTCGACTTGGACCAACTTCGAACAGAAATTTGAAAGAAGGAAAACCAAGATGAATACTCTCAAAACAGTTCTCGTCATCACGTTCTACGCACTCGTCTTCATTTTCACGCTGGGACTGATTGTTCCCTACCTCGAAGGTTATCATCCGCCGGTCGCAACCATCGAACGCAAATACCGCATTCGCGGTTGGCTCTTGATGGCTACCGCCTGGTTGTACAACGCTCTTGTGTGGTGGGCATTCACCGGTTGGCATATCGAGCACATCGTGGCAAGTGTTGTACTTGCAACCGTGTCAATCTGGTTCTTCTACTTCATCGGTCACGGTGAAAATCCCAGCCATTTCGAGTACATGTAAATCGAAATAGAGAGTGGGGGCGCAAATCAAAAAGTCCCCACTCTTTTTCGCTAGGCCAAACGGCTTTAGGCATCTGGACTACAAGCAGATGTGCGCTTGATTCGCGTAAAACGCGATGAGGAGGCGAATCCTTGTAGATTCGTTAGTTGTTGGAGATTAACATGAACAATGAATCTCACATTGCAAAGCACGTCGTGACGCACGTTCTCCATTCCATCATCAGAATTGGAGACGACGATTTCGACGGTTGGATGACGCGCCCCGAGGGAGAAAGCGAGGATGTTCTCCTCCTTTTGAAGCCCGGCAGCGCCAAACTCCAGGTAGGCGAGACGCTGGCTGTTTCGACTATCGCAAGGCTCGTGCCTGTGCGCGGGTCTCATGCAGTGATTGCCAGAATCAACTAGATGCAGACGCCGGTCGGGAGAAATCTCGACCGGTGTTATGCAGTTCTAAGTCGCCACCGCATATGGTGCTTTAGATGAAAACCTTCCTGGAATTTTCTTCAAGCGCAATAGCTACTAAACATTATAGTAAAAACTTAGTTTCAAAAAGAAGAAAAGAAGGAGGAAGAAGCATTGAGCTTCTCCCTCCCTTGCAGTACACCCGAAGTTCACCCGATTAGTTGGGCGTCTTTGGAATGGTGCCCTCGTACAATTGAATGTCGAGGTTGTCGAAACTGCTCACGTCGAGCACTGCAGGAGCTGCGGAGTTGACGCGAACGCGCACGCGGTGCCCTTCTTTGGTGAAGCGAATTTCGCTCGAAACGTTCGAGAGAACTTCGAATCCCTTGTTGGGCTGAGAGTCGATCATGAAGTTAATCACGGTGCCGTCCTTGCCGGTCTCGCGTGTGATGAGAGTGACCGTGCCTTCGAGCACGATTTCGTCAACACCATCTTTGAGGTCGACTTTGGTTCCCTTGCTCTGCAAGGCGAACTTGTAGGCGCGAAGGACCGAGTCGAGGTCGTTGCGCTCGCCGACGGCCTTCACTTCACGGTTGTCGTAAGAGATCATGCCGATGGCAGCACGGTTGCCGGCCTGGTCTTTCATGATGGAAATGAAAGTCGGTACACCAAAGACCATGTAGGGAACCGGCGGAGAAGCCGTCCACTTCTGGTCCTGCACCATGCCTTCAAGAGCACGTTGCGCTGCGTTTTCGGTGATGCCAGCGCGCTTGTAGAAGACAGCTTTGCCGGTGCGCGAGTCGGTGAGCATGAAGCCCATCGTCGCTTCGGCATTACCGCCCGACGACTGGATGCCAGTGTACCAGACGGCACGACCGTCGACGGTGTAGACGAGGGCGCTGCCCGGGGTAACGGCAAGCACGTCGCGACCAGAGAAGCTCTCCCACCAGCCGTGCGGAAAAGCACCCCAGTCGGAGATGCGCTCTTCAATCAGCTTCTCGGGCTGAACGCGCTCGACCCACTTGGGTGCGTCATGGACCGAGTATTCCTTCACTTCGCGCGTGACCGGGTTGACGATCACGACGCTATGCACGACTTCGCCGCCGAAGCCGGCTTTGCGAGAGACTTTCGATGCGACCCAGTGCGGTGCACCGGTGTCGTCGAGCTCGTAGGTGTAGTCGGCGAAAGCGGCATTGGCGAAGCCGTTTTCGTAGAGGAAGCGCGGCAGATAGTCTCCGAGCTGGAAGCCATCGAGGCCGATGGACTGGTTATGCTTCAAGACGAGCTTGGCGTCGGAGTAGTCGGTGACCGAGACCATGGCGTAGCCTGGGACGGTCTTGTTAGTCCACCACTTGGTCAGACCTTCGTGCTGGAGCGGCGCGACCCAGTACATCTTGCCGTTCTGGTTCTGGATGCGCGGACGACCAAAGTCGGTCTGCGAGCAGAGTCCGGTGTGTTCGCCGCACAGTTCGTTCATGCGACGAGTGGCGAGAAATTCGTCGACATAACGCGCCTGCGTCTGGTCGAAGAGCATCTTGCTCGGGTCGAAATTGACTTCTTCGGTCACTTCGAGCAGGGCACGACGAGTGTCGGCATTGAAAAAGCTCCAGGTGGTGAAGAAGGGAATGACGATGAGCCCTAGCACGACCACGACGCCGGAGCCGATACCGAAATACATGGCTTGTTTGCCGGCGCGCTCTTCGGCAGCACGATCGGTCTGCGAGAACGAGGTCATGCGATACATAGCAGCGCAGAGTGCGCCGATGATGCCCATGGTGAAGAAGAAGTTGGTGCCGAAATAGCCCCATGCCAGAGTGGGCATAAAGAAGTAAGCGAGTCCCAGACCAAAGACGAAGTTGCCGATGGTCGGGATGATTTTGCGACTGAATGCAAATGCGAGCGCAGCGAAGATTGCCGCGACTAAGAAGTACGACATTGCGTTTGGTCTCCTGTTGGTGTTTGGTGTATCTAGAAAAATGGCGAAGCACCCGCAAACGAATTCAGTCTCCAGGTCATCGAGATGATGACTTTATGGTGCTGGAGAGATGAATTTGCTTGGCTAGGTCTTCAAAGAATCTGGAAGGTATGGAAGACAGGAATGAGGACGTCATCTTAGTGATAGCGATGAACGCGTTCTGTATTTGTAATTGAGATTTCTCTTAGTGATATAAATAAAATTGCGCGAATGCTCATTTATAGGCGATTCAAACCATTCAGACAGCCTAGCGCGGCTAGTGCAAAGACGTAATCATTTGGCTTACACGTAGCTGATATGCGGCCGAACAGATTGTGAGGTTTCTCTTAGATCGGCTTATATTGCTTATTCCGTCAATTTGTAATTTTTACTAATGCTATTAGTAGAGTGAGTTTTAAGAAAAGAAAAGGAGAAGATGCGTTGAGCACCTTCCCCTCTCTTTATGCCGATTTCGCCGGCTAGATAGAACTACATCACCCGACGCTGAGCAAAATGCGCAACGCGATTGATGACGAGATCAATTGCTGCAGTGAAGAAGCGCAGAAGTCCGCGCTCAAACGGGTCAGACTTGGCCGAAAGCTCGATGATGTCCGAGTCTTGATTGAGCGCCAGAAGATAACCTTCCGGCGATTCAATCGCATCGACAAGTCCAAGCTTGAGATCGAACGCTTCCTGCGCGCTCCAGTGCTCGCCGGTGCAGACCTTTTCGGCATCGATTTGCGGACGCCACTGTTTGACCAGAGCGATGAACTGACGGTGCATGACTGCAAGTTCTTCCTTCACTTTGGCTTCTGCTTCAGGCGTCACTTCGCCGGTCGGCGACAGCGTCCGCTTGAACTTGCCTGCAGTGAGTGTCATCGGACGCACGCCCAGGGTCTTGAGCAGATCGTGGAAGTTCAGGAACTCCTGAACGACACCGATTGAGCCGACGACAGAAAGCGGCGGAGCAACGATGACGTTGGCCGGCAGCGACATCAGATAGCCACCGCTTGCCGCGTACTCGTCGATGAGCACAATGAGATAAATGCCGGCATCGCGCAGGCGCTTCATCTGCATGTACATGTGACCATAACCGGTCACGGTACCGCCGGGAGAACTGGCGACAACGGCACAAGCTGCGAACTTGTCCTTGTTGATGACCACTTCGTCGACCAGACGAGCGAATTGGCGACGCCCAGCAGCGGTGGGGTTGCCATCGAAACGAAGCAATGCCACAGGCTTCTTGGAAGAGCGTAGCGCTTGCGGAATTTCGACGCCGAAGTCGGCCGGGTCGAAGGCAAGAGCGCCAGCCTTGACGCGACTTGTGATAGCGGTGCTCGGGTCGTAGCGGGTGTCGGTGTGATACTGGAACAGGCCAAGCTTGGGACCGCTCTTTTTGCCGACGCCGCCTTTCATGCGAGCAAAGAGCAAACCCAGAGCGACGAAAGCAATTGCGACCAGGATGGCCTTGAAACCAAGACCCATCACGTTACTGAGAAAAACGACGAATCCGTTCACGGCCGAGGATGCTGTGGTGATTAAATCCCACATAGTAAGTCCTTTCAGGTTGTATTTGAGGCTAGTTGTAAGTTTAGGGCGATAAAGAATAGAAGAGAGTAAAAAAGTTGGTGCTAAAAACTACTAGGTCAGAACCTATAGATAGAACGTCTCAATCTGAATATTCTCTCACAGTGTGAGCCCGTGCGGCTCACAGCGCCTAGCGTAACTAACCGAACTGTAAGGACGAAATCAAATCACAGTCACCATATTTGGTGCTGACTTTTGATTCAACAAAATGACTGAACAAATTTTATGGTTAGTGCATTTCGTACCTTTTTAGAAATATAAGTTTACCGATTTCAAAAAACCAAAAGCTTCACATCTATATGGAAAGCAAGTGATAGCGCGGCTCAAAGACTTGCGCTAAGTGGCACTAGCGTTAAGCAAAAATTAGCACCACTTAAACATCAAAAATGAGAGCGGACTCATGCAATATTCAAGAGCACTTTTCTGAGTCCGACTTAATCCATCATCCAAGTGGTTGCATAACTTCGCTAACTATCAAGTAGTTTTTCAAAGACTGGCTTTAACGCCTTTTATTAGAGCGAGTAAATCTTTTTACTAGATAAGATCTAGATCTGATCTTCAAAGAAGAAGCCGGAAATATATACCAGGCAAGGCTTTCAAGAGATCAATGATCATGAAAAGCACCTAATATTCAAAAACTCAAAAAAGTAACCACTCGAAGATTAGTACGTACTCAGAAACCCTAGTAATTATGAGTGTTTTTACACTTTGTTCTCACCTACCCCGTATGTAGGGTCGAGATATCCATTCATATTCCCTTAAGGATTAGTTGAAACTCTACCGGAAAACCCGACAAGTACAGAAATAACAAAACATTTTTCTCCCAACTTCATGGGTGAGAGTGCTGCGTGTCTGTGTGTCTGGTTGATTTCTCATCTCTAACCCAACCTCAATGGAGGACAAAACATGCTTGGTATAGCATCGCTACAGTTTGCTAAGCCGCTCATGTACCTCCTTGTGTCTGCCGGTCTGTTCACCACGTTGTGGTGGATGTACGGACGTCACAGGAAGTCATTGGCGCACTCTGGCTTGGAACTCCACAAGAATCTCAAGTACGTGGGGTTTATCGGTCGAGCTGCCATCATCTCGATGGCTATCGGCTGGCTTTCGCTTAGCATCGGTTTCGTTCAACCGCAGCTTCCCCAGTTCGGGGAGAAGCGTGTTGAGCTGACTCGCGACTTCGTCATCGCGATCGACATTTCTGGCTCAATGGATTCGGGCAAGTTGAAGAATCCCTACGCTGCGGACCCTGAGAAGGCGGATCAAATCACGCCGAAATTGCTGGCTCAGCTAGCCACTCAGGACTTCATCCAGCGCCGCATGGCCCAGAAAGACCGCGTTGGTCTTTTCGTCTTCGACGACCAGGTTTACTACTCGTGGCCTCTGTCCACGAATCTGGATGTCGTTCTGCAGAAGAACAATGCCACTTCCACCTATTCCGGTGGTGGCACCAACTTCGCAGGAGACGGTATTTCCGAGAAAATGGGTCCGCTGCAGGCTGCTCATGAGCACTTCCAGGAACTTGGCAAAGCCAAGTCGAAGGTCGTGATCATGGTCACCGACGGTCTGGACAACATCTCGGATCGGCGTATGGTCGAGCTTCGGGAACTCTATCTGAAGCACGGCTACAAGATTTACGTCCTTGGTATCGGCGAAGAGTGGCTTAAGGAGGGCGACGCCAATGTCCCCTCACTGGCCAAGTTCAGCCAAACCATCCCTGGAAGCATGGTGATTGGTGTCGGTAATGCCGAGCAGATGAAGGCGGGCTTCGAGCTCATCGATTCTCTCGAGAAATCCTCTGTCGAAATGCAGAGAGGCATGGTCGACCCCGGCAACCTCTACCAGTACTTCATCTTGGCTGGGCTGGCATTCGTGCTGCTCGGTCTGTTCGCCATGCTCGTCGTCAAAGACGACATGTAACCCGATGAAAGGAGTTAGCATGAATAGCTTGCGAACGACTTTTCGGGTTTGGCTTGAGTACGTCCAGGACCTTGCGTCCCGGGCGTCCGAGCGAGCCTTGAAGGTCATCAAGACTTGGTTCTTTGCTGCCATCATCGGCGGTGCGTTGGCGTTGTCTGGCTCGGTCACCTTCATCTGGTGGTCGGACGTTCAGACCTCGTACTACGACCAGGGTGTGCGGCTTTACACCAACGGTAACATGGAGAAGGCGGTCGAGATGTTCGACCGCTCGGCCCAGTACTACAAGCGCGGCACCACCTCACCGTGGTACGTGAGCATCTTTTACCCAGGACCCAGCCGCGAATTGGCAGCCCTTGCCAATCACCACAAGGCGCGGGCCCTGGCCATCATCGGTCAGATTGAGCCGGCAGTTGAATCCTTCAAGGAGGCGCTGCGACTCAATCCTGGCATCAATTATGAGCGAATCGAAGATTTCGCCGATATCTCCCGAACGGACCGTGCCCGTCTGGTCCTGCAGTCCCTTGACATGAAGCGCAATTTCGAGCTTCTGCTCAAGAAGAACCAGGAACAGCAGCAAAAGCAGGGCAAGGGGAAGGGCAAGCCGAAGGAAGGCGGGAAACCGCAACCTGGCAACCAGCCCGGCTCCAAGTCCGGCAAGGGCAACCGCAACGCACTCTAAGAAAGGAGTTACACATGGATTCGCTACTCACAGCGTATTCCGAACTCCATTTCCTCCGCGAAGGCTACCTCCACCTGCTCTGGGTGGTGGTTCCGGCCATCGCATTGCTCTGGGCTCTGGGCGTTAAGTCGCGCCTTGCCCAGCGCAAGAAGTGGGGAGATGAGAAGCTCTGGAGCAAGTTCAGCCAACCGCTGAGCATCCAGCGCGAGTTCCTCTTCGGTCTCGGTTGGGTGCTTGTTGCATCCCTCCTGGTGGCGGCTGCTGCTGGTCCTGTGACCAAAGGCTTGCCGTCATCGGTGAAAGCCGGGAGCCTCTACGTCTGCACCGCCATCGATGTGTCAAACTCGATGGCGTCAGAAGAATTTCGGCCGATGATGCCCAAGCGCGATGGCGTGTCACCAGAATTGGTGCCTGGACCCTACGGAACCCGGCTCGACTGGGTGAAGGGGGTTCTGGAGAACGAAGTGTTGCCGTCAATCGTCAACAACAAGTTCTGCATGGCCACCTACATGGGCGAAGGCTTCGACCAGATCCCGCTCATCGACGACTTCGATGTGGTGAACTGGATCAACAAGAACTGGATCAAAATCGGCAACGCTCCCGGCGGTGGTTCAAACCTCGCTTCGGGCTTGCTGAAGGCAGTCCAGATGCTTTCGGTCAACGACAACTCGCGCGAGCGGGTTCTGCTGCTCTTCTCCGACGGCGGCTTCGATGTCGACAAGGAAGGCGAGCAGTTGAAGCAGGTTTCTGTGGTTCTGGCTGAAATGGCCAAGAAGCAGGGGCGTGTCTTCAACGCCGAGGAAGCCGACAAGGGCAAAATCCTCGACGAAATTGCACGTCATATCAAGGAGCAGAAGATTCGGCTCATCATCGTCGGAATCGGTTCTATCACCCCGCGCGCTGTCCCCATCTATGGTGGCACCGACGGCATGCAGGTGATCGGCCAGTTCAAGGACGAAGAGTCCGGTGAAATCGCTCTGACTTATCGCGACGACAAGGCACTCATCGACCTGCAACGCAGAACCGGCGCCGAATTCAAAGTTCTGGATCCCGACACGGGAGCCAAGCTTGGCGTCAGTTGGGCTAGCTTGATTGGTGGCACTTCGCTCACCACACAAGCCGCGCCCACTCCCGAGCCGGTCTACGAGTACCCCTTGCTTCTCGCCATGCTCATCATGTTCGCACTGCTCGCCCGCGGCGTAGTCACCGGTCGTGTTCGTCCGGCGAGTGCTCCCACCAAGAGCAAGTAAGCGAATGTTTTGTCTCTATCACAGTGAAATGCGTGCGGCAGGCTCCAACAGAATGGCCTGCTGCACTTCCCTGATCAACCATCACCCTACAGAAAAGGAGTGAACAAAATGACTCATTCTGCAAAGAATCCTCTGATTGCCAAGGTCGACGCTCTGGAAGCCGGCACCAGCCTGAACGTGTTCGGTTACTCGCACGTGAAGTTCCAGATCATCAACGCCATCATGTGCGGCGGTCACCCGATTCTCGTCTCGAAGCCTGGTCTGGCAAAGACGGCGCTTCTGTCGAGCATCGGCAACCAGGTCGAGGGCTGCGACTGGCACGCCGAGCAGTTCACGGCGGACATGCGTCCGTCGGACATCAAGGGCTCGCGCCCGTTCAACCCGATCACCGGCAAGTACGAAGAAGTGCCCGGTCCGATCTGGAACACCGACACCAACGCGTCCAAGCACCTTCTGCTCGCGGACGAAATCAACCGCGCTCAGCCGAAGACGAACGGCGTCCTCCTGCGCATCATGCAGGAAGGCTTCTTCAACCTCGGCCCGACCCGCTACGACATGCACCCGATGTTCACCGTCGTTGCCACGCGCAACCCGGTCGAGCAGGAGGGCGTGTTCGTTCTGCCGGAAGCTGTCACCGACCGCTTCCTCTTCGAGCTCCGCATGGGGCACGAGACCTTCGAGAACGAAGGCAAGATGCTGCGCAACCCGGCCACCTACGGTCGCGGCGGCAACAGCAAGCAGACCAAGAAGGTCATCTCGGTCGACGAGATCATCACCGTTCGCAACGAGATGGTCGAGCTGGCTGTGAGCGCCAACAACGAAGTGCAGGATCTCGTTCTGCACCTCGTGCGTGCTACCCGTCCGGAAGACGGTGCGAAGATGTTCGACAAGATCTTCGCGCTCGACGACAACGAGCAGGAGCTGAACGGCCAGACCTTCCGCGAGCAGATCGCTGACGGCGCCGGTCCTCGTGCCGAAATCGCCATCATGCGCTCTGCGGCTGCGGTCGCCTGGCGTCGTGGTCTTCCGGCCATCAACCCGGACTGCGTCAAGCTCGTGTTCCGGGACTGCGTGCGTCACCGTCTCTACCTGACGGACGCCGCCAAGTTCGGTGGTTTCAACGCCGACGACTTCCTCACCCCGCTGCTGCGCAAGGTTCCGATCCTCGCCGGCATCAAGGGCTGAGTCATTTCCAAAGGCAAGGGCGGTGGCAAGCGAAAGCGCGCTATCGCCTGGCGCCTGAATAAACACCTGTAACAACTTACAAGGAGTTGAAAAATGGAATTGACGCCTATCATACAGGCGCAGACCAACGAGGTCTTGAAGTGGGTTGTTGCCCACCCGATCAAGTGCGGTTTGCGCACCACAAGCAATATCATCGCGGCCGGCGAACGCCGTTCGACCTCCAAGGGTCCCGATGGTTACAGCATCGCTGATACCAAGGATTACGACCCGACCGAGGACGAAGTCCGCGATATTGACTGGGTCGCCAGCGCCAAAGAAGACGGTGCTCGCACACTTCTCGTGACACACTACGAGGAGCCGCGCGACATCAAGTGCTTCGTGGTCATCGACACCTCAGTCACCATGGACTTCGGCACGCAGCGCACGCTCAAGCGTATGCTGGCGGCCGAACTTGCAGGCTCCGTCGTTCTTTCCGCATCCAAGACTGTCGACCGTGTCGGCACGATTGTGTACTCGGAGAAGGACCTGCATTACTTCCAGCGCCCTCGCGGTGCAAGGTCCATGCTTTATCCCACCATCGTCTCGGCAATCCAGTCGAACTCGATGGAATCGAGGCAGAACGGAAAACCGGCGACCACCAAGCGTCCCGGTGTCTCCCAGAATGCCACCGGATTCCAGTTGGCGATGAATGCCCTCAAGGCATACAGTCCATCGCCGGTTTTCATCATCTCCGACTTCTCCAAGATGACGGAAGGTGACAAGGCAGCGCTCAAGAAGATGGGCTCGTACCATCAGATTTCGTGCTTGTTCGTTCAGGACAAGCGTGAGCGTGAGCTGCCGGAGCCCACGGGCTTCTTCTGGGGTCTGTTTGGCTGGGGCGGCTTCTATCACCTGTTCGACATGCGGACCGGCGACAAGAAGTCAATCTGGCTCTCGAAGAAGAATCGGCGCGCTTACGCCGCCGACTTTGAAACGCATCGTCAAGCCACTCTCAAGACTTTCCGGGGCGCCCAGTGTGCCTTCGAAGAGTTCAGCACCGAGGAAGGTTTGGCGGCGCATCCCAAGCTGATCAAGCTTCTCTCCAACAACCGTAGGTAAGGAGACCACGAATGAAGACTCCTAATTTACTGACTATCGCCACCATGGTGGTGATGGGCGCATCTGTTTTCCTCGGTTTGCCGAGTGCAAATATCGCGCTTGCAGATGGCGTGCCGACTCAAAAGGCCGCCGTCGCATTGCCGGTCGACCTCTGCGGTCCCCCGCAGGGTGCTCTGCCTCCGGACTACGAAGGCTATCCCAGCCAGTTGCCGGAGGACACGGGCGGCACGACCACTGCCAAGCGCACCGACCCGCCCAAGTCATCGAACCCGGTCCGCAAGGTTTGCGAGAACGGGAACATCGAAATCCGTGTCGGCTCGTTCCGCAACTACGGATATCGCACGCTCGATCTCATCAGCGTGACCATCATCATCGAATCGGCGTCTGACGTCCGGTTCGACTATTCTTCTCTCAGGCAGAAGACGCTTTCGTTCGACGGCTCCGACTTCTACCTTTATGGTGAAGCGGCCGAATCGGTGTTCATCGCCGAGACTACCCTGCCCTCGGGCAAGGTCGAGCGTCGCATCAATCTGCTCATTCAGAGCTCGGTCGTCGACAAGGACGCCCTTGTGTTCCAGCTCAACCTTCGGTACGCCACCAAGCTTGGCCCCGACGGACAGACGCCGGAATGGAAGGTCCTCGTCACGCCGGACTTCGTCATCGGCCGAACCAAGACGCTGGACACAAGCGACGAGTTGCTGGAAAGCGACATGTCGTATCGTCCGCAGCGCACGCCACTTCCGGCGTATCCGCTGGCGATTCTTGGCTTTGCATTGGTGTTCTCGGTACCGGCTTTCTTCCTGGTCCAGCACATCAACCGCGTGCGTCGCCGCAAGGTTCTGCCTCCCAAGGCGGCTGCCTGGGCGGTGTTCGAAGCGGTGTTCAAGGCGAGCAAGACGGGCGACGGCGAAGGGGAATACCTCTTCGACAAGAAGGCATGCCTTGCAATCGCAGTGGCACTGCGCCGTTACCTCGCTGCAACCAACCCGATGATTCCGGTGGAATCCGCTACCGTTCTGGAAATCCAGGACGCGCTGGCTGAGCACCCCGCCATCGTGTTGATCCTGCGCATCCTCAACCTCTGCGAGGATACCATCTTCCTCAACAAGGAAGTGACTGCTGCCGAGAGCAAGGAGATCGTCGAGGCAATCGAGACGCTCGTCCCCGAGCCCTGGGAAAAGCAGTAATCTGAACGACGACTTCTGGAAGCCGGAGAGACTTCGCGTCATCCGGCTTCCAGTGCCTAATGGTAGCCAGCGGTAATTCTGATTTCCGATATCCTCGGTGACGGGATTCCCGCTGGTTCCATCCTTTTATATGAATTGTGTTTCGCCGCAATTATGCGTCAGCGGAATGCTTGCCCAGCCCCTCCCCCATACAAATGAGGGGCTGCGTCAGCGTTCCGACGGAATGTTCGTGCTTCTTCATTAGATGGCCGAACATCCTGTCGCAACGAGTTTTCCCAACGGGTGCCGATTTGTCTTTAGTAAGACACCCGTCATATCGCAACCCAACGCATGTCCGGTCTCATCTTTGACTCGCCGGCATGCCCTCTCAACTTATGAAAGGAGAGAGACTAACATGAAACTCTTCAACAAACCGTTGTTTGTCGTGGGCTTCCTTGCCGTCACCATCGGCATCGGCTCACTCGCCTACCAGGGTTCGCAGAACATTCTCGCCCTCGAATCGCAGATGCAGACGAGACAGATGGGTCGGAGCATCCAGCCGTACAACGGCGAGAAGCTCTACGCCGAAGTCTTCCAGTACATCCGCGACGGCCACTTCAACCTCGGCGACCCCGCCAAGCGTGACGCCTTCGTCACCGCCTGGCAGACCAAGTTCGCCGGCAAGAAGGTGAAGGACATTCCCAACTTCGCTCTGAAGGCATGGGAAGGCAAGTTCGACGACACCCTGATTCTGTCGACGCCCGAGACCGCCGACCACGCCATCGACCTCATGCTTTTGTCGATGGGCTTCCTGCATGATTCCTACATGAAGCAGGATGACGTGGACGGCATGGGCACTCGATCCGACCCGTCTTTCGCCGGCGTCGGCATCGAGGTCGCGATTCGCGACCAGATGGAGGCGCGTCGTGCGCTCTTCGCAGTGCGTCCGAAGGACCCCAAGGACAAGCCCGCCATGGATGCATGGATGGCCAAGGCCAAGGCGTTCGAAGACGAGTTCGGCAAGATCTCGGCGGCGCATCCGTTCTACGTCCCGACGCAGCCTGACGAAGGCAGCCCGGGGTTCAGCGCCGGTCTGCGCAAGGGCGACATCGTGCTCGAAGTCGCACAAGACGTTCCCGCCGGCAAGCCGCTCGTCTGGGTGCCGCTCGCCGGCAAGACCTCCGACGAAGCTGTGTCGATGATTCGCGGCAAGATCAACACCAAGGTTCATCTCAAGGTGGGTCGTGTCGACTCCACCACGGGTGAAACCAAGGTGTCGGTCTACACAATTACCCGCGGCAAGATCGTCCAGAAGGTCGTCACTTACCGCGACCTCGGCGACTGCATCTCCTACGTGAGCCTGAACGACTTCATGTCCCAGTACGGCCGCAAGGAGCTCAAGTCTGCGTTCGACAAGTCCATCACTGCTGCCCAGGCCTGCAACGGCGCGGGCGGCATCGTGCTCAACTTCCGCGACAACGGCGGCGGCGACATCCGCATTGCCTACGCGCTGGAAGCGATGCTGATGAAGACCGGCACCGCGCTCGTCACCAAGCAGCGCACGCCGGAAGGCTACGACCACGAGAGCTACACTCTGCTGGAGGATCACGTCCTTCAGACCGTGACTGCAGCAGACGGCACCACCCAGGAGCGGCTCGTTCCGCGTAACCAGTGGAACCCGGCTCTCGCCGACCAGAATCCGAACCGCATGAGCGACTCGGACATCTTCACCAAGACCGTTCTGCCCAAGGGGTTCAAGATTGTCGTCCTGATCAACGGCGGCAGCGCGAGCGCCTCGGAAATTCTGTCTGGCACTCTTCAGGGTCAGCACGTCGCGACTCTGATGGGCACCCCGAGCTTCGGCAAGGGCGAAGGCCAGACCATCATCCCGCTGATGAACGGCGGCACGAACAACGTCAAGCAGCCTGCTCGCATGCTGCGGATGACGTCGTTCGAATTCCTGCCGTCGGGCATCTCGATGAACCACGTTGGCGTCATTCCCGACATCGTCGTCGAATACCAGGCGGCTCCGACCGACAAGGACTACATCTGGGATTCGCAGGTCACAGCCGCCAAGGCTGAACTCCTGCGTCAGCTCGCAGCTCAGCAGTCGCAAGACGAACTGCGCGCCAAGATGGCCATCGAGAAGCGCAAGGCGCACGACTCGATGTTCAACCAGAAGCGCATCTTCACCGAGACCGGCGAAGCTCCGTCCGGTCCGACCGAGGAGTAATCCTCGACTTTGAAATCTTGACACCAAGTGCGGTGCTCGCAATTTAGCGGGCACCGCCAATCTCTCACAGTCATCAAAGAAAAGGAGTAACTGATGAAAGTTACATCGATTATCCAAGCGACCGTGTTGTCGCTGGCTCTGACTCTTCCGCTGGCTGCCCCGGCGTTTGCTCAGGCTAAGCCTGTGCCGCCCCAGGGACAGACCACGGAACAGAAGCTTGCTTTGCCTGATGGCATGACGGAGGAGGACTTCAAGAAGCTCCCTCCGCAGATTCAGGAAATGATCAAGCAGATGAGCGCAATGCAGGCTGGCGTCGGCGACCCCGACAAGCTCTCGCCTGCGCAGTACGAGAAGATTTACGACGACGTGTGGAACCTCGTGGCGATGCGCGACGTCTATGCCGAACACCTCGGCAACTGGGCCGAATGGCGCTACAAGTTCAAGGGCAAGCTGACCACCAAGGCAGCGACCGAGAGCGCCATCCAGGAAATGCTCCAGAGCCTCGGCGAGCACTGGACCGCCTACACTTCGTCGGCGGATATCGAGCAGATGCAGAAGCTCGCTCAGTCCGGGGTCTTCGACCTCGGCATGATGATTGCCGACCGCCCCAACGCGGACGGCAACTTCAGCGTCTTCGGTGTCATCTTCGACACCCCCGCGTACAAGAGCGCCATCCGCAAGGGTGACGTCATTCTGCGCGTCAAGAACCTGAAGGCGGACAGCAAGTCGTCCGATTGGCAGGTCGTCGCCGGCATGACCAAGATTCAGGTCGAAGACCTGCTTCGCGGGCCGGCCAAGACGCCCATCTTCGTCGAATACAGCCGTAACGGCGGGCCGCCTGTCCAGGTTCAGCTCGTCGTGATGGAACCCGGCAAGAAGGAGGTCAAGGCTCGCATGGCGCCCAACGGTGTCTGCCATGTCTGGATGCCTCAGTTCGACGAGGAGTCCATCAACGGCTTCATGAACGGCATGCTCACCGTACTCGACAAAGCCCAGGGCAACTACAAGGGCTGCGTCATCGACTTCCGGGGCAATCCTGGCGGTCTTTTCGAGCACGCGAAGAAGATCGGCGCGTTCTTCCTGCCCAAGGGCTTCTCGGTGTCTACCAAGACCCGCGAAGGCCGTGAAGTGAAGGTCGAGCGTATCGAAGTTCTGCCCAACTTCCCCTTCGACGTCGAAGGCGCCTCCCCGGAACTGCGTCAGCTCAAGCTCGACGTGCAGAAGATGCCTTGCGTCGTCCTCATCGACGAAAGCTCGGCGTCCGCTTCGGAAGTCGTCACCGGCATCTTGAAGGGCAATCGCCGCTGTGTCGTCGTCGGCACGCGGAGCTGGGGCAAGGGTATGGGCTACTTCCCGCAGCGGCTTCCGCTGGGTGGTCAGCTCACCATCTCTTCGCTCATCTACTACCCGCCGGATCGCGACAATCCGCAGAGCATCGGCATCGACATCAACGGCGTCGGCATCAATCCCGACATCGTCGTCGAGCGGTCGTTCGGCGATATCGACAACCAGCTCGAGTTCGCGATGGATCTCATCCTCAAGGACAACGGCTCGGCGATCGACGCGATTCTGAAGGCGAACTACGCGCCTGCAATCGAGCGCAAGGATGCAGCGGCCAACCCCATCGGTACGGTGGCAACGGCTGGTGTTCTCGCGCTCATTCTGTCGGTGTTTGGTGGCGTCCTCTTCAACCTCCATGTCCGCCGCAAGCGGCAGAAGGAAGCGGAGGAAGGCAAGATCAACGACCGTCAGAAGAAGAACAAGCGCTACTGACCTGATGCAATCTAGGGTCTCGGCAAAACCCACAAGGTGATGCCGAGACTCCTTTGGTCAAACTCTCTTCAAGGAATGAAAGCTTTACCAGCTTTCTTCCTTGATTTTTTCCGCCCCTTCAACTCCTTGATATAGTAAAATTTAACGAATTCTGAGCGTTTGCGGACACGAAAAATCCAAATATGATGGCCCGGTCATGTTTTTAATCGAAAATTATGACGGCACCATCATATTCTGCATTCATTAATATCCAGCCAGTCGCAAATCTATCCAAGGCATATTAGAACTGCAAGAATCGAACTCTGCGCAATTCGGTGTTGAGCAATTCCAAGTCTTCCTTTATATGCGGCTTTTCTAAGTCTTTATCGCAAAGACAAAAACTAAAAATAGCAATTTGTACATAAGGTCAGATCTGAGCATTTGAAATTGTCCAATGGAATGAAGTGCGGTCTTCGCCATCTTCAAAGTACTGTTTTTTATCGAGCCTGAGCCAACTTCCGTCACTTAGCTCAATGGCACCATTTGCCTTTTCATCGGCTGTAAAAAAAGTATGGTTGGAGTCTTTCAATTCAAAAACGAGCTCAGAGAGCCTTAAAGTGCCCGAATCTTCTCGATCTTCGAAATACATTCCGCCTTCATCTTGCTCGAAAAAACAAAGCCAGGTCTCAGGAATGTCGAACTGTCTCGGCATTCGGGTCGAAGAGTTGTTTGACCTGCGCTAGCTGCAATTAGCTTAAATGAGAGCTTTAAAGTTGAGTAGTTACTAATAATTGGTATAAATTCAATACATTATTTCCTCCTATTTCATTAACCAATTAATTACTCCAAACTAACCATATCACCACAGTTAATTATTTTCCGAAGACCAAACTGGCCTTCGGGAATTGGCTTAGCATCCCCGTAGTCGAGCGATCGTTCAATTTCTGAGCGAATATTTCGACGGGGCGTTAGTGGAAAAACGTGCGACACAGAAGAAGTCTGTCGTAGGGAATCTCTTCCATATCCACGCCTTGAGGTCTGGATGGTTAGACGTTCTGCATCAGGTTTGATGCAAGATTGGGAATTAATCTGATTCCACCTTGGCGAAGGATTTACGCACATGAAAGGCTATCAAAATGCAGCTCGATCCTAATGTGGCGATGCTCGTACTCTTTTTGTGCATCCTTGGTATCAACCAGGATTATCAAAGGCCGTACCTGAGCTATTTGGGCGCAGCGAACGTACTGGTGGCGCTCCTCGTCATCGTGCAGGTCTTACCTGTATGGATGAACTTTGTAGCAGCAGTCACTTATCTCGCCGTCCTTGCAGCTATCTCTTTGAGCAGACAATACTCGCTCAGAAAAGAAGCTCGCGAGATTGAAAAGACGCGTCTTGAGGTGTCCCCCGTTTGTTACGTGGAACCTCGTCGCCGTCGTCGCCGCCGTTAAATCGACGGTCATTGAATTGACCGCATGAAGCCGGACGGGAAGGAGCTGTTAAAGCTCTTTCTCGTCTACTTTTTGGGAGTGTTTTATTATTTGTTATAGTAAGCATTGCGCTGAAATAAAAGGAGTAGAAGGATTCCCAAGGAATACCTTCTACTCCAAAATTATTTATGTACGCTTGCGAGCGTCTATCTTACTTACGACTTCAATCCAGCCATCGATGACTAGACTGCCCGCTTTGGCATTGTTACGCCCCGGGGTGTCATCTAGCAGCACTGGCTTAGAAACACCTGTCTCGGCGCTTTCATCCACCTGTGCGCAACCATCCACTATCACCCCATCAAAAGGTATCCGATCCCCTTTATGAACGATAGAGGTGATATTTTTTTGCTGAATCATTCTTTTGAGGTCTTGGAGAAAAGTCATTTCTCACTCCTTCATTTTGAAGATTTCTCTGATTTGCACAAACTCGCTTTTCATGCGCCCGATCAAAGCCTGAAAGGACGGATTAGCATCAATCAGTGCATAAGCCATTCGTCTTGTAAGAATGCCAGCCACACGCTCAGCATCCAACTCGTTTGGCGCCAAGTTATCAAGGCAGAAGGCAAACTCTTCAACATTCATTTTCAAAAGCACAAGATAAGTAAAAGTCGAACAAGTTTTAGATAGATTTTCGGAGCAAAGCCCCATGCGCGCCATTAACTTAGACGCAAGAAAATGCGATGTAGCCGCCCTATAAACAGAATCAGTGATGATTCTATCTCGATCGATTACTAAGCGATGCCTAGCCCATTTTGATGGACGAGGAGCTTTCAACCTGGCAATCAAATGACGGCGATATCGACCATCGCAAAGCCTCTCCTCGTCAACATTCAGTGGAGCTGGCATGAAACGAGAAGGTGCCAAATATTCCAGAAGGGCAAGATTGGAGAAGGAGTTGATTCTGCCTTGCCAACTCTTTTCATCCTCTACTGCTACAGTCAAAATTCGTTCAAAATTGGCGCTGAAAGCGCTGAGAAGAGAGTCAAAACTCATATCGAGACCGCTTTTGTCGGTCTGGATCGGTGTCATTTTGGGTTGAGTCCTGCGTTTGGGGGTTAGTTCTGAAGATCCGAAAAAAGAGAATAGGTAAATGCGCATGCAGTCTAGAGAGAAGAGTAGTGCGGCTGAAATCAAGGAAGTCTTTATGCGGTCTTCGATAAAAAGGCATAAAAGAATCTATTCACGCCTTTTTGGTTTCAAAGATGAATTTGATGGACTATCAAATTTTCGTAAATAGAGAGATTTGCAGGAACGTCCTGTTTTCAAGGGTCTCGAGATCTAGCGAAGCTCGCGCAAGCTAACGCAAGGCGCACTAGCTACTTAACAAAACATCAAAATTTACTACAAGTTTTAGTTGAACACGAGACATTATTTTGCTTAGCAAAGAAACTTTCGCTTCATATTGCCTGGAAGTAATTTATGTATCTGGCGGCTTTTCACTTAACTTTGAAATCAACTGCAACCACCCAATCGCATTGATCCGACTCATTACGCTGATTCAACTAACTAAGTTCAATCGCCGTTACATAACTACTACCAAACCCCGATATTCGTAAGCAAATGTATCGCTACACCCCTTGAAAAGAAGGATGGAACCGCATTGTACGGAACGTTAAGCGATGTTGACATCGATTTACAATCGTTTACAAGATGAAGATATAACCTAAAATAGCTTGTTGTTACACTTGCGCGAAGTTGAGTCATCTTGGCTATTGCTATATACGCTAGGTGTGATCCAGCTATTTAATATTCGTCACCTTCTCCAATTTGCTTTCTGTCATGACGCGCGAACGAGAGCACAGTACTCACTTTTCTGTTTAAACTAATTACTTGCTAAGTCTTGTGGGGCTTAGCTTATTCGCGCGAACTATAAGCTTTTTTAGATCTGTCATGCGTTTAAGCATTGCTTTCGTGCCAACGCTCTTATTAGGGTGGAGATACGTTTTCTTTTAACCAACACATAGGCACCATCCAGTCACAAAGCCAGTAAGCCACAACACCACTTCTCCTCATTTTTTCTGTCGAGGGTTGTGGACCGGCTTCTGGTGTGATGGTGCTTCGTAGCGGTTCTGGAAAGCCGTGGCCCTCTGCGCACTTTGCCTGAGGGTCGCATTGTCTCTAACCGCATCAGCGAAAGCACAAGCAAGTAACCGATGCATAAATCCACAAATAGCGCTCACTGAGCGCAGGAAGGATATCACATGAGCAAATCCAAGAAGACTGGTGGCATTCTGTCGACCAGCCAGAAACTGGTCATGAACCCGGAACTGATCAAGCGCCCTGCCAAGCTCACGCCGAAGCAGGTCGACCGCATCAACCAGGTCAATGCCAAGCACAAGGCCGAGCTGCTCGCCACTCGCGTCACCTACCCGGTCGACGTCGACTTCGGCGACATCACCGAGGAGATGGCCAAAGGCCTCGGCTTTCGCGGGAAAAGCAAGAACGACGTCAGTGCCGGCCTCGCCGACATCGGACTCGACTTCACCGGCTTCAACCTCGGCGTCGCCAACAAGGCTAAGAAGCCGAAGCCGAAGACGCTCCCGGACCCCAAAGTCGTAGCCGACTTCGTCAAGCAACGTCTGGCGCCCATCTCGGTCGCTGACCTCACGGGACCGGTCCGCGTCTTCTCGCAGAACTTCGAGTTCCTCACCGATGACAAGGTCGCGTTCTTCAAGGACTCCTACAAGGAGATCTTCAAGCGCTTCCACATCATCACTGCGACCGAGGTCTCTCCCGACGGCGTCAAGGCCCTCTGCAAGCTCACCGGCTTCGAGCACTTCGTCTCCGGCGACAACACTCGCGGCGGCCAGGCGGTTGCGGTCTTCTACGACCCCAAGCGTCTGAAGGCCAAGGGTGGCAGGAAGCTGATCGACGAAGTCGCCAACGTCCAAGGCGTCAACGACCTGCGTCCGATGCTGTGGTGCACGCTCATCGACTCGGTGAACGGCGACGAAGTCAACGTCGGCGTCAACCACCTCAAGTCGATGCGTGGCGGACCCCAGCAGACCGGCGTCATCCGCAAGCAGCAGGCTCAGGCCATCGTGCGCGGACTGCCGAAAGGCTGGCAGGGCGTGATGGGCGGCGACTGGAACACCCGCATGAATGACGGGTGGCACAAGGTCGACCTGAAGCCGCTTCTGGACGACGGGTTCATCCTCGTCGACCAGGACACCAACAAGCTGGCGACCCACACCATGGGCGGCTGGCTGGATGGATTCTTCACCCGCACCACCAAGACGGTGAGCGGCATGACGGTGATCCAGTGGTTCCTCGACACCAAGCGGGACCTCACGGATCATGCCGGCGTGCTGGTCTCCATCGGCTAAGACTTTTCGCGCAAGCGGATAGTCTCTAGCTAATTACTACCGATAGCGGCGATAGGTAAAACTATCGCCGCTGTCATCTCTCTTATTCAAATCCCGCTCGTAAGAATGGCTATCGATGCCGTTCTTACAAGCTGGATTTTTCTATCCAGTGAGTGCTGAGTGCTCCTTCCAAAAGAGCATTCAGGTATAATCCGACGCCCCTACATCTAGCGAGAGCTGATGGACAGGGCGTCTCCATCTTAACCGGGGAAGGCTCAACAAACCATGCCAACCCCAAAACTTGGAGAATATCACATGACTAAGAAATCTGAGGTTACCAAGGCCCTTACCGCCAAGGTGGGCAAAACCCCTCCGACGCACAACGACAACTCCGTGATCGTTCATGGAACCGGTTCGGCCGAGCTCAATCTGCCGAGTGCCGACGAGATGTGCAAGAAGGCGATCAAGGACCTCGAGAAGCTCGAAGCCCAGGCGAAAGCCCAGGCCAAGAAGCAGAAGCGAACCAGCCGCCGCCGCAAGGGGCAGTCGATCGCGTCCCCTATCGCAGCCGGTGATCTGATCGATCATCACCACCCGCATGGTCCGCTGCTGTCCATCGCTGGCAAAGGCCCGGTGCGTAAGGCACTGGTCCCGACCACGCTGGCAGAGCAGGTTCTCATCGCCGGCGCCCAGGGTCTTCAGGCGTGCATGGAGCGCCGCAAGTACGACCCGATCGCACATCAACTCTTCGCTTCGCAGCAGATCTTTGCTCTTGCCGAGCAGAATCTGACCAAGAAGCAGAATCTGCCGGCCAAGTACCTGCCCATCGTGCAGGAAGGCAACCGGCAGCTTCCGAAGATCCGTGCGCGGTTCGAGGAGGCACTCCCGCAACTGGTGGAAGCGCTCAAACAGCGTAACCCCGGCGCGCCGGAGGACCAGATCGTGAAGGCGGCGGTCCAGATGCTGATGAAGCAACTCGGACCGTTCCTGTTCGTCTTCCGCATGTACGAGGATGCCCTCACCCAGAACATGGATGGCATCCACAAGAAGGTCATCGCGGTGATGGACTACATCTTTCAGACCAGCTTCAAGCTGCTCGTCGGCATCGACCCCATCAAGGACGATGACACGGCACAGCCCAAGCTGGACCTGAACTCGTTCACCATCAAGGACCTCTTCATCTACATGTTCACGGGTCAGGGACTGTCGATCGTCCCCGGCGCCCGAGGCATGCTCGGCGTGCATGTTCTCAACATGCCGTTCGAGTTCGCCGAGGTGATGCCGATTCTGGCCTCTCTCTCGGGTGGACACGAATACTTCCACCCGATTCTGCCGGACATCAACGGCTACGAAGCCGAGCTGATGACCGTCATCCCCGCCGAGCTGAAGAATCGTGTCAGCACGGGAGCACTGAAGTTGTCGGCGGCGTCTTACGACGTGGCAGGCAATCAGGTGGCGGCGGATGAACTGCTCGCCAAGATCCTCACGGATCAGCTCGGTGAGCAGGCGGCGGATCTGTGCGGCGGTGTTTCGCTGTACGGTCCGGAGTTCGTCCACACGGTCCTCATGGGCTTCCCGGCCATGATGGTCCGCGGCACACCTGTCTCGCAGGTGAGCCGGACTCTGCGTAACGAGTCGCACTTCAACCTGGAGCAGGGTGAAAACCAGAATGAGCTCCAGCTCGTGTTCGAGCCGCATCCGGTCGATTACGTTCGTGTACTTCAAGACGCCTACGCCGTTCGCGTGCTGGGCTTCGACAAGGAAGCGGACGAACTGGAAGCACTCGCGCACTTCGGCGCTGGCACCCCCAAGCCGAATGAGGTGACGTGGACGCTGTCCGATGAGCAGACCAAGCTCGAGATCAAGATCCCCGTCTCCGACGTTCTGGAGGCGAGCAAGGTCGTGGTCGACATCCTGCTCAACAAGAAGCTCGTCTCGCTCGGCGGCAAGTCCATGTCGGACCTCGTGCGCTGGACGAGGAAGAGCCAGGACAAGGCTGAGGCTGTCTGCGCCAAACTGGTTGCAGGCTCTTCAGACCTGCCGGTCAACGTCGGCACCATCCGCGCCACTCACGTGGTTGCTGGTACGACGATGGCTTTCCGCAAGCTGCTGGTCAAGAACGGCATCGTGATCACGGATCAGTCGGAACAGGCGAAAGTCGCCACCGACCTGTCCACCGTCTCGATGGACATGCTGACCAAGCTTTGCCAGTGCACCTAACCTGACGCTGGGAAAGGCGGTGTCGTAGGGAATTCAAAACCCTCGATACCGCCGGACCTAACTTGAGCCAGGGTGAAGTGTATCTGTAGAGCGTGCAGCAACTCGAGGAAGCAATGGTGCAAACCATCTGCTTCCTCGTTTTTTTTCATTGAATTTACTACACTTTATAGTTGAATTTCCAAAAGAAGAAGAGAACTGAAAACAGCTTGAATAGCCGTTATTCAGTTCCACTTCTCAAAGTCTTAGTAACATGGCTTCAGAGGCTGCATCGTTCCAACCATACCGCTGCCATTGCAGGGGTCGTAAGAATGGCTAGCGTGGATGTAGTAACCGATTGAAGCTGCTGCAATTACACCAAGAACGAGTATGAGGATAGCATTGCTAGCGGTGGCATTCATTTTTTGAACTCCTAAATTGGTTTCTAGCTTAAGAAGCATCGTCGTGAAAAGAATTAGAAAGGTCATAAGTCATGGCTATTGAGTTGGGCGAATTGGAGTAGCGCCCTTGTGACGCTGCCACAAAACCGAGCTTGGTGTAGAGACTAGCTGCCTTGGATAACTCGCGTCCTGTGATAAGCGACAATCGACGAAATCCAAGCGCTCGAGCCTCGCTCATCATTTTGCGCATAAGCCAGAGCCCAAGCCCTTTGCCGCGAACTTCGGGCAGCAGATAGATCTTGTTTATCTCGCCCACATCTTCGCTTGGATCGCTGTCCAGATCCGAAATGAGCCAGGCGGTTCCAACCAGTTGTCCGGTTGTTTTGTCATGAATAACAATGGCATAACGCCGATTTATGTCGCGCCCCCAGAACTCGCGTTCGTGCTTGGCCGGGTCTTGGCTGTAGCGCATTTTCATGCGATCGTACAGGTCGAAACCTTGAGCCCTATCATTGAAGCTGGGCTCAGCAAAAACGGCAAAGAACAGCTCGAGCATGGAGTCGAGGTCTTGGGTCTTTGCCTCTCGAGCGCTGAAAGACGGATGCAATCCGACGCTCGAAAAAGTAGAAGGTGAATGCTCCGTCTCTCCCCACACGGGAAAAGCCGAAAAAGCAAGTGCCTTAAGCATTGGAATTCCTTTCTCAAGTTTCAGCTAGATCAACTTTTTACGGTCCTTTTTAGAACCATAGACTGATTCTGAATTAATGAGGATAAGTAAGACCGTTTTTTACTTTCTGGTGATTGGTTAGTTAGCTAGAAAAATATAATTGTAATTGACTTAACCACTTATCCTGCTGACAACTCAAATAAAACCGACTTAACACTAGTGTTTTCAAGCGGTCCGCTAGCTCGCGGAATCTCCAAAAGCCTCACAGCTCTTTATCAAAGGGCTTTTATTAAAACTGAGTTTCAAATAAGCCTCTTGAGTATTGAACTAAACTATCCAACTTGTTTAGTTTTCGAAGGACTTTTCTCTTCTCAACATTCTGGGTACTTAATTCACAGACGGCCTAATTACTGCAGCTTTAAAAATTTTACTGACGCGACAAAGGCCGCTTATTGAATTAATTAGAGGCTTTAATAAGGAAAATTAGACTCAAAATGTCCAGAGACCCAAGTAAACAGAATTTCGGATTTGTCCGCATCGCTTGCGCCACCCCCGAGTTGCGTGTTGCCGACTGCCAATTCAATGCAGCCGAATTTGTTTGTGTGATGGGCAAAGCCGAGTCAGAGAAAGTGAAATTTCTGCTTGGACCCGAGCTTCTCATCACCTCCTACACCGCAGGCGACCTGTTTCAACAACAAGCAATGCTCGATGATTCACTAGTCGGTCTTGCCATGATCAAAGACGCAACCAAGAAGATTTTCTCAGGCATCGTCGCAGTCGGTGTGCCTCTGTGCATCGACGACCAGCTCTTCAACTGTGCAGTTATGATGTGCCAGGGCGAGATACTAGGCGTGGTGCCCAAGACTTATATTCCCAATTACAAAGAATTCTATGAACGCAGATGGTTCTCTCCTGCATCCAATGCACGCTGCAACGAGATCACGCTGCTGGGGCAGATAGTTCCTTTCGGCGTCGACCTGATGTTTGTCTGCGAAGAAGATTCGCGCATAGTTATCGCACTTGAAGTCTGCGAAGACCTCTTTCTGCCGGTACCGCCTAGTTCTCTCCATGCCATTCATGGCGCCACCATCGTGGGCAATCTCTCGAGCAGCCCAGAGCTTGTCGGAAAAGCAGACTACAGGCGCAAACTGGTAAGTAATCAGTCCGCACGCTGTTTGTGCATTTACGCTTACACTTCAAGCGGTGTGCACGAATCCACTACAGACCTGGTTTTCGGCGGTCATCGCATGATTGCAGAAAATGGTGGCATCATTCAAGAGTCCGAGCGATTCGAACGCAAATCGGCGATGACCATCGCAGACGTTGATGTCGAGCGCATTCAAGTCGAGCGACTGCGTACCGGAAGTTTTGGTGACAGCGTCAATTTCCTTGGATTCAAGCGCGAATATCGTCGCATCACTTTCTCAGTTGGCAATGCAATCTGCCTGCCACCCGAGAAGCTGAAACGCTACGTTGACCCGCATCCATTCGTACCTCGCAAAGATGAAACCCTCAATGCACGCATGTATGAAATTTTCAATATCCAAACTGCGGGTCTTGCAAAACGCGTCGAGCGCTTGAGCGGATCGCCACTCACTATAGGTGTTTCGGGCGGACTCGACTCCACTCTCACCCTGCTTGCCGCATGTCGTACCATGGACTTGCTCGGGCTGCCGCGCACCAAAATTCATGGCTTCACCATGCCTGGATTTGGTACCACAGACCGCACCAAGAATAATGCAATCGGTCTTATGGAAAGACTCGGCATCACCGCTCGACCAGTTACCGACATTCGCTCTGTATGCTTGGAAGAGATGCGCATTTTGCATCATGCTCCGTTTGGAATTGACTTGCAAAAACTGTTCGAAGATTGCAATTTCAACCAAGAAGAGGCTCTTGTGCAATTTATGGAGCAACTGAAATCAGTCAAATCTAGCGCCCAAGACCTTGTTTTCGAAAACGTGCAAGCACGCATGCGCACAAGCATCCTGATGAATGCTGGATTTGTACTTGGCACCGGTGATTTGTCCGAAGCGGCCAAGGGCTGGTGCACTTACAACGGCGACCACATGTCCATGTACAACGTCAATTGCAGCGTTCCAAAGACGATGGTGAAAAGCATCGTTGCCTGGCTTGCCCAAGAAGAATTTCCAGGCGGTATCGGCGATATTCTCAATGATATCCTCGCCACAGATATTTCGCCCCAACTACTTCCTGCAACGGGTGAAGAGATTTCACAGAAAACCGAAGACGTCATTGGTCCCTACGAGTTGAGCGACTTTTACATGTCATCCTGGCTGCGCTTTGGTTTCAGTCCAGAGAAGATTTTCTTCCTTGCTCAAAATGCCAAGTTCGATGCACCTTACACAGACCAAGAACTGCTCAAATGGCTTAGAGTCTATATCGAACGTTTCTTTAGTCAGCAATTCAAACGCTCTTGCATGCCCGACGGACCAAAAGTCGGTACGGTGAGCCTTTCTCCTCGCGGAGACTGGCGCATGCCTAGTGACGCCGAATCCAAAGCTTGGCTCACCTGGTTAACACAAGCCGAGCAAGATTTGACTCGCCTTGAAGGTAACGGCAACGGCAACAGCAATGCAGTCAACCAGAAAAAAATTAAAAGTACTACTTAGGGTCGACCTGCTGCTCACCTTCATGCCAGGCGGAGCGCTGGCGGTTCCAGGTGGCGATGAAATAGTACCTGTCGTGAACGAGTTATCGAAATACGGTGGCTATGACCTTGTGATTGACTGTCGGGATGACCATCCCGCCGATCACTCCTCTTTCGCCTCGCAACATCCTGGCACCACTGCCAATACCACCGTCATCGAACTCTTTGGAGTATCTCAACGTCTATGGCCAGATCATGCCGTGCACAACTCCATAGAGTGGCAGTATCATCCCGCCCTCGATTTATCATGTGTCACTTGCGAATTTGCCAAAGGGCAAAACAAACAAGTAGACAGCTACAGTGCCTTTTACGACAACGGTCGGCAGGCACCGAAAGAGACGCAAGAAAAGTATCCGTTTCTTGGACAATCAACAGGACTTAGCGAATATATCAAAAGCGAAGCCGAGCGCCAAGCCGCATGCAACATTCAAGTGGATGTCTGCGGTTTAGCCCTGGGCTTCTGCGTCTCATGGACTGCAATCGATGCGCGAAGCGAAACTTATCGCAACGCGCGGTTCGATGTGCGAGTGATAGAAGACGCAGTGCGTGCCCTGGAGTTCACAGACGGTGACTATGCCCGCTTTATAAACGAGCTCGAAACGCAAGGCGTGGAGATAATCCAGAGCCAAAACGTTTTGCAAAACGCCCAGTGAACTGCACTACGCCAACAACCTTATCCTGAGAAGGAAACAACATGCTCAACAGATTTACCGTCACCTTGAATGACGGCAAGGGAACAACGCGTAGCCTCTACACAAACGAGGCGAAGCTGGTCAACATCGAGCTTCAGTCCGAAGCGGACGAAAAAGTCAGTGTACTTGTGACACCTCTTCCGCACTTCGACAACGACAAGCATTTCCTGGTCCAGGTGAGCGAGTCCAAAGATGCAAGCGGCACTTCGGTCAAACGAAGCGCCGTCGTACTTCGCGGCATCACTCCAGACTGGCTCAGTTCCTTCATCCCAACCATACCAACTGATTTGCGACAGTTCGGCGCCATTCTCGTGGCGGAATCGAACTAAGCAAGATTCAGACTGGTAGCGGTTTTTGAACCCTATCCAACCTCTACCTACCAATAACAACTAAAGAGGCTTGCAATGCACGAAACAATCTTGCTGCTTGCAATTTGTGCCATCACCTTCATTGGTGGCAACTACTTGCGACGCAAAATCGTCAATTCGGTCTTCACTCTCTACACCGTAGGCATCGGGCTTGCGGTAATGTTTGCTCTCATCCTCCTTGATACCAGCTTCTCTATCTCGTTGCAGGGATTCATTTGGACAGTGGGTTGCATGCTGCTTGGCAGCACCGCTTGCGAGAAATCGGGCAAAGCCCGGCTTTTCGTCGAAGCGCGTCACAGCTATCGTTACTGCCCATGCTGCAGCTCGGCGCTTATCCTGCGTCGGCGAGAGAGCGAGGTGCCGAAACTTTCTTGCCCGACTTGTAACTACGTCTACTGGAACAACCCCATCATCGCTGGTGTGGCTGTCATTCCCAGCAAAGACAACAAGAGCATTCTGCTCGTCCGAAGGAAAGGGAAAGACCCGAAACAGGCGGAAGCCTGGGTCTTGCCTGGCGAACGAAGCGACACGGAAGAACTTCCGGAGAGCACCGTTGTGCGCGAGGTCAAACTTCAAACCGGCATAGACATTGAGATTCAGCGTACTCTCGATGTAGCCGGCTACCCGGAGAACAACCAAGTGGTTATCTTCTACGAAGCCAAACCGGTTGACTCCAAGCAACTTACCAGTTCCGTCGAATTCGCGGACGCGAAATTCTTCTCCATCGACGCACTGCCCACGATGGCATTCGATCTGCATAACCATGCGATCGCCATCTTCAAGCGTAGCCCGAAGGCTTCGAATTAATCGCTCGATAAAACCAGGGTCCATGCTCTAAAAAGGGCATGGATTCTGCGTTTGCTTTGATTGCCCTTCTTGCTCTAACTTAGCGAAATTACAACACGGAACAAAGAAAATGAACCGCAACAACGCCCTGGCTGCAATCTGGATCGGATGCGCAGCTCTCATCTCTGGTATTCAGTTCTCCGACCTGACCTCGATTCTGATCGCGGCTGGAACCGGGGCACTGACTGCCGCCTACATGACGCTTTACGTCTTGACCTCAACCGGCAAGACCTATCTCTGGCGCGCAATGCCGCTATTTGCACTGCTCGCCGGCATCGTCTACTGCATGGTCACCAAGACCGAGTTCTATGGTCTCGAGCAGATCACCAAAGGACTCTACGGATATGCCATGAGCATGTTCGTGGTGGCAGTGGTTGCTCGCATGTGGCCGGCTGCAAAGTCGAAAGAATAATTCGGCGTTGCAGTTGATTAGATAAATTCGGAGCAGGAAGTTGGATTAACTCCAATTTTCTGCTTCGTTTTTTAAACTATTACTACTATTACAAATAGTAATAAAACAGAGAAAACAGAGAGGGAAAGGCGTTGTGAAAACGCCTCCCCCTCAAAGTTAGTGCAGGACTGTGACCTGCTTTTGTTCGGCATCCACAGCGATGAAGCTGCAAATCACCTTGCCGCAGTAGAACACCTCGACCGGCGTGTAGGCTTCAAAGCCAAGCACACCGTTTACCGAAGCGCCTTTTCGCGGCCGGCGGATCTCGCGCGCGAGCGTGGCGAAATCGTACCTGATCGACTCGACATGACGGTTACTGAAATTCACCATGATGCCTGAGTCGTCGAGCATGACTTCGACGTTGCCCGAGCAACCGTCCGGGAGTTGGATTCGACGACCCACCTCCAGAACCTTTCTTGCGCCGTCTTCGACCGGGACAGGGGAAACCTGCACCGCGGGCGGAGCTTGACGCGCCGAACCACCAAAGTTGGGATATACAACGGTTCCCATTTTTGAACTACCTTTCTTGCTCGAGTTGAAGTTGAAGTCTACCTATCAGTTCTTCGAGCTGTAGAACTGCTGGTAGGGCTTGAACTGCCCCTCGACCAGTTCGCAGGCATCCTGGAAAGTTTGCCTGGACAAATCGAGATTGGTGCCGACAAGTTTGGACGTTTCGATCACTTTCTTGGTCGCCAAATCGCAGGCGGCCTCGATGTACTGAAGAAGCGCAAAGTCTGCACCTGAGAGCACATTCTCGTGCTTTCGAGCGGTGGAGACCCAGTCGGCGAGACTCTTGCTGTCGTGCAGGAGCTTCGACGCCACTTGCGCCAGACCAAGTGCATTCATAGCAAGCAGCATCTTTTGCCAGTCTTCAGAAGCAGCCGCTTCGCTTGCAAGGCGAGAGCTTTCGCTGATGAAAACCTGAACCAGGTCGTTCTGTTCCTGATTCCAAAGATAGGTCGCCATGTCTTCGCGAACCTGATGTTCCACATGCGAGAGCATCTGAGTGGACATCTCGGCAAGCGGAAGGTTGATGTCCTTGAGCTCGTCGATGGTCGGAAGCTCCGGTGCCGCAAGGCGTAAGGCGAGGGCCTTATTGACGCGCCAGTTACGAAACGGAATGGATGCTTTCAGTTGGTCAATCATAGTGTTAGCCTTTCTCAGCTAATCAGTCTAGTGGGCGCGATTGCCCATGCTTCCCATTCTCAGCGGGACTTCAACAAGACAGATTTCGAACGAACACGCATCACATTAGGTGACAGTGAAATAGACGGAGGTGGTGCGCGTGTTTTGCCTTGCTACTCTGAGAGATAAAGAAAGATAAGAGTATTTCGAACCTAAAGGAAAGGCCCTGTGTTTAAAAGCTTTACTAGGCGAGATCTCTATTAAATCTCAGTATTTAATCTCATTATGAGTTAGCGCAGTTACACTAACTCCGCTTAATCTTTACTATAACCAACGCTAGTACTACTTGATCTAGTAATTACCAGAAAAGCAAAAAAGACAGGAGGGCGATTTTTAAAATCGCTTCTCCTGCCTAAGTTTTCTTAGTCTAGTTTCTTATTAGTCGAGTATCGAATCGAAGTCCGGTTACTCGACTTGCCAGCGCGCGACGTAGCGGAACGAGGCGCGGCCGGGCTTGTCCGAAGTGGTCGCCGGAACGATCATATGGCAGCGCGCGCCAGAATCTTCCGGATTCCAGACGCCCTGCTCAGGATACGAAGCCCACTTGATCTCGGTGCCGCTCTGGAAGGACTCGTGCACGCAGACCGTCATCGGCTTGTCGCCGTAGTTGAAGAGGGTCACTTCGCGGTCTTCCTCGCGGAAGCGAGCCGGAAGCTCGGTCTTCTCCTCGGTCGCCTTCTTGCGCAGCTCCTGGGTGTGGTGCGGGTCTTCAACGGAAGCAAGAAGAACCCGCACGCCCTTGAGGTCGCGCGCCGGCGTGTTCATGTTGAGCGAAAACGCCTCGTTGGGGCTCACCCGCTGACGCAAATGGACGGTCTCGGTCTTCTGCAACTGACCGGCGCTGTCGGCTTCGAGCACGCGGAACTCGCCGGGAGGCAGAGCCATGCCGAGCTTGTTGTCCGCGGAGTTCTGGAGCTTGAGCACAACGTTAACCGGAAGCTTGGGCAGCTCCGCTTCGGTGAGACCCTGCGCGTCGACGTAATAACCGGCGTGCATGTGATATTCCTGCTTGACCGGAACGTCGCCGGCAAGAACCAGGATGGAGTTGACCGTCTCGCCGTTGGCGATGGAGATAGGCTCAGGCAGGACGTAGAGCTTGTGCTCGCCGATGGACTCGGAATCCACCGAATCCGCCGATTCGAGACCGCCGCCACCAGCCATTTCGAGCGAAGCCATTGCCGGCGCAGCCGAGAACGACCGCGCGCGACCCTTCGCCTGCGACTGGTTGTAGCTGCCGATGAGCTTGAAGCCGGCGTCCTTGAAGTCGGTACCGCTCTGGTTGGAGAGGGCGACATAGCAGGCGAAGCGGCTCAGCTTGCCGGCCTTTGCGTCGTAGAAGATCTCGTACCAGGGGTTCCAGGACACGCCTTCCGACTCGTAGAGGCTCTTGAGCTGGTAGGCACCGGCTTCGGTGACTTCCAGGTTCATCGCCACCGACGGTGTGCTCGAAAGCCCCTCGGGGAAGCCCTCAGGGAAGCCGACATTGGTAGTGAAGGGCACGATGGTGCATTCGTCGCCGTTCGTCTTCAGCACCAGACGGTTGCCATCGAGAACGCAGACGAGCTCGCCGTGCATGGTGTCCGCGTCGTCGAAAATGCCTTCAGCCACAGTGATCTTCTTGCCGATGCTGGCGCGAAGAACCGACTGCAAGTTGAGGTTCGCCTGGCGGTGAGTGATATTGCGCAGCTTGGACTTGCCGACGCCTTCGATCGAAACGATAGTGTGGGTGCCGGCAAGGAGCTGTGCAGGCAGACCGCCGAGAACGAGACTGATGGCGCCCTTTGCGAGGTCGACACTGCGACTCTCACGAACGACGCAAGGGCCGCCCATGTACGCAGTGAGTTCGGTAGTGGAGGGAGAAGCGGAGAAGGCCTGAGTAGTGGTCTTGCTCATACTTTTATTTCCTTTATCTGTTTGAGTTCGTTAGCTTTGATCGATTGAATTTTCGAACGTATGCCAAGTCATCTCATCTGATTTCATCTAGAAAGAGACGATTTGACTTGAATTAGAGAGGAAATGTCTGTGTTAGAGAAAAACTCAAAAGTAGAGAGAAGAATGAATACAACTAAATTAGATCAGGCTGTCTTCCTACTTCAACCAATGTCGAAAGACAGAGTGAAACTCTCTAATTGCTTGCAAATAAAAGACCGAAAGCCGCTTGACTAATGATTTCATAAGCGCTTCTAAAGCATTGAAATCTAACACAATTATGATCAAAACCGCTTGGCTAGCCCGGCTCGGCTAGCCAAGGTGACGTAGAGGATATATTTTCCTGAGACAACAACGGGTATTCTTTCTTACGATCTTGCAGCCTGCATGTTGTTAGATTTGTGGATGATTTAGCTGTGAAAATTGAACAATATGCATTTTAAAGCAAAAAAAAGGGTCGAAATTTTGCTCTTAAATACATATTCTCAAGTTTCGTGTCCGTAAACGCCCATTTCACATGAAATAAAAAAAGACACTCCACTGCTTGATATAGTAGACATAGCGAAAAGAAACGAAAGAGAAGGTCACTTTTAATGTGACCATTCTCTCTCGCCTGCGGCTACTTACGCACCGCTGTAACCGGCTTCGCGTGCGGCTTGCAGTCCATCGCCGTGCTCATCGACCGACGCGGGTTCCATCGGAACCTTGATGTCGGTAAGCGAGTGAGCCGGAATGGCAAGGCGCACGGCGCCCGTGTCCCAGGTGATGAAGATGACGTTGTCGAACGAAAGCTTCGCAGCTTTGCTCGGAACGATGATACCACCCGAGGTGCGGTTGTCCTTGGGAACATCGGAGCCGATGCTCGTCAAGTCAGCCATTTTGGCCGCAACCGACGCGTCATTCTTGTAGACGTCCTTGAGCAGAGCGAGCAACTTTTCGTTGCCAGACACCGGGTTGCCGTTCAGGTCGTGGCTTCCCAGATACTCAAGCACTTCGCCAACGCGAAAGCGCTGACCGCCGAAGAAATAGACCGCACCACGCACGATGGGCGCAGCAAGGTCGGTTGACGGAAGCGAAACGAGCTTACCGCCGATTTCGGCAACTACGAGTGTTTTCATGGATTCCTCCATTAGTGTTGCGGGATTAAGTTTGGTTTCAGAGAAGAAACACTGGTGCCCTTACAAAAGAGCACCAGTGAAAGACCGGCTGGCCGAGCTTACTTCGGCTGGAAGTCGATCGGGGCCTGCTTGCCGGTGTTGAAGGCGTCGTCGGTGCCCTGGGAGGTGACGAGAAGCTGAATCTGCTCGAGCGCCTCTGCGCCGGTCAGCACACGAGTGCCGATGCGAGCTTCGAGGTTCGTGCTCGGGAAATACTTGGTCACGAACCACTGCCGGATGATGCCGGTGCTCTTCCACTGCTTGTAGGTCTGCAGCTTGCTGAGCAGCAGATCCTGCTGGTTCTTGAAGGCTTCACGCTCGGCGTTGATCAGGTCGACGATCTTGTCGTAGATGCCGAGGTCGAGCTGCGGATAGGCTTCCTTGATGGCGCTGAACATGGCGCCGCCGGTGCCCGGTTCCATCTTGCCCTCGTAGCGACCCTTGACCGCATCCGAGATGATCTGACGGAACTTCTCCGACTTGAGATTGGCGATGCCGACCGACTCGACGATCTTCTTGGTGGTGGCGTCGAGCTGGTTCTGGTTCTTCTGATACTGCTCGGAGATCTGCGTCTCCAAGGTCATGCCGGCGTTGTATTCCGAGTTGATCGTGTTGTAGACGCTGATTCCGCCGAAGCCGAGGATGCCAACGACCACAAGACCGATGATGAGTGCTTTACGCATGTTGATTCCTTTCGTTTAGTGAATCTGAAGGATTGACTGTTTTGAAAGAGAGAAAAAAAGTGCTCGCCACCCAGAGTCAGGCAGCGAGCCAGTCTAGTGCAGGTGCCGGTGCCGGCGCCGAATTAGAACTTCAGCGGGTCCTGCTTGCCGGTGTTGAAGGCGTCATCGGTGCCCTGCGAGGTCACGATGAGCTGGATCTGCTCGAGAGCAGCAGCGCCGGTCACGACCTTGGTGCCGATGCGAGCTTCGAGGTTGCCGCTCGGGAAGTATTTGGCGACGAACCACTGGCGGATGATGCCAGTGCTCTTCCACTGCTTGTACGCCTGAACATCGGACAGAAGCGCGTTCTGCGTCTGCTTGAACGCTTCGCGCTCAGTTGCGATCAGGTCGACGATCTTGTCGTAGATGGCGAGATCGAGCTGCGGATAGGCTTCCTGGATAGCGCTGAACATGGCGCCGCCGGTGCCGGGCTGCATCTTGCCTTCGTAGCGACCCTTGACCGCATCGGAGATGATCTGGCGGAACTTCTCCGACTTGAGGTTGGCGACGCCGACCGACTCGACGATCTTCTTGGTCGAGGCATCGAGCTGGTTCTGGTTCTTCTGATAGTGCGCCGAGAGCGCGATCTCCAGCTTGATGCCGGCGTTGTACTCGGAGTTGATCGTGTTGTAGACCCAGATGCCACCGACAACGACGATGACGGCGGCGACGATGAGCGCGATAAGTGCTTTACCCATGATGATTTCCTTTCATGTTGGGTTAGTGTTGTTGGTGTGAGAATTATCGAAAACGAAGGCGACGACCAGGGTCGCCGACCATCATGCAGATGCCCCAGCCGATGAGACCGAAAATGAGCACTGCAAAAAGAATTGCAGTCTTCTGACCCGAGGTAGGCTCGAGTTCGTAGAGCAGATAGGTGAAACCACCTTCGCCATCACGCGGCTTCATGTGCACACGTGAGAACTTGTTTTGGCCCCACATGATCTTCTCGAGAAGACCATCCGAAGTGGTCACCGCGACCTTGTCGTCGGAGAGAACCTTGGCGACGGGATAGCCCAGGAGCGACTTGGGATCAAGAGCAGCGCCCTTGAGGTCACTCTGAATCTGGACCATCAGATGCTCGTTGCCGACCGGCATGCCGGTTGCAGCGCGAGCCCAGTCGATGGTTTTGCCATCTTTGGTGCCGACTGTGATGACGATGCCGTTCTTGGACAGTGCGTCCTTCTTGAACGTCTCACCCTGCCAGTACGCCATTAGAGCGCCGAGGTAGTTGTCGGGGTTGGTGACCTTGTTCGCATCGACCACGATCAGGTGCAAATCGCCCTGCAAACTCGTGCCCAGTGCGGCATTGAAACGGTTGATGGCAGTCTGCCAGTCACCCGAAAGGCTAACGCCGACCGGATAGACGCGGTCGAGGTAGTAGAAGTTGTAAATGTCGGAACGAATCGCCGGCAAGAGATTTGCCTTGAGATAGGTGTCGACCGAATCGTTGTAGCGACGAATGATGTTGGTCTGACTGGCGAGAATGTAATTCTCGTAAGTTTCACGCGACGTCACCGGTCCGGGATTACCTGAGTCGAGACGCTGCTTCACCTCCGTCCACCGATCGGGAATGCCCGACTCCAACCATGCCGGCACAGGAGTCCACCGCCTGTAGCGGTAGTTCTGTGGGTTGGTTGGCACGTTGGCGCCGGCGATGACATAGTTGCCCAGGGTGGTGCGCACCCCGAAATACCATTCTTCGCTGGCGTACGGACACGAGTGGTACCGCGTTTCATCGCGATAACAGGTTTTGGAAACAGTCTTGCCTTCGCTGTCTGTGTAGCTGCAATCGTAAGGCACAGAGACCGTATACGGGTCGCAGTCATAGCAGTGACGGCAGATGCCATCGCGAGTGCAAGTTGTCTTGATCCACTCGGCGCGGGTTTCCCAGCCGTTCCAATTCTCGTTGAAGGTGACCTGGTTGCTGATAGCAAGCGAGCGACCGCCCCAGAGCGTGAGAGGTGTGACAACGAGACACATAACGAGCGAACAGATGAGGTACTCCTTGATGGAGATTTCCCACTGCTGATTGGTCTTCAGACCATACCAACGCACGCCCCAGCCAACGGCGAGGGTGATTGCTATGGCAAAGAAGCCTAGCATGATCATGCACATACTCCTTTTCTTTGAGTTCGATTAAAGAGTGACAAAGTCCGCTCAGCTGTAACTGGACATTAGATTCTTGTTTTAGTTACCTGTCTTTGCTGGAAGCGCTTGGACTTAGCTGAGTAGAAGAAACGAAATAGAACTCATGAATATCAAAATCTGCTAAGCGAGATCAGCTAATCATAGATGTGATTTATCCAATGATTGTAAAGGGCGATCCCTTGAAAACATAAAACCCCGCTTCATTTCCAGTCTCGTCAAAGCTGATTACTCTTGCCTTTATGAATTGCATATTAGAAGCCAAGCGCTACGCTAGCGGCGCTAGTCAGTCCCAAAATCGGACCACAAAGCTCGATCAATGACACTACATCTGGTGCCAGTAATCCAATTTACTATAATTTTTAGTAAAACTAGTTAAAAAACCGAGAGTAGAAGATGGTGTGAATTACCATCTTCCAACTCTCAGTGAGCCTATTGACCCATCAAGTACAGGTAGCGAATGAAAGCTTCGATGCCTTCATAAAATGCAGCCACCTCGAAGTTCTCGTTGGGGGCATGCAAATTAGCTTCCTGCTCGTTGTAGAAACCAGTGATCAAAATCGGCACATTCAAGTCGCGAGCGAATTGACCGGCAATCGGAATCGAGCCTCCACAACGGATATAGACTGGATCTTTGTGGAAAGTCTCCCGCAGTGCTTGAGCACAAATTTGAACCGCTCGGTCCGAAGTCTGTACCACCATGGCCGGTGCATTGCCCAGAAATCGGACAGTGCTTTTAGCTTGTGGTGGTGTCACTTTGGCGATGAATGCGGCGAAAGCAGATTCGATTTTGGCCGGGTCCATTCCTGGCACCAGTCGCATCGAAATTTTGGCATTGGCTTGGGCAGGAATGACAGTCTTGAAGCCGACTTCACTAAATCCGCCGCCGATGCCGTGCACTTCAAGCGTCGGCAAACCCCACATTCGATGGGGAACGCTGAAGTTCTTGTCACCAATTAAATCAGTGGCGCCTATGTCAGCCTGGTACTTCTTTTGGTCGAATGGAATCTTCGCCCACGAAGCAAGTTCGAGCGCATCTGGCGCAAGAATGTCGTCATAGAAGCCTGGGATGAGGACTTTGCCGTCATCCGATTCAAGTGCGGAAATGATACGAGCAAGTTCTCGCACCGCATTTGGTGCAGCGCCGCCGTCCATTCCCGAATGCCTGTCGCCGCTCAGGGTGGTCACTTCCACTTCAGCGCAAACAATTCCGCGCAGCCCGTTTGTAATGGTGGGCAAGCCGGCGGTGAACATGGCACCATCGAGCACCACAACGCTTGTGACGTCTTTGAGCCAATCGGGCTTGGATGCGACATAACGAGCGATGTGCTCACCGTCGCTTTCCTCTTCGCCCTCGAACAAAATTTTGATATTGACGGGCAAAGTGCCAGCCGTTTTCATGTAAGCTTCGATGGACTTGAGCATGATCCAGAGCTGACCTTTGTCGTCGGCGACGCCGCGAGCAAAAAGTTTGCCATTGCGAATAACAGGATCGAACGGTGGCGAAACCCACTTATCGAGCGGGTCGACAGGCTGGACGTCGTAGTGCGAATAGAGCAGCAGCACCGGTTTTCCCGGGGCGTTCATCCATTCTGCTTTGATAAGCGGAAACTCGTGCTTGGTATCACTTTTGATACCTTCGACAAGCTCGACATTTTGCATGCCGATAGCTATCAATTCGTCACGCACGTGTTCTGCAGCCAATCTTACGTCTGAGCGATGAGCAGGAAGAGTGGAGATACTTTCGATGGCAAGAAATGTTTTGAGCGAGTCAAGGGTAGCTTGTTCTGCCAGATCCGCATGGGCAATGGCAGAATCGAGTTGAGCTTGATTCATGTTTTCTCCTGAGTGTAGAGCAAGAGATTTTGATGACAAAAAAGTCTACCAGTCATCAAAACCGGGTGAAGAAAATAAAATTGCTGTTTCTATTGGGGAGTTTAAGACAAATTTGAGTGGAAGAAAGAAACGTTCTTCTAACTACTAAATTTCAATTAGCTAATTCAACCGAATTAAAATTATCTACGACGGCCCGACGCAGTTGGCGCAGGTGCGCCACCACCGTTTGGATGTGGTGGAAGCACAGTCATTTGCTTGATGTTACAGCCTGATGCTGCGTCCATAACGGCGACAACTTGCTTCTGGAGAGCATCTTCGTCTGAGTTCAAAATAAGCGGAATGTCTACTTTTTGATGCTTCGCCTGTTCGGACTTGATGTATTCGATCATCTTCGGAGCTTCAGGCGGATTCATCGGCACGTTATTTATAGAAATGCTTCCGTTTGCCATTACTTCAACATTCAGTTTGGGACTATTGTCGTCCTTAGGCGGAGGAGTAGTACTGATGCCGGGAGGCGACACTTTGAGCACAGCTTGATTAACTAGAGGTGCAATCAAAATCATGATAACGAGCAGTACCAAGAACACGTCGGTAAGCGGCGTTACGTTAATCTCGGTGAATGTCTCACCGGCTTTACCGCCCATTGCCATAGCTAGAATGTCCTCCGACTGTCGAAACCTTTTCGAATCAAAACCTTATATTAACCTGTTAACGTCTCATGCGCCACAGGATAAACCCGGGTTGTCATGCTGTGCGAGCTGCGAATCCTTGACAATTTACCAAAAGTTCTTTTCTGAAGAGCTTTAAATTCATAACTGTGGAGACCGTACACGGTTCTCAAGTAGAGTGACGATATATTTATCTCTACAAATCACATTTTTCTATACGCTCAAAGAAAAGAGCCTTTCACTCTATTCATCACTCTTATACCGCTAGTTAGACGCTGGCTTCTACGCTACCGTTTACCAAGATGGTATGAGTGGTGTAACCTCTCATAGAAAGCAGAGACATGAAATTGAAAAAGTCTGATATCCGTTCGATGCCAAAGGTCATGATTCACGAGCACCTCGATTGCTCGGTGAGACCTCAGACCATGCTCGAACTTTGGGAACAAGTTGGCTTCGCCAAATGCTCGTTTCCTTTCCCATCTGAGATGATTGCTGCCTGGCAGAAAACTGCAAAACTCACCGGACAAGCGCAAAAGCGCGCTCGTCAGGCTGTCGCAGTTACCTACCAGGACTATATCGCCGACTTTGCCACCGAATCGCTCGCCAACTACATCAAGGCGATTGTCGACCACATTCTTCCCGTGATGCAGACCCACGACCAGTTGGTCCGCATCACCAAGGAGCGAATCGAGGATGCCATTGCCGATGGTATCATCGCAATGGAGTTGCGCTTCGCTCCGCAGCTTCACACCATGGGTGGAATGACGCTCAACCAGGTCATGGACGCGGTGGTGGAAGGACTGAAAGACAGTCCCATTCCCATCAAGCTTATCGTGTGCACACTGCGACACGAGAACGCAGACATGGCGTCGAAACTGGCTGCGCTAGCGCTCCAGTACAAAGACGTCGTCGGCGTCTTCGACCTCGCCGCAGACGAAGAGGCCAACCCCGGCGTGCTCGACTGGTGGCTGCAAGAAGCTGTGAAGGTCCGCGAACAATCGGACTACAGCATCAAGCTCACTATCCACCTGAACGAAACTCGTGCCGCCACCGACGGTGAGCGCGACACGCTCAAGAAGTATCGCATCAAGCGCATCGGGCACGGTATCAAGGACGACTGGCCGACAGTTCTTGAACTGTGTCCCACATCCAACGAAGTGACGGGACAAGTCTCGTCCTACGCTGCGCACCCCATCGATCGCTTTTACAAAGAAGGCAAAAAGGTCACCGTCAACACTGATGGCACCTTGCTCACCAAGGTTCAGTTGAGCGATGAGTATTACAAACTCAATCGCCAGTTCGGATGGACTGCTTTGCAGTTCCTCCTGTGCAATCTGAACGCCCTGGAAGCGTCGTCCTTCTCGTTCAAGCAAAAGCAGAGTCTGCGGGCCAAGCTGATCAGCAAGTACACCAAGCTGATCGGATAATTTGGTCCAGTTCCAGATCAAATTCGCAGACAGGCAAAAGACACGTGGGAACTGACAAAGTTCCCGCGATTCTCTTGCTGGGTCACTCGTGCTTACCCAGTTATAAAAGCACGTCAAATCTCCAAGAACCCAAACGGAGAAAATTATTTGAAAGTACATAACACGCTGCTCGGAGCTTTAGCTCTCGGGTTAGTGGCACTGAGCCCGCTTGCTACAAGCGGCTTTGCCACCGCGCAAGAAGCAGCGACAGCCGCCAAAGTGGTGTCGCAACCGGCAGCCCAAGTGGATATCACCATATTCGGCTCGAGCTACGCTCAAGTCGAAGAAACCCGTCGCATCGACCTCAAGCAAGGCACAAACAGCGTCTTGCTCACAGGTGTCGCAGCCCAGTACAAGCAGAACAGCTTGCGACTGGTCGGCGTCAAAAACGCTGCAGGCGTGCTTACCATCAAGTCCTCGACCTACCAGCCAGCCACGCTCACCACCGAGCGTTTGCTTGAGCTTTCGGTCGGCAAAAAGATCACAGTTGCAACAAGCGGCGTCGGCGGCAAGTCCTACTCGGGCGAACTGCTCTCCACGCAAGGTGGCAGCTTGATCCTCAAGAGCGACAACGGAACAATCGACGTGGTTCAGGGCGGCAACGTCACATTCCACGAAGCGCCGGCCGGTCTCACTGCCACACCGTCTCTGGTGATGGAAGTGGCGGCCGACAAAGCTGGCACTTACGACGTGACGTTCATCTACGAGACAGGCGGTTTTGGTTGGGCAGCCAATCACTCAGCCATTCTCGACGAAGCGGCAAGCAAGCTCAAGAGCTGGGAAAGCTCGGTGCTGATCACCAACGAAAGCGGGTCTTCTTTCGCTAACGCCACTGTTCGTCTAGTTTCTGGACGTGTGGTCGAGAACGAAGAATCCGCCGGTGGTGCACGCATGTATTCCGCCGCAAAGGCCATGCGCTCCGACAGCGCCCAGGTCGAAGACGTTGGCGAGCAGAAGACTTATATTCTGCCCGGCAAAGTCTCACTGGGCAATGGACAAGCGCGCCTGGTTCCGCTCTTCACTGCAAGCAACATCCCCGTGAAACGCACTTACGTGGTTCCGGCGACGGCTCCCTATCGTGGTATCACCGGCGGTTTCGCCTCGGTGCGCCTGACTGTGGACAACTGCTTGCGCGACAACATGGGCAAAGCCATTCCCCAGGGCGTGGTGAAGCTCTATCAGTTCAACACTGATGGCAACTTGTTGCAGACCGGCACCGCCCGCACCACCGACCGCGCAGTCAACGAGGTGTTCGACTTGAGCATCGGCAAAGCTTCGGACATCAAGTACGAAGTGAAGACGGTGGCATCCAAGAAACTCGCCAAAGTTGCAGATGAGCAACGCTCGGTCGAGAACACTGTCGAAGTGACTGTGTTCAACTACAAGTCGCAGCCAGTCTTGGTGCAGCTCGAACTGCAAGGCTCGACCGCGCAACTCGACAAGGCATGGACGGTGAAATC
>JACCDG010062403.1_pt1 | contig 75889 bp, 105 predicted proteins | sample 7442471 | NCBI WGS metagenome assembly JACCDG01 (sample SAMN15323444, study PRJNA562643) | freshwater metagenome | isolation source: river surface water | place: USA:Blue River Watershed | collected 2017-08-17 | reverse complement strand
GGTTGATCCGGTGGGACCCCAAGCTGATGGACATCGACGCCAACCCGATCACCGGAGAGAAGCACTACTACTGGACGGTCCCTCGAGAGTTGATCGCCAAAGTTCGGGCTGGAAACCGTATCGCTATCGACCACATGCCGATGGAAGTCTTGGACGCAATGCGTGGAAGGGACAAGGCCTTCCGGTTCGACGAGAACGCACTGTACCACATGGCTATGCCATCTACCGCAGGACAACAATCGGAGTGGGGAACCCCTCCGATCACGTCAGCGATCAAAATGGTGCTCTTCGCGGCGATCTTGCGCCGAGCCAATGAGGCCATCGCGCTCGAGTACATCACACCCTTCCGCATTGTTCATCCGATGGGCGCCGCGAACGGTATCGCGAACCCCATGGATGTCCTGAACATGGACAAGCATCGCGCGGAATTTGATCAAAACTACCGAATGTATCGGCGGGATCTACTCCGCTACATGTACTCCCCGATCCCCATGGGCGTCACGACCATGGGTGGAGATGGTCGTGCACTACTGACCGTCGGAGAACTTCAAGAAGCAGAAAAAAACATCGTGCTCTCTCTCGGGGTCCCCCTGGAATTCCTGACCGGAGGTCTCGGACAGACGAGAGGTGAAATCACGCTGCGTATGATCGAAAACCAGCTCGCTACGCACATTGGAGCGCTGAACGGTTTGGTCGAGTGGATCGAAAGTCGTGTCGCCGCTTTCCTCGCGATCAAACAGTTGGCGATGAAGCTGAAGCCCTTCAAAATGCTCGATGACAGCGAAGCGAAGGGAATCATGTTGGAGCTCTGGCGGGCGGGGGTGATCTCGGACACGACGCTGGCAGAAAGCATCGATCATGACGTTCATGAAGAACGCAAGATCCGGCGGCAAGAAACCCTCGACAAGGCTAAGACTGAACAGGAGACTTCTCTCGCGCTGAAGAGGCAAGAGCAGTCTCTGAGTCGAACCGTTCAACAGACCGCGCTCTCTGCGCAGTCGGGAGGCGCGCTGAACGAGCAGGAAATGCTCCAAGAAGCGTCCCAAATGGCCCAAGAGCTGTCCCAGATGGACGACTCCAGGCGTAGGCCGCAGCTCGAACGGCTGGAACGAGACAACTTGCTGAAGTACTGTGCAGTGCGATACCTTCTGGACCAGATCAACGAACAAATGCTGGCCGCTCAGAAAGCGGAAATGGCTCAGCCTGCTAGCGGTTAGTACCGCGTACCAAGGAACCTATGGGACACCCTGACATCCCGCGCGGCCCAACACCCAATCAACCGCGTGTGACGAGCATGAAGCACGAAGTGTTCGTGATCTATCGCCCGGTCACCAGTTGCCCGATCTGTACTCCGCGTTTTCAAACGTCACCCACCCCGGACGCCGACGATCCAGAAGGTGCTCCTGATCTGGAAGACCCTCCCGAGGAATGCCCTCACAACCGAAAAGAAGAATACAACACACTTCTTCAACAAGCTGTGGATGGTCGCATCTCCTTCACACAACAAAACGAGACCACGCTCGCCTCTGGTCAAGTCCAAGTATCTGTGGTCTACGTCACCTTCGACGGCCCGTCGGCCGTGAACAGACCAGCACCGCCCAGAGACCTGTAACGGTGCTGGCCTAGTGCCGCTTTTTGATCAGCCGATCAACAAGATCGGAAGAATCTTGATCAGAAACCGCAGCACCGCACGAATGACCATAGAATCGCTCTCCTTGCGCACGACATGAGCGTGGCGCTGTCCTTCTACCGGGAAAACGCTTGGTATTCGACGACGCAGAGACTACGCTACCTCTGTGAGCGACCCCGTCAGCATCCTGATCGACGCCGAACAGCTGCGGCAGCGTGTTCGAAACCGCGCCACCGAAACCCTTTCCTCGGTCTTCCCTTTGCAGCTGCGGACCAAGCAGTTGCACTTGGAAGACGTACGCGTTACGCCGGGAGACTTCGGGCCCGAAGAAGAACGCCGCGCGCTGCTGACAAAAGGGTCTCTCGAGGACGTGGTCAAGGGGACCTTGGTGCTCAAGGACCTGGAGGGTAAAGAGCTCGACCGCGTGAAGAACTTTACGCTGACGCATCTGCCGTATCTCACGGATCGACACACGCTGATCATGGACGGCACCGAGTACCAAGTCGCCAACCAGCTGCGGCGTAAGCCTGGGGTCTACACGACGCAAGCAGACAACAACGACTTGTGGAGCGTCTTCAACCTGGGTCGGGGGAAGAACTTCAAGATCGGGTTCTCCCCCGACAAGGGCACTTTCCACGTCAACTACGGCACGACGAACATCCCGCTGTATCCGATCCTTCGTGGACTCGGGATGACGCACGAAGACATCCAGTCCCACTGGGGTCTTGGTGTAGCTGACGCGAATCGCGCGCTGCACGGCAAGGACCCTGACAAGGAAGTCCACAAGCTGTACCAGCAGCTCGAACACCCGGCGCTGTTGAACACGAGCCTTCCCACCGCCGGCAAAGTCGACGTCATCAAGCGCAAGTACGAGATGACCACCTTGGACCCTCGCGTCACGGAAGGTACGCTGGGCGCGCGCTACGACAAGGTCACGCCGCAAGCCATGGCTTCCGCCGCCGCCCGGATCCTGTCGGTGCACAAGGGGACCGGGAAGACCGATGACGTGGACGCTCTCACCTTCAAGACGTTCCACTCGATCGACGACTTCATCGCGGAACGGCTGCGCCTCGCTCATCGGGCCTGGGCCCTGAAGGCCAAGTTTGCTCTCAGCACCAAGAACAGCCTCTCCGAAGCGCTGCACCGCGCGCCTTTCTCCGATTCCGTCCGCAAGTTTGTCACGACGTCCTCGCTGAGCTCCGTTCCCACCGGGATCAATCCCGTGGAACTGCTGGACCACGCCGTCAAGGTGACCTCACTCGGAGAAGGCGGCATCGGCAGCGACCGTGCGATCCCGCTGGATGCCCGGATGATCCACAACACCCACGCAGGGACCCTGGATCCAATCCGCACCCCGGAGTCTTTCCATTCCGGCGTCGACATCCGTGCATCCATTGCTGCGCACCGCGACAACGAAGGGAACCTCTACACCGTCGCGCGCAACGTACGCACGAACAAAGAGGAGTTCCTCAAGGCCGGCGAGTTGAACCGCTACGTCGTCGCTTTTCCCGGACAGAAGCTCACCGGTACGGTCGACGCCTTCGTCAAAGGGCGCGTGGAGCGTGTCCCCGCTTCGCAAGTCACGCACCAGATCATGCACGTCTCGCATCTGTACTCCCCAGCGACGAGCCTGCTCCCGCTGATTCACACGATGCAAGGCAACCGAGCGATCATGGCGTCCAAGATGGTCACGCAGGCGCTGCCGCTGGTGGAACGAGAGGTCCCCTGGGTGCAGAGCAAGTCCCATCTGCCAGGAGAGGTCTCCTTCGAGACCGTCTACGGACACATGGTCGTCCCTTCCGCGCCGGTCAGCGGCAAGGTACACAAGATCGAGAACGGCTGGATCTACATCAAGCCCGACGCTGTCGTACCGCGTACTAAGAAAGCGATCTACGAGGAGGACTTGGAAAAGACGGCAGCGGCGCCGAGCGCAGTCATCATCACGGGTAACCCTCGCTATATCAAAAACAATCCTAAGGCGGAAACGTTTTACCGGGACATCGAAGACCACCTGTCCGCACTCGGGTATACCGTGCAACGCGATCCAGGCGAGCCCTATACATCGCCCGTGTTCGCTGATCTCTGGATCGGGCATTCCCGTGGCGCGGATAGACTCCGCTTCGCGAAGCCTGGAACCCGTACGATTGCATTCGGTAGTTCCCGTGAGGGCGCGATCAATCATCCCGACGACATCGTAAACGTGACGCCGCACACCTTTACCCCTCCCGACGCCCATTACGTCCTTACGAACGCAATGCGTGAAGCCTTGGGGAGGACAAAGACGGCGGCCAAGGGCGACGAAGATCTGGTGCGCGTCCCCTTCCAGACGATGTTCCCATTCCCCTCAAAGACTTACCTGCATCACGACCTCATCGTGAAGCCCGGGGATCGCGTAGAAGCAGGACAACGACTCGCTGACTCGAACTATACCCGCAACGGTACCTTGGCGCTGGGGCGTAACCTGCGTATCGCTTATGTCCCCTACTATGGACAGAACTCCAACGACGGCATCGTGATCTCGGAGGGCTGCGCGAAGAAGCTCACGAGCGAGCACATGTACCGGGAGGTCTTCCCTCTCACGGGGCTCATCGAACTGAACAAGACCAAGCACCAGATGTACTACGGGACTAAGTACACCCCGTCCCAGTACGCTGGGCTGGATACCCACGGAGTTATTCGTAAGGGGGTGACGGTCCACCACGGAGACCTGTTGGTCGCAGGTTTGACGAGGACTGAAATCGTCGGCACGGACCTCCTGCTGGGGCGCATCTCCAAAGCACTGTCCCGCCCCTATCAAGAAGTCGTCCTCACCTGGACCCACGAGACGCCGGGCGAAATCGTGGAGGTCGTGCGGACCGCTTCCCAGATCGCGATCTTGGTAAAGACCCTCGAACCCATGGGCATCGGCGATAAGCTCAGCGCCCGACACGGAAATAAGGGTGTAGTCTCCACCATCATTCCAGACCACGAAATGCTTCAAGATGAAAGTGGCAAGCCGCTGGACATCTTGATCACGAGCGCGAGCGTCGTGTCCCGCATCAACCCCAGCCAGATCCTGGAAGCTTCTTTGGGTAAGGTCGCAGAGAAGACCGGGAAGCCCATCATCTACGACAACAACGAGCCTCGAAACGCCGTGCAGTGGACCAAGGACTTGTTGAAGAAGCACGGGGTCAAGGACAAGGAAGTTCTCTTCGACCCGAAGAACAAGAGGCACATTAAGGGGGCGGACGATAAGGGCGTTTTCGTCGGCCGCGAATTCTTCGTGAAGGCGTTCAAGACCACGGCCACGAACTTCGCAGGCCACGGTGTCGGCCCCTACGACCTGAACCAAGCGCCGCTGAAGACCGGAGGCGAAGACAGCGCCAAAGGTTTCGGGAAGATGGAGATCGACGCCTTGTTGGCGCACAACGCTCGAAACTTCCTGCGCGAAGCTTCCACGGTGAAGGGACAGAAGAATGACGAGTACTGGAAAGCGATCCAGCTCGGGCTCCCACCGCCTGAACCGAAGGTCCCCTTCGTCTTCAACAAATTCCTGGGGATGCTCGAAGGTGCCGGGATCAAAGTCGATCAACGGGGAAGCAAATTCAAGCTTCTGCCCTTGACGGATAAGGACGTCTTGGCGCGCAGCCAAGGGGCGATCAAGAACAAGCAGACCCTGATCGCCAAGAACCTCATGCCCGAAACCGGAGGCTTGTTTGATCCAATCCTGACCGGCGGTCGAGAAGGCACCCTCTACACCCATATCGATCTGCCTGAACCGATCCCCAACCCGGTGTTCCGTGAACCCGTACGACGTATCTTGGGCCTGTCGGAGAAAGACTTCGAGCACCGCTTGGCCCACGAAGGTGGTCAATGGTTCCAGGACCGACTGAAGGCCCTGGACGTCTCGGACGAGATGAAGCGTCTGCGAGCACAGATCAAGACCGCCAAGGGCTCGGTGCTGAATGATCTCGTCAAGCGCTACAAGTACCTCGAAGCTCTGCGCAAGGAAGGGCTCCGTCCTCATGAAGCCTACATCACGAGCAAGGTAGCGGTCATTCCGCCCGTATTTCGCCCGATCCTCCCTTCACCAGGGAACACTAGCGAGCTGATGGTCGGCGACGCCAACAAGCTCTACGGGCACCTGCTCGACTCTACGCAAGTGCTGACGAATACGGCCCTGGCGGAAGATCGGCCGAAACATCGTCAAAAAGTCTATAACGCGGTCGCCGCGCTCTACGGCACCGAAGAGGTCGACAACGACAAGCTGAAGGGACAAGGCACCAAAGGGTTCCTCTCCAACATCGCGGGCATCGGAACGCCGAAAGGTGGCTTCTTTCAACGGAAGGTCTTGCGAAAGAATCAAGACGTGTCCGGGCGCGGGACCATCGTTCCTGACCCGACGCTGGGCCTCGACGACGTCGGTCTGCCTGAAGACATGATCTGGCAGATGTATGACAAGTTCATCGTCGCGCGCCTCATCCGTACGGGATACCCTGCCCTCGACGCCAAAGAACGCGTGCTGAAGCGTGATCACATCGCGACGCAAGCCATGCTGGCTGAGATCAAAGAGCGCCCGGTGATCTTGAACCGCGCGCCCACCCTGCACCGATGGTCCATGCTGGCGGCCTACCCGAAGCCTGTGAAGGGGAAGACCATCCGGTACTCCACGTTCATGGAACAAGGCATGGGCGCGGACTACGACGGCGACGCCATTCAGGTGCACGCACCTCTGAGCCAAGATGCGATCGAAGACGTCAAACACATGCGCTTGTCTGAAATGCTGCTGTCAGACCAGCAGCGCAACAAGCTCCTGGCGTTCCCTCAGCACGAAGCCATCGTAGGCTTTACACACGCATCCAAGCTCACCGCCGAAGGCACACCCAAGCACTTCGAGAGCATGGAACATGCGACCGCAGCGTGGCGCAAGGGTGAACTCAAGCTGACGGATCCGGTAACCTTCGGAACCGAGAAACGCGCAGAGCTCGACATCACTTGGCCGGAGGTAGGGGACGTCCTATCCTCGTTCTACGATGACGACCCCTGACCCTGTACCGGCCGCAGGGCCTGAACAGGTCCTCGCCGCGAAGTACGCCGTACTACTGGCATACATGGCCTACGGGGACCAGCTGGCTTTCCCCACACGCGACGGCCTGTACCAGCATTTCACGACGCACGCAGAAGAAGAGCGCAAGTGGATCTACGAGCTCCACCGGCACAGCGCAGCACACAACGCCCCGTACTTCGGTACCGCTACAGTCTCGTCGTGTGACCTGGACACACCAGAGCCGGCCCTGAAAGAGCTTCTGTTCTTGGAAGCCCGTGTGCTCGACGCCTGGGTCGCTTGGGACAAGACCCTACAAAACAAAGGCGCCCCGCTCGGCCTTTGTGGCTTCGTGCAAGACGGTGCCCGAGCTACGTTGACGCACATCGAGGATCTTCGTCGCTACCTGGGAGGCAAAGGCTGAACCCTTTCGAAGCCCACGTCAAAGTACAGATCATGAACGTCATCGGCTCAAACCTCTGTATTCCTGGTCTGCCTCGAAAATGGTGCGGTAGACGTTTGCATACATGCCATATCGAACGGCGCACTGGACGACATATCTACGCGGTCGGTGATTGTCCCTGTCGTCGATGCGCTGAACGCAAACGCGCCAACAAGACTCGATATCGCACCATTCACGAAAAACGCACCCTCGACGCCCTTCGCCACGATCGGAACCAGCTATGAGCACCGGCACCTTGACTCTCTTGCACCCTCGTCGTGGCGCTCGTGGGCGCTTCTCCAATTTGGAGGCCTTGTTTCGTCGCGCAGGTGTAGAGACCTTGAAGAAGTTCGGTCTCTACAACGAACAAAATGTTTCGGAAGTCCTGGCTAACATGTTCGCTCATCAGAACTTCGGCTATGGCAAGGACAACCCTCGGCCTGTAAGTAAAGTGAGACGCTCCCCACCTTCGACCTTCGGCCCCCCGGGGACTGGGGACGCCCCTGCCAGCAACGCGAGCCTCGCAGAAGGCCGTCGCGCATGAAACCCTTTGGTCACCATCTGATCAATGAAGTCTTGCCCGAAGGCTACAAAGTCGATGGGACGATCACGAATCGCGGTCTCCACGATCAAGTCGTAGACCTCGCTCGCAAGGATCCCGAGACCTACGTACGCACGGTCCTCGCCCTGAAGCGCACCGGAGATGAAATCGCAACGCTCGAGGGGATCTCCGTCGGTTTGGATGACATCGAACCCGAGTACAAGGCGCGTGACGCGCTCCTGGCCCCGGCAATCAAAGCCTTCGAAGCGGCGCACACACCAGCCGAACGAGAAAAGATCATCGTCGAAACCCAAGCCAAAGCCTTGGATCTGACGAAGAAGCACCCGGGGTCCATGACGCACATGACGCTCTCTGGAGCGCGCGGAAAGCCTGCGCAGCTTCAGAAGATCGTTGTGACACCGCTGGCGACTGTGCATCCGAAAGAGGGGCTGGTCCCTCGCCTTTTGGATCGGTCCTACTCCGAAGGCTTGACCCCTGCGCAGTACTGGCTCGCTGGGCCTGAAGTCCGCATGAACGAGGTCTCCGCACGTATCTCCGTGTCAGAGCCTGGAGAGATGGCGAAAGTCCTCGTCAATAACATGATCGGGACGGTAATCACTGGAACCGATTGTGGGACGCAGAATGGCATCGTCATGTCGACAAGCGACCCGCATATCCTGGATCGCTTCACGCAAGCTACCGCTGGCCTCCCTCGAAACACGTTGATCACCCCGAAAGTCCTCCAAGGACTGCATCATCAACACATCGACAAGATCACCGTGCGCAGTCCGATGACATGTGTAGCCACCACAGGTGTTTGCCAACACTGCCAAGGCCTGAACGAAAAGGGACATCTCCACGGACATGGCATGACCGTCGGAGTCCGCGCTGCGCAAGCGATGGCTGAACCCTTGACACAGATGACCCTGTCGTCACGACACGGGACCTTGACCGTCAAAGCGACCGAAAAGTTGCCCAGTGGTTTGCGAGGGGTGCGACAACTTCTGGAAGTACCTGAAGCTTTCCGCTATGAGGCCGCGCTCGCCCCAAAACACGGGATCATCCAAAAGATCGAGAAGGCTCCACAAGGTGGCCACTATCTTTACGTGAGTGGCGAGAAGGTCTACGCGGCGCCTGAGCTTGCGCTCCGCGTGAGCGTCGGAGACAGCGTCGAGAAAGGGGACGCTCTTACTGACGGAGTCCCGCATCCGGTGAAGATCGTGCAAGCTAAAGGGATCGGCGCAGGGCGGCAATACTTCGCCGATACGCTACACCGAATTTACGCCAAGGAAGGCGTAAACCTGGATAAACGTCACCTGGAACTTCTGGCGAAGACCGAGATCAACCATCTTCGCCTTCAAGAAGAAGATCCGGAACATCCAGAATTCTTGAAAGGCGATCTGGTCCAGTACAATGCTTTCCGAGACGCCTATGCCAAGGATGGAGTAGAAGTATCAGTACACGATGCGATCGGTCGTCGCCTTGCCAAAGAGGTACTACACCACACCGTAGGAACCGAAGTAACACCGTCTCTCGCACGAAGCCTGGATCTCGCTCACATCAAAAAAGTCCACGTCGCCCCTCGGATGCCCCCCATCGAGTTCGTCATGCGCCCCTTCGCGATGAATCCCTTGCTGGACCCAGATTGGATGGGTAAGCTGTCTCATCGGTATCTGAAGAACACCCTGGCTGAGGGTGCACACTTCGGCGCGGAGAGCGATATTCACGGGACGCACCCAGTCCCCGCCTACGCTTACGGTAAAGCAATGCGCACGGGACCCAACGGAACTTTCTGATGAACCTTCAAACCCTAAACGCGCGTGCTCGGGACTCCGTGCTGTCTCGTTATGGGTTCGAAAAAGTCGCGAATCCGTTGGTCTGGGCCCTCAGTGAACATCCTGAAGCCTACAAGCGCTGGTACACTGCGGTACCTGAAATGGCTCGTGAGGTTTATCTTGGATCCCCGGTAACCCACGGAAAGCTCATTCGCGACACCTACCGACAGACGGGTTCCGTCGCGAAGACCTACGGCGGGCTGGCCAAAGCCTTCTACTATCCGAAGGTCGACGATCTACAAGGGAAGGCAATGCGCGCCCTAGGCTTGGGTCTGACCGCCCTGGATCTCTACGGCGCTGTCGCCAACGGCCCCGCCAACCGCTACGGCGATCTGGCCGCCGCCACGACCAACTTGGCCCTGAACCCAATTACCGCGCGCGGCGGGTTGTTGATGGCTCCTGTACACATGGGGATCGTCAACGCGGCTCGCCGTCTTGGTCACCGTTTCGACCCTCCCTCAGAAGAACCCCCGTTCATCCCGGCGCCGCCTTTCGGACAGTCCGTACGTCGTACTATCCGAGGTGTCCCCATGGCCCATACACTCGCGGCCCCAGATCCAACGGTCGGCACCTAAACTTTTCCAGAACCGCAAGGAGCATCATGACGATCACGACTCGAGCCCTCTACCAAGGGATGTCCGACCAGCTGGTTCACGCCAACCGGATGGTCCCCTTCGCCAGTGACGACATCGCCTTCGCGACCTTCGACAAGCTGGCCGAGATCGAAGGCCTGCCGCCCATCCTGACCGCCCCGCTGACCCTCGAGAAGGCGGCAGAGATGGCCCAGCGTCTCATGGCCAGCAGCGCGGAACTGAACCAGAGCGGCTTCGGCCCGAGCTCCGAGAAGGTCGCACAGGTCAAGACCGCGATGGCCTTCGACCCAATGGATCGCGCGAGCTACGTCGCGCAGTACCTGATGGCCAAGGAAGCCGGGATCGAAGCGTCCTCGGTCACGCCCGTCGGGCAGAACACCCCGACGGACGAGCCGAGCGTCATGACCCGGCTCGACAACAAGAATCGCGCCCCCGGCATGTACGAGAACATGCAGAACCAGACTTCGCTGCCCGCCCCCGGCGTCATCGGACGCGAGGTCACGGCGGCGGAGAAGAACGCCACGATGGGCGAATTCCTGGCCAAGCTCAAGGGCAGCCTGTCCAACGCGGGCTCGGCCGTCTCCATGGGAGCCGGACGCGCTGTCGGAGCCGGGATCAGCGGCGCCTCGCGCGCGGTGGAAGGGGTCCGAGACGCCGGAAGCGCCGTGTCCGGTGCGGCGGGGCGACTGCGCGACGGCATCGCGAACTCCGGACCCGTTCACTTCATGGAGGGTCTGCGGGACTCGGCGCGACTCCACGCGGGAACCGAAGGCCGCGAGACGGCGGCGTTCGCAGCGGCCCAGAAAGCCATGGCTCCAGGCCCGGCGCCGGCTTTCTCCGCCGACGAACTCGACCACATGCATCGCTGGGGACAGGGCGCGGCCCTGGGACAGGGCGCGCAGGCGGCTGCTTCCGCCGTGGGGCAGGGCGTTCGCGGCGCCGGTTCCGCTCTCGCCACCAACCCCCTGACCCACATGGGCAACATCTACAGCGGCAAGGATCGCGGCGCCGCTGCTGCGGCCCTCGGCACCCAGGCTCTCGGTGCGGGCGGCGCGCTCGCGGGCCTCGGCTACGGCGGTCTCCGGGGCTACCAGCACCTCACCGGGCAGGGCGGCGAACAGCCCCAGCCCGAAGCGATGGACCCCGAGATGCTCGCGGCCCTCGCCGGCAAGCAGGCGTCGGTGAAGATCGCCGCACAGCGCAAGCTCGCGAAGAACTTCCTGCACGCGCTGCGCAACAAGACCGGTCTCGCGCTCAGCCTCAACGCGAAGGTCGCGGCCTTGGGGCTGAGCCTCTGCGGCACCCCCGGCCTCCAGGCGATGGACGAGGTCCTCGGTCGAGCCAAGACCGCCGCCGAAGCGGACGGTGAACTCGAGGATGTGCTCGCGGTCCTGCAACAGCAGAACGTGCCCGTCACCCCGGAGCTCCTCCAGGCGCTGGAAGCCGAGCTCGCGGAGAGCGAAGGCGCCGGCCCCGGCATGCCCCCGGCCATGGGCGCCATGCCTCCCGTGGACGAAGAGCAGAAGAACGCGTCCATCCAGGAGCGCATCCAGAAGCTCGCGGAGGGCGGCAGCCTGCTGAACCCGCCGCAGAACACGCCGAAGGACCAGCCGGACAACTTCACCAAGCTGGACAACAAGAACCGGCCGCCCGGCAAGTACGAAGACAAGGGCCCGGCGACCGAGCTGAACACCGAAGGCGGTGAGATCGGTGCCGAGAAGAAGGCGCAGTTCCTCGCGGTGGCGAAGACCTACGGCCCGCACCTGCCGGCTTCCGCATCGGCCGAAGCGCGCGCCGAGATGGTCCAGAAGCTCGCGGCCCTGGCCACCGACGCGGAGCGCGTGGCCTACGTGCGCAGCCTCTTCCCCACGGGCTGACACGCTTCTTCTCTCGGGCTACGGTGTCTGCATGTACAGACCCGCCTACCCCCCGATTACCGACGAACAACAAGCTACCTTCCGGCGTAAGGCGCGGGCTTACGTAGAGCAGACCTTTCCTCAACACAAAGACCGGCTCACCGATGACATTTTCATCGGTGAGACAAGTCGCTACGGGTCCGAGCTCTACGGGGCCATCCGACTGGGAGAGTACCCCCGAGCCCTGTTCCTCGCGCTCGATCTGGTCAACAATGAGATAGTCCTCAGCGCCCCCGTCGAGAAGCTTCAAGAAATCCTCGATCAGCACTTCGCCTGATTGGCAGGACCCCTAGTACGACGTATCCTTGCTCCGTGAGCATGGACATGCAGGGGCTCCAGCCCCCCTCCGCCGACCCGCAAGGTCCTGACCCCTCCAACGAGGAGGCCCTCTTCGAAGTGGGCTTCCGCGACATGGCGTACAACGCCCTCGGAAAGGCGCTCCCCGCCCTGATGGAGAACGTCGCAACGTTCCGCGTTCTCCAGAAAGACGTTCAAGAAGGCGAAGCTCTTGGCGCCTTCATCGTGCGGTATGACGACGAGATCCTCTTCGTCCCCGCCGTGCTCGTCGACAACAACGTGAAGCCGCTGGACGTCATGTACGTCCGAAGCATGGACCGCTACTACCCGCTGACGGAACAATTCCTTCGTTTCGTCAGCAACCGCCAGACCAACCGAATGGGCCGCGCCGTCAAGCCGCCTACGGACCTCCCCACGGACGTGGATCTGCGCAACATGGTGGTCCCGCCCAGCACCGGTCGGTACAGCTTCGCTTCCGCCGATCACGTCCCCGAGGCAGACCTCGTACGCAGCAACCTGACGCGCGAGCTCCCAGCACGACCGGACTTCGTGTCTATCGCGCAGAACCTCGGCTCTGCGCAGAAGACCGATCTGGTGAACACCCTCTCGCGCAACGTCAAGATCGCACAGCTCGTCTGTGATCATTACGGGTTGTCTCGCGTCAAGGTCGCCTTGGCCGTCCCGCCCACCAACGAGAAAGTCGCCAGCCGCGAGATCCCCATGAAGAGGGACGTGGTCCTGCTGACGGCGTCGATGCCTCTGCAAGAGATGAAGCGCGAGCTGGCCCCGGACGAGCTCGCGTACGCCTTCTCCGAGACGCGCAAGCACGGCTTCCACATCGTGGACCGCCGCACCAAGCACGCCGAGCTGGACGTTCGTACCGAGAACGAAGTACGCCTCACGCGGCCTACTGCCCCTGGACTGTACCGCGTGTTCATGGCCGATGGTCGTACTCGTTCCGCTGCGATCTTCCCGCAACAAACGAGCCCTCATCGGGAACCGGACGCATTGCAGTCGAACTATCGCCGTCCTTCGCGGTTCCTGGTCCTCTTCCCGAACCAGGAGTACGCCGTACTGCCGGAGATTCTGGCTGAAGATCTCGGCGCAACTGCCGAGGAGTTCGTCGCCTTCCTGCGCGAGCACAGCCAGAATAGCCCCACGAAGAAGGGATCTGGTGTCTTCGTCACTTGGCACCGAATGCACTTCGAAGCATTCGGACCAGGACGTGTGGCCGACATCGTCTCGTCCAAGCAGAGTACATCGTTCGAATACGACTACTGCCATCGAGTCCTGCAATTTCCTCGGCCCATCGGACGGCTGATGAAGGCGCCCGGCCACGACGCGGTCCTCATGGGCAACGAGTGGTACTTCTGGCCCCTGAAGGATGAACCCTACTACGGAGATCGAGACTTTCTGCTGACCCACGCACAGATCCTCGAGCATGTTCGAAATGGGCTTGAAAAGTCAGGAGCGTGCGAACTTCAGGTCGCTCGTCTCGTCGACGGAGAACTTCGTATCAACGGACAACGTGTCGACGGCATGGTGAACGCGCTGTTCAAGCTCGCGGCGGACCACGGCCTCTCGGTTCGTGACGCGGCGCGCGTGATCCGGCTCAGCGAAGACACGCGTACACCGTACCGGTACTGGATCAAAGAAGCAGGGCCGGCCGAAGAGCAGCAACAGCCGCCGCCCGAAGCCGGCGGACAAGACCCCTCCATGCCCGGCGTCCCGATGGCTCCCCCGCCGCAGCCCAGCGGCTTCGAGCTGGCGCTCGCGGAGCGTCAGCAGATCCTCTCGCAGCAGATGCAAGCGCTCCAGATGGAGATGCAAAGCCTGGGCGAGCTGTCGATGCGTGCCCAGATGATCGACTCCGGCGGCGGTGCGATGGCGGCGCCGCAGGGGATGACTGGCATGATGGGCCTCCCTCCCCCGATGGTCGGTGGAATGCCTGCGATGGCCCCTGTCGGAATGCCTCCTCAGGGCATGCCTCCTCAGGGCATGCCTCCTCAGGGGATGCCTCCGCAGGGCATGCCTCCTCAGGGGATGCCTCCGCAGGGCATGCCTCCGCAGGGCATGCCTCCGCAGGGCATGCCTCCGCAGGGCATGCCTCCGCAAGCCATGGGACCGAACGGACAACCCGCCCCGCCGCCGATGATGACCTCTGCCCCCACGGCGCAGAGTCTCCCGACGCAGCTGAACCCGAATTTTCTGCAAGACGCGGCGTTGCTGGGAGATCCGACGGTGTTCGATGCCGCTGCGGTGGCTACCCTGGCGTCTCCGCGAGCCCTGCGTGAAATCGCTCAGAGCTACCTTCCCACGCTGGACGCGGCAGTGGACAAGCTCGGTCGAACGCTGCTGCTCCTGTACACCCAGACGCGTCCGCTACGTGATCGCGTGGGACATGAGAACGCTCGCCAATTCGAACAGCGCGTTCATGACGTATTTCACAGCCTGGGAGAAGTGGTGCTGATGTTCTCGCAGAGCAGTCACAGCTTCAATGCCCAGCCGAACGAGAACACGCTACTGTGAAGACGTATGAGTCTACTCCGTCCCGATGCCCGAGGTTTGCGGCTACTGGATAATGGCGAGCCGCTCGACGCGACCGAACGGGCCTTTCTAGATGTTCTTCAGGACGCCCCCGGGGCCTCAGAGGACGTTCGTACGGCGTACGAGCTCTATCAAACCCCCGCGCGACACGTCCTCAACGCCTTGATCCTCACCCGCGCGGACCCGAAAAGGATCCAGGAAGATCTACAGCTGTCGGAAGCTACCTACGAAGCTTATCGCCATCTTTTTTTGGATACTTCGGTATTCAAGAATGTCTTTGCAGTACGCGCATACATCCGCAGTATTGCTGACGATAGCACAGAAGAATACCAGTCCTACAACTTGGCTCTCATCGAGGGGAGCGAAGCTCTGCTTGCTCGTTATCGTCTTGGGGATCCGCAGACATTCAACGAGGAGCTCGTAGCGACGCGCGCTCTCAGCGAACTGAGCAGTCGCATGACGGAACATCGAGGGCGATCTCTAACGTCTTCAGTCGCGAAGACAAGTCTTAGCTATGCCCAAGCTGTTTTGAACGGAACGACCGCGCTGCGAAACCTCCGACCTCCAAAGTCTCAGGCCATCGAAACCGCCTTCGAGCTCTCCCTGGTCGCCCAGATCCATTCCAAACGTGCTGACGAAGCTCCGGTCGCCCCAGAAGAGTTGATCCGTAGTGCAGCCAAGCCCAAATAGCCTTAGGCTTACGTCATGCTGGATGCGGCTACGTTCCAAACCCTTGGGCGCAACATCGCGTCCGTTTTCTGTGCCGGTGAGAAGGTCGGTGGCGCCGATCTGACCGCGCTGCTGGAGAAGTGTGCACGCGACGAGAACTTGAACCCTGAGCAGATCGCACGGCTGACCGAAGCCACGAACAGAGCGGTCTTCAACGCGAAATACGCCGAGTCCAAGGGCTCCGCCGATCGACGCGCGCTGTTCCAGCCCGTAGATGCGGCCTCGGTGGTCGGTCGTCTGGTCAAAGCCGCCGCTGACCCCACCTCAAGCCCGACTCTCACAGCCTACCCCGACCTTCGTCAACTTCGTCGCCCCTCGCAAGAGAAGACTGCGCAGGCGCTCCCCGAAATCTCGCCCACGCTGCCCGTGGACCCTCGACTGGCCTACGAGACCCTCTGTCGCGTCCGTGACGATCTCGCGTCGCGCGCAAAGCACGCAGAATACCAGTGGCACGCGACGCTGGAGACGCTGGCCCAGCGCCTCAAGCAGGGGGCCGTCTCGCGTCTGGACTTCGAGAAGAACGCCGTGGCGTTGTACGGGGGCGATGTGCACGCTGAGCTCAACGCGCTCCGCGAGACCGCCGGGCTCCCTCCGCTCCCTGCCGAACCGGGGAAGTACGCCGCTGCGCAGGAGTTCCTCCTCGGTCAAGCCGATGGCCTCACCGATCTTCTCGGCAAGGCCGCCGCCTACCGAAGCGCTTACAGCAAGGCCACAGGGATGCTGACCGAAACGGACGAAGCCAACGCCGAACTTCGGAAGGAGCTCTTCGGTGAGTGATCTGTACGACTTCACCAAGGAAGCACGCGCCGTAATGCGCCCCATGGGGCGTCCAATGCGACGCCCCGCCGCAGCATCGGTACGAGCTGCCCGGCCTGCGGCTCCTGCGCGACCGGCTACTCCCGCACAGGCGCCCCGTGCAGCCACTCGTCCGGGCCCCGCACAGCCGACTGCACAACCATCTGCACAATCTGCGACACAACCAGCGCAACAGCCAGCACAACAGCCTTCCACCAGCTGGGTTACGGACCGCTTCGGGCAAGTCCCTCCCACGCAACGAGGGACGCCGTCTACCGGAGAAGCCTGGAACCCGGGCGAGTCTGGTACGCGGTACCAAGGCGCCTTGGACCCGTCGCTGATCGATCCGTCTTCCGTTCAGCTGAGCCCCGAGATGGGTGGACGAGCGGCGTCCCGGCCCAACAGCGCGACTCCTCGCGCCAACTTCGAAGCTCCGACCGGACAACCGGCGCCGCCAGCCAATCCCTGGTTGAGTGCCGCACAAGCAAAAGGGCAGGCCTACATGCAACAGGGGCAGAACTTCATGCAGAACTACGGTCGAACCACTGCCGGACTTCTGGGTGTCGGGGCCCTCGGCTACGGCCTGTACCGCGCCGGAAACTCCTCCAACGAACAGTCTGCTCGGATGCAAGACTACCTCGCGAACAGCCACAACCAGATGAACCAACCGCTCCCCTCAATGTCGGTCTACGCGAGCTACGACGAGTTCGCTCGAGAGAAGTGCGCCGACTTCATGCCGCCGCCTCGCGTCGACACGTTCAACCAGACGCATAACGCCTTCTCCGGGGCTCTCGCGCAATCCCTGGCGAAGAAGCTCGTCGAAGAACCGATCGACACCTTCCATCGAACGCTCAAGAAGCGTCTCGTCGACGATCCCAAGGCCGAAACATCCTTCCGCACGGCCGTCGAGGGAGACCCGCACTTGAAGGCCCTGTACGAGAAGAACCCCGACGCCATGCGGATGTCCTTCGCCACGATGCGGAAGTTCGCACCTTCCGCTGCTAGCGCTCCGCAGGCAGTGCAGAGCTTCCTACTGAACACGGCCATGACCAATCATCGCATCGACTTCGCAACGATCCGTCTCCTCGCTGAGACGGAGAAGTTTGTGCAGAATGCCAAAGGGCGAGGTACCAACGGATGAGCCTCATCTCCGACAATCTTCGAGAAGTATTGCGCCGCGAAGGCTGGCTCAAGGTCGCCACGCCAATGCTCGAACGCGAGGGCTTTTCTGTCCCCGACGAGCTGACCTTGGAAAGCATCGGCTATGCCTTCGGCGAGAAGCTCGCTCAACAGGTGCTCGAAGAAGAAGCTATCCTCCGAGGGTTGTTCGCTCTCCGGCATCGCCAGAGGTAACTCATGTCCTCGCCCCTCCGAACCGCATGGCTCCAACAGCATGAAGGCTGCACCACTACCGCCGATGCCGTCGAACGCGGCTTGGAGAAGTGGGCGTCAGCGCCCACGGACCTCTCCAGTGGCGAACGCGAAGCGTGGCTCGCGGGCTTCAGCGCCAACGTCCTGGTGGAACAAGCACTGGCAAAATTGGCCTCGACGCTCACTCCCGAGGAACACGCTTTCATGCAGGACTTGCATGCCGAGGCAAGCCTGCGAGATCTGCAACGCCTGACCAAGACCGCTCTGGCTCCTGCGGCTTGGGGAGCCCTCGGCGGAGCTGCGATCGGCGCGGGTCTCGGGGCACTCAAGGACGACGAGAATCGTCTGCGGGGCGCCGCCATCGGGGCAATCCCCGGCACAGCAATCGGAGCCCTCGCGGGGCACGGTTGGGGGACTTGGAGGCAAGGGATCCGAGACGCTCAAGCTGCGGCCACTCGCGAAGCGTCTAACCTCGCGCAACAAGAAACCCTTCGAGCTGCACAGCAGACACTCACCGATGAGAAGATTCTGGCGCAACGTCAGACTGCCCAACGCGCCGAAGAAGCCCTCAAGGCAAAAAAGCAGACCGACGACGCCAAGAAGATCATGGATCAACAGGCTGCGGAACGTTGGCACCGCAGCGCCACTTCAGCAGCGGACGATCTTCTTCAGGAATACGCTGCCAACGCAGCCCAGGATCCTAGCTACGCTCCTCTGGCCGAACAAGCGAACACGCTGCTGGACCATCTGCACGATAACAAAGACCACATCATCGCGGCGCGTCTCGCTCGTCCAGGGGATCCTGTAATCCTCGCCAATGCGGTCCCTGGCTACCACGGCCAAGTCGTCCAAGAGATCCAGAACCGCGCGAACCGCCTGTTCAAGTCCCTCGCCTGAGTCCATCCCATGCACAAGATCCTGCAACTCGATGCTCACAATCCGAAGACCGGGGAAGCCACGGTACAACTCGCGGCGTTCACGCGGCGCGACGGACGTTTCACGATCGAGAAGCGGGCCTTCGATGATTCACACTCCCCGATCTACGACTATCTCGCTCACATTCAGCCCGAAGCAGGCATTAGCTACATCCTGGTCAACGCGCTGGGGAGCTACGAGTTCTACGGTGCAAACCGCAACGGAGATGGCTTCAACGAGCGTCCCTACAAGCAGGGTCAACGCGCGCGTTGCGGACATCCTGAGTGCACCGCAAGTCTGGACGGTTGGGTGAAGGAGTCCGAAACCCTTCTTCAGCATTACAAGAGCTTCGAGAAGAACGCTGGGATCTACGAGCACCATCGAAACCAAGACAAGAGCAAGAGCCTTGGAACGGTTCAGCATGCGGTGTGGAACCCCTACATGCATCGGACCGAGTTGCTCCTGCGCTACGTAAACGCGCGCAATCCGCGTATCCCTCAGCGCCTGGGGAGCGGCGACGATCTCGCGGTTAGCATGGGTTGTCGCGTCCTCTACGATGTATGCACGATCTGCGGACATCGCGCACCTACCCGACGGGAGTACTGCGAACACGCGCGCTTGCATCTGCGTCAAGTTCTGGAAGACGGACGTCTCGTAGCAGTCCTGAACCCCTCGCCGCTGTTCTTCGACATCTCTTTCGTGGTCAAGCCTGCGGACGAAACAGGTTGGACCTTGATGAAGGTCGCCCACCCGGAAAGCCCGTTGATCCTCTCTTCCCTGCTGGGCGATGAACAAGACGCATATGACACCATTCGCGACAATTTCGAGAAAGTGGCGCAAGAACTGGTGGACGCTTGGGGCGCCCCGCTCAGCTTCATGGGGCAGTACGTGTCACTCGTGGCTTCGACTGCATCCGAAGCACCTGATGCCACGCGCCCTCGCACACAAGCGGAAGCGGTGAAATACGCAGCGACAGAACAAGGCCTGGATCTCTCGACGCCTCAGATCGAACGATTGACCCTCGCCACCCCAGGACTGCTTGCCTTGTGTGGCCGCTATCCGGAGTACCTGAAGTACGCGGACCTTGGCCCGACCGGCGACGTCCTGCGCCAGACCATTTTCGACACTCCAGGCTTGGACGTAGGCCCAGGCGCGCTCTTCCGAGCTGCGGAACCGCCCAAGACCGATGTCCTGTCCGTCACGGACCCGTTCACTGGTACGACGTACCAGACAACGCGCGGCGACGCCATGCGAGCCGAAAAGTCTACCTCCAACCGGAAGCTCCTGAACACCGCGCTCTTCGCCGCTCTCTACGCTGCCGGAGCCCATCGTTTTCTAAAAGCTCCCATGCAGCTGGCGCTGCCCGCGTCGCTCCTCTTGGGGCATCTGACCGCCCGGAAGGTCGAAGACATGTTCGGCCCGACCCGAAATCCGAGCTACATGACAGATCAGAACGTTCCAGTCTCCGGCCTAACCGAGTTCAAGCACGCTGCGGCAGATGACCGGTGGGCCGTGAAACTCGCCCAGGACATTCAGGTCTTGGAGGGCGTCTTCCGCCCTGCCTCCGTATTGCAGCGCCAACAGACACACCACACGTTCCCCAAATGGGCCGCCTTGACGCCCGCGCAGCAAGCAGACACTATCTCTGACGAAGGTCGCGCGAACTATGATGAGATCGCAGACAATCTCGCACTGATCGTGCTCTGATCTCGCTCTGATCTCGCTCTGACATCTACACTACAGGAGACCCATGAAAATCCAGGACCTGTTCGCGACCACGTCGCCCACTCCGACCACCAAGATCGCCGAGGAGACGCCTCCCCAGGAGTCGACAAGCCTGCTTGAGACCGCCGTCCAGTCGACGCTGGCAGCCGTTGCCAGCGAGCAGACCAAGCTCGCCGCGCAGCGGGCCGCAGCGAAGGCCACCCCAGCCAGCGATCTGGAAAAGCTGGCAGCCGAACTCGTAGAGGCTTCGGCTACCCAGAACCTCAAGCTGTCCCAGGCAATGGGTCGCGCTTTCGGCGACGGCCTGCTCGAACGGATCGCCCAGCACGAACAGATGGCCGCGAAGCTCGCCTCCGCGAACACGGGACCCGAGCTCTCCCGCGAGGAAGAAGCAGCCCTCTACAACCAGTTCACGCAAGAGTGGACCCAGGCGCTGCACACCAAGACCGCCGAACACTACCTGCACGGACAGAATCTGATCGCGCAGCTGCTGGGCCTGGGAGCGTAATCCTCGTGACGTCGGCTCGCGCCCAGGAACTGATTCGGTTTCACGCTGAGATGCGCAAGACGGCGTACGCGCACGTTCTGCCTCAAGTCGTGCACGCCTTCACCGAAGCGCGCCGCCACTACGGGGAAAAGACCGCTGCGGAAACCTCGTGGCCTCCGGCGCTCGAGCTTCATCTGGTGACCCCATGAAGAACCGACTCAACGAGGTGTTGGGGCGACTGACCGCCAAGTACGAACAGAAACACGCCGCCGAGCTGCCCCTTGGAGGCTTCGAAAAAATCGCCGAACACCTGCGTTCGCGCTCTACTTCGGAGCCTTCGTACGACGTACTCCGCGACGCGCTGCATCACAGCTTCAACGCCCCCGTATCCACGCCCCTGGACCCCCGAGGGTCAACGAACTTTCACAAGCTGGCGCAACTCGTCCGTGTGGCGGCGCACACCGAAGTGCAGACCGCCTACGACGATGCAGCCAACACCCTCTACGCCGCACGAGCGCTTACGCTCTTGCGTGATCGGATTCGTCGATGAGCCTCTTCCTGCTCAAACTCGCGGACCTGCTGGATACTCTCGGGACCCAGCCCGCAGCGAGCCCTGCGTCAGTCAAGACCGGCGCGGTCTCTTCGAAGACCGAAGAACAACTGCGCGCCACCCTCGCCGGCTTGTCGTCGGAGGCGCTCACCAAGATCGCGGAAGATCCCGAGCTCTCCGTCAAGCTCGAGCCTTGGCTCCCGCAAGCTGCGTTGCGCCCCATGGGGGAAGCCGTCAAGCAGGCGTTCACAAAAAACCCCACAACCGATGCCGAACGTCTCGAGGCAGCTTCGAGGCACTTCGAGGACTTGGTCCTCGCGGCCACGAACAACTAAGCTGTAGAGGAACCCCATGGACTTCACGAACACGTACCAGATCCTGACCGAGACCCCGAAGGACGGGGCCTACGCCTGCATCGCCCTGTCCACCCTCTTCGCCAAGGAAGTGGCGGACGCCATGGCCGCTGGCACCCCGGGGGGCTACGGCATGCCCGACTCCCAGTGGGTCTACCAGCAGGGCACCATTCGCCCGGGACAGGGCATCCAGCTGACCACTGGCGGCCAGTGGGAGCTCGGGACCTCGCCCACGGTCAACTCGGCGCTGCCGAAGGCGCTCTTTTTCGTCCACGAGGGCGACAAGGACTTCACCGGGCGCTACATGGGCAAGCTGACGGCCCTGCGCGGCCTCGCTCGCTTCAAGACGTCTGCCATCTCCGGGAGTTCGTTCTCCCCAGGCGACGCCCTTTACATGAGTTCCGGAAACTTCGTCCTGAAGGTCCAAGGGGACAACCGCCAGCTCGTAGGCTGGGTGGGCCCCGACGGCCTGCGGAACGGTCTGCTCGACGTGGTGTTCGAAGCGGCGAGCTGGGGCTGAACAAACCCAACACGAACCCGAACAAGAAAACACACGAGGAGCAACCAAACATGTCTCTGCCGCAGGAAACGCGCCAGATCAGCGCCCAGACGCTCAACAGCCGCTTCGTGGACATGCTCCATCGAGGCATGGACAAGGAAGCCGCCGAAGCCGGTACGCCTCTGATCCGCGAGATCGTCCGTCAGGACTCCGTCGCGCGGAAGGTGCTTTCGCTGGAGGATCTGACGGCGTCCGACCTGGACCCGCAGCTCGACAGCGATCAGCCAGTGAAGTACATGGAGGTCGAGCCTCAGTCCGAAGCCGCGAGCGCCCAGCTCTACGGCACTCCTCGGACGAGGTTCTACACGATGCGCCGCGTCCCCGTGTACATCGGAAAGATCATGTCCGACGAGTTCACGAAGAACCGCGTCGAGCTCATGACGGTCCGGAGTGACGTACGCAAGCTGCTCGCGGACAACTCCACCAAGGACATGTCCGACCAGGAGGACATCGGTCTCCGCCGGGTCTCCTCCATGGCCGTCTCACGCAACGCTGCCGTACAGCGTACCTCCGGCGCGAGGCTGAACGGCACCATCTTCGGCAAGGCTCTCGGAGCCATGCAGGATCGACGACGCGCGGCCGGCAAGATCGTAGTCGCCTCTTCGCGCCTGAACGACCTGATGGACCTGCCTGCGACCGCAGTCGGCAGCGACATCGCCGGGCAGACATTCCGTGAGGGCGTCGAGAAGTGCGAGGCCCTTTGGGGCACGCCGCTGATCCAGACCATCAAGTCAGACATCTACCTGACGAACGAAGCGTGGCTCTACGCGCCGGAGAACTTCATCGGGAAGTTCTACCAGCTGATCCCCCCGACGCTCTACGTCGAGCAGAAGGCGGAGATCGTGAAGTTCTACGTCTACGAGTACGTCGGCATGGGGATCGCGCTGGGCGAAGGCATCCAGCAGATCACCTTCAACGAACGGTCGTAATCGGTTACGCTTAGGGCGTGCCGTACACGTCCGAGCGACAACGCCGGTTCTTCCACACTGCCTCTGCACGCGCCAAAGGGATCACCCCCGAAATGGTGGCCGAATACGACTCGGCCACCAAAGGGCGTACTCTCCCCAAGACCGCTCAGCTCCATGCGACCTTCGTCGCCTCGGAAGGCGAAGGCTGGCACGGGGCATTTCTCAAACACGCCGCCATGCCAGGGATCAAACTTCCCGCGCTCCCCAAGGCGTCGCAGATCGCCCGCGTCGGCGCGACTCCCGGCCTCCAGCAGGCGCCGAACTTGGCCAACAAGGTCCAAGAGCTCGGCAGCAGCCAGAGCTTCAGCTCTGCGACCAAGGCCTTCAACCAGCGACGAACGTTGCCCACAGGGGGCTAAGATGGTGCCAGGGGCCAAACTCGCAGCGCACGCCCACGATCGCATGCGCGAGCGAACCCCTTTGAGCCCGCGCCTCGTCAACGTACTCCAGCGCAACGCCGATCAACTGGACCTCCAAGGGCAAACTTTTCACATTCCACTGCGTGTCGATGGAGGGCGTCTGGTTGGCTATGCCCAATTTCGCCCAGTACCCGACCGCCTGAAACCCGTGCTCGTGACCGTCTTGGGTCCGCAGATGCGTCCGCGTGGCGCCGACATCGAACACATGCTGAAGACGGGACAAGTGCTCACCCCGTCGTCATCGCCAAAACGACGATTGCTCGAATCGCGTCCCGGAAACGCCGAAACACCTATTCACGCGATGAGCCGAGCCTTCTTTACACCCTCGGGGGACTTGTGAAGCTCACTATCCGTCGCGTCAGACCCCTGATCCCTAAAGGGGTGTTCCTGCAATGGGTGATCGAAGAACCTAGTGAGAGTGGTACTTTCACGTTCACTGTCGAACGAGCTGGCGGCCCTCTCGGAGCGTGGGAACCTGTATTGACTCCTACGCCCGCGCAGTACGCCGTACTTGATGATCTACGAACCAGTCGAGATTCCGAGACCCGCACGTCAGCCAACATGTTGACGTTGAATCAGCGGCTGTTTTACCGCGTGTCTTGTACTACGCCTTCAGGGGCAATTCTACGGGATATCCAGGAACTCGATGTCCTCTCCGGGAATACGCCTGCTGATCTGAAAGTCGCTCAACTCCGCCGAAAAGCACGTTTGGACTTCGCACGAGCACAGAGATATCCTGGTACACCAATTCTGATTCTGAAACGTCGCTGGTGGGGAGAGACGTGCGTCCGTTGTAGAGACCCGCGCACCAAAGCTCTGGTACGTTCGGATTGTAAAACTTGCTGGGGTACCGGTTTCGTCGGAGGATACTGGAATCCCGTCGAGGTGCGGGGTCGTCGCAGCGTAGCCAACGTCGCAAGTCAGATCACTCCTGAAGGAAAGTCCGACTCTGCCGAAGCGAAATTCTGGCTTCCTGAGACACCTCAAGTCGAACGCGATGACGTACTGATCTTACTGAACGAAGGTCGCCGCTACCGCGTGGATCAACAAGTCCAAACCGAGATGCAACTCCAAGGGGTTCACCAAGTTGTCAATGCCCTAACCCTGGCCTCCGACCATCTGTTGTATCGTATGCCCTACGACACTCAAGCCATCGCCCCCTTCTACTGATATGCCCGACGCCATCGCTACACAACTTCCTCGCGCTTCTGGCCAACACCCGGATATCTATCCGGGGTCCCCCGCTGGCGTTTGCGGACTCTTCGTGTCCGCCCTGCAAGCCCATTTTCTTCCAGAAGAAATCAGCCCCGAACACCCAGACCTCGCACTCCCCTGGTTCTGGGATCCGACTCCTACGCCTGATCAAGACGCTGGAGGAGCCGTACCAACGGATACACCAGATACAACCCAGCCTGCCCGCCGTCTCTACATCGAACGTCCGCAAGAATATCCTGACGCACGCAATCCGCTCCCCGCCTTGCTCATCGGTCGCGGTCCGATCTCTGCGACCAGAGATTCAGCAGGACACCGCGTGGACTTTGTTCCACACAACGACGGTAGCTACCACACATCCATGCTCCAGATGATGTTGAGCATCGACTGCTGCGCCCGAAATATGGGAGAGAGCGAGAGCCTTGCAGATTACGTCTTTCACGTTCTCTTGGCATCAGGCCCCGCCATCTCTACCGCCTTCGGTCTGCACACAATCGAACCGCCAACACTCAACACGCCCGAAGTCCTGCGACGCTCCGGCGCCGATATCGAAGCCTGGAAAACGACCGTGTACACCCAGGTCATGTTCCAGGTGTACTGGCGTCGATGGAAGCTGGCTCCGGTCCTGAACGAGATCAGAACTACTCTCAACACCAACGGAACGCTCTCGTCGCTTCGTGCCGTGCTGCAACGTCGCTCTGACGGCTAAACCCCCTACGCTTCAGGAGACCTATGAGCTCGATGCCCCTGATCCTGATCTACCAGGAAATCGCCCAGCCTACCGCGACCCCGGTGACGCCGGATCTGCGGACCATCATCCTCGGTCCGGCGTACAACATCGTCGACTACCCGGAAGATGCGGCTACCAACCTGCTCGACGACGTCTACGGAGACCTGGAACCAAGTACGACGTACGTCCCTCCGATCTCAGGCGAAATCGCCCTGACGATCAACGATCAAGGCTACCCTGGGCAGAGCGCGGGGGCCGTCGTCGACCACACCTCGGTCCGCCTCCACCTGCGCTCGCCCCGCGTGGTCATGGGCAGCACCGTAGCCACGCTCACGGTCGCGCCGATCCTCGGGACCAACGTCACGACGAGCAGCAGTGATCAAACGCTGATCACCTTCACCGGAACGGGCGACACGCTGGTGGACGCAGGCATTCAGCCCGGCGACCGCATCATCCTGTGTTCGAGCGCAGGGCAGGAGTGTGCGCGCACCGTGGCCTCCATCGGTGACCCGAACGCCGCCGGCCTGATCCCGTCAGGAAACGAACGCATTCTGCGCGTCACCGCCGCGCTCCCGACGGCGGGAAGTGGGAGTACCGAGTGGACCTACAACAGCACCGGAGAGGCGCGCATCGAACGGACGCTGGCTACCACAGCGTTCTCTGACCCAACGGGAACCTACGTCACGTTCCCGGACGCAGGAACCGACAAGATGGAGCTGCTCGGAGGGATCACCCTGAGTGTCTCCACGACCGCGCGCCCGACGGTAGACGTCCCTTCGCCGAAAACGTCCACCGTGACGTTGCCAGTCATCTACGCACAAATCTACGTGAGCTACCGCGCACGCAGGCAGGATCTGCAAGCTGTAGGCACCGCGACTAGCACGAGCATCACGACCTCCGGAGGCATGGACATCATCACCGGCCTCGGTCGTGTGGACGCGCGAAACCCTCTCGCAACAGGCGTCTGGCTCGCCCTCCAGAACGCAGGGACAAGCGCCGTCTACTACTGGGGCGTCGCCGCCGACACCCCCGGGGGTTATGCCGCAGCGCGCGCCCGCTTGGCCTCGCGACGGGATCTGTACTGCTTCGTCATCCTGTCGACGGACATCAACGTGATCGCGGCCTTCAACACGGCCTTCGTGCAGCAAGCCGATCCAACGCACGCAGCCGAGGTCGGCGTCGCACAGGCCTTCCGCATCGTCCTGGGTTCAGTGCCGCTGCCTACGGATTCATTGATTTACTCCGACTCCGTGTCGGGCGTTTCGGCGGCCATCAGCGGCAGCAGCACCGAGAAGTACCGCACGCTGGTGATCAGCTCGGCGTCGACAGGCTCCGAAGCCCAGGACAGCACCCTCGCAGCCCAGGCCTCGCTCGAGTTCGCCTCAGTCCTGCCTGGAGATCTCATCACCATCGGACTCATCGCGGGTTCGACTACCCAGTGGCTCAACCGCCGAGGTACGCATCGCATCGGCCATGTCAACGCCAACTTCGACCCGAGCACCATCGACGGTGAGCTCGAGATCATCCCGAGCGGTGCTCGCTGGAATGATGCTGCCGTCGCAGGAAGTGATAACATCGAGTTCGAGATCCGCGCCCCCGATGGCACTCTCAAAGCGCAATGTTTGGCTTCTCGGCAGATCGACACCGGAAGCGGCGGCACGCTCGGCGGCATCCGCTACGACATGAAGAAGCCCACAACTGTGGGAGGCCCCTACACGATCCAGTATGTCGCCGGGAGCGCGTTGGCTATCTCTATCTCCGGCTTCACGATCACGATCACCATCGAAACCAGCGTGACCACGCACGCCGCCCTCGCAGCGGCGGTGAACGCACACTCAGTACTGTCCACGCTGATGGCAGCAACCGCACAGAGCGGCGGCGGTTACAGCGACAGCGCTGTCGTTGCTCCCGCCTCGCAGTCTCCGTCCGGGGCCGTAGGTATCCTGCCGGGAACAGGGGTCTGTACCGCGACCATCGCCGAAAACGACGACCTGTACAACCGTTTCAACGATGCATCGGCAACGTTCCTGACCAGCGACGTGCGTCCGGGCGATCTGCTCGAGATCCCCATCGATCCGAACAACTACCTCTCAGATGCGTTTTCCGGTCGACTGCTGACCTACACGATCGGACAAGTCTTGAGCGAGACGGGGCTCAAGATCGCGAACGCCCTGGACGATACTGCTGACGCGGCGAACGAGCTCCCTCACTTCTACAAGCGGGACTTTCGCAATCAGCTGCTCGACAACACGGCCCCGAGCGCACAGAACTACCGCATTCGACGGGTGCTCTCGACGACTGATCAGGTCATCGCGCTGGCTGCAACGCCTGCGGGCATCCGCTCCAAGCGGTGCATCCTGGGCTTCCCGGACCTCTGCAAGGTGGCCAACCTCTACGACGGATCACTGCCTCGTTCCACGCCGACGACAAGAGCTCGCGCAGGTTGGGTCTCCGGGGCCTACCTGCTCTGTGCCCTCGGGGGCGTGATCGGAGCAACTCCGGCGCAAATGGGTCTCACGGGAGGCACGCTGATCGGCTTCGACGAGCTGCGCCACAGCACCGAGCATTTCACCGAAGAAGAACTCGCGCAGATCTCCGATGCCGGCTTCTTCCTCTTCCAGCAATCGGCTCCCGGTGCGCTGCCGGAAGTAGTCCATCAGCTGACCACCGACGTCACGGTCTACGAGAACGCCGAACTCTCGATCGTGAAGAACATCGACTTCATCTCCATGGCCTTCGCGACCCTGCTGAAGCGTTATCTCGGACGCTACAACGCCATCGCGGAGTCCTTCACCGAGATCGAATCGGCGGTCGCAGACAACGTCGAAAACCTCCGCTCCCGCAAGCTGGCACAGTGGGGAGCCCCGCTGATCTCAGCCACCCTCGACGCCCTGACCCCTGCCCCGTCCGCACCGGACACGGCCATCGGCCGATTCACGGCGAAGGTCCCTGGCCCACTGAACCGGATCGCCTTCCACATCGTCACGACGCGCTAACACATGGACCTGTACGAAAACCTCACCAAGCTCGGCTTCGCAGGCGCCCTCTTTCGAGGAGCCGCCCAAGTGGCGAGATCCGCGCCCCAAGCCGCCGCACAAGCCTCGAGAGGGAGCGGCGTGCTTCGCTCGGGGCTTAGTACGGCGTACAACTTCGGCCGAGGCGCGATGTTCCTGGATCCAAGCGCCAAAGCAACCGCCGGACAGCGACTCGCCAACGGAGCCGGCAAAGCTTTCGCTTTCGGTAGCCCCATGGTAGCAAACATGGGTATTCACGATAACGCGTCCACCCAGGCCTCTATCGGCCCATGGACCGTTGGAGGACCGAAGACTGCCGCAATGGCTCTGGAAGCCCGCTTGTGCAAGTTGGCCTTTGGTGTCACCGACGGCCTCGATGCAGCTGCATATGCCGCCTTCCTCGCATCGAAATTCGTCCCTGAGCACCACTGGGCTCACACAGGCTTGGACGCAACGGGTCTGGGTCTGCTCGGAGCTACCACGGCCTACGACTTGGCCCGGGGCCACCATCGCAAAGCAGCGATCAAAGACTTGCTCGGGCTGGCTTTGATGGGCTCGGCGCTGAACGATCGGCACAAAGGCTGAGCAATTAGCCTTTCAGGAGATCACAATGACCACCTACCCCCTCGGCGTGACTCGCAGCTTCGGCACCTGGAACGCTCAACAGAACCACGTCGAACGCGTACTCGACAACGCGCCGTACGAGGCCGCGCATCCGGACGACACCTTGATCCTGGTCGGCCCGGCGCGACGCGGTGTCGCGCGCACCAGCAGCACGCGCACCATGGCGCCGCTCGGACACTTCCAGAGTTTCGGAATGCAGACGTCGGTCCCCTTGCAGCCGATGATGGCGATCGGCTCCGGACGCCCGTTCTTCCTGCGAGGCAAGACGCAGACGTCTTGGAACATTGCGCGAACGTGGCTGAACGGCAAGAACCTGCTCCGTGCGCTCTACCACAACGCGGTCGAAGCGGGGATCAACGTCGACCAGTTCGACGACCCTGCCGCGCTGGAAGGATCAGGCACGAGCCAGTTCTTCATCAACCTGGACTCAGAGCTCTACTACATCCCCTTCGGCCTCGCGCTCATCATGCGAACGAAGGCTCACAACCTCGTCGCGAGCTGTTACCTCGAGCTGTGCATGATCAACTCATGGGGTACCCAGATCGGCGCAGGACAAGCCATGCTCGCCGAGATGGTCTCGGGGATGTGCGATCGCGTAGTCGCGTACCAAGCATCCGACGCGATGGCCACCACTCGCGTGGGCCGTGCTCTGATGGACGCAGTGCTTGGAATCGCCGCCAACGCACAGCCCGCGAGTTCCACCACCCGGATCGCCGCATTCGACGAGTCCGGAATGGGTGACGGGACAACCCCCGGTCTCTGACGTACTCTCCAGGCCATGGGCCGCGATCCTCGTCATTCCGGTCAGCTAGGTCTTCCTCCGGACGGCACACTCCCACGTCAGAATGACAACCCCATCTTTCCTCCCATCGCCGCATCTCCTGGCGGCTGGGAGCGAGGGGTTATTCTGCACGTAGACGCACGAAGACACAGCTATCGAGTGCAGCTGAACAGCGGACGAATCTTGGTGATGGGGCGCTTTCGGCGCGACCGACATGATTCGACCCTGCTTCTGCAAGGGGACAATGTCGTAGTCTCCTTCGCCCTCGGCATTCCTTATATCATCGCCGTCCTCCCGCTAGAGACTTTGCTCACTGATGACGACACGGGCGACAGCCTTACAGGCGCCGAAGATCATGGAAGTCGGGACGCGGTGCTGGATGCAGGGCATTCAGTCAATGGACGGAATCCCACCGACCCCATCGACATCCTCCCTGGCGACGCGCCCCTGCGTGCCCCCGATGGGGCAACAGTCGCCGCGCTTCGTGGTCAGCATGCAATGCTCCGTGGGGGCCCTTTGGCGTCCGTCGAGGCCTTCGGCCGAGGTGATCTAGTCAAGATCGTCGCGGGTCTCCTCGAGACCTTCACCTGGATGGGCTATTCGAAGGTCCTCAACGAGAACGGAAAGACGAGCTTTATCTGGCGAGGCGGCGCAGACCAACTTACACAAACAGGACCCGACGAAGAATGCTTCACGCTCCGCCTGGATCTAGGACATACAGGAGACCTGTGCCGTTTCGAAGTAACCGATCGGGAGGGTCGTGCGGTATTTCGACTCCACGTCTCTCCCAAAGGTCACCTGGAGATCTTCGCTGCTGACGGAGTCACTCACACACACGGTAGCTCCTCTTCCAGCTCCTTCGATACTACACATCACGGACAAGCCCGCGAAGAAATCACCCAGGATCTCACCGTTCACGTCGGCGGTCAGTACGTCGTACGAAGCGAACGAGGTATCCAGCTGGGGACCGCCACACTCTTGGAACTGATCGCAGGGACTCAGCTGAGTGCGATCGCCACCGACACCTTCTCAGCCCAAAGTGGCGGGCAAATGCGGTTGAGCGCCGCTTCAGCCTTGTCGCTACGTGGGGCAGGCATTACGCTGACTCCTACAACAGGGACTACCCTGTCCTTGGATACGACAACCCCCGGAGGCGTGATCTGCGGAACCGGGGCCATGAACAGCGGCGTCCTGTTCGAACCTCTTCAAACCGAGCTGGAACGGCTCGCTAACCAAGTCAACACACTCAGTCGAGCCTTCGCCCTTCACGCTCACTCTCTCTCGGCTCCAACAATTCCCACAAACGCTTCGTACGCTGTACCAACGATCTACAACTGGACCTCCGCGCGAGCCTCTGTGCTGCGCCTCCGCTGATATACTCACAAAAGGAGCATCGAATGCTGGATCTCACCATCACGGCCTACTCGGACATCGCGGTCAACGACGAGCTCGGCCTTTCCGAGCACGACCCAGACGCGCGCTTCCTGCGCAGCAAGCTCAAGAACGGCGAGTCGGCCACGTACACGATGACCGACGCGGCCTGGGAGCGCGTTCGCCCACGCCTGGACGCCCTCGTCGCCCAACGCATCCCGGCCCGCAACGGGACGACGAACATCGCAAACGCCACGATGGCGCCCCTGCGCTACTCGATCGTGCGTCACAGCTCCGGAGGTCCTCGCCTCCAGCAAGTGGAGCTCGCCACGGCGCCCACGACCTACGCAAACGGTGTGCTGACGCTGCGAGGCGAGAACCTCCTGAACGGCAAGCAGGCCTCTCTCGAGATCCGCGACCAGAGCCTGACCGTAACGGGAGGGCCCACCGGCACCGTGGATCGCTTCTCTGCTTCACGCGTGATCCTCACGATCACGGCCGTGCCCTACGGTCCCGTAGGGAACAACATCAAGATCCGGATCGTCGAGAGCGCAGCCTCCGCGTCCGTCTCCACCCGGATCTACGAGAACGGACGCGTCGAGATCGTCGTCGTTCCGCTGACAGGCAGCCGCACCGCCGCCGACATCGCAGCCCAGATCGCCGCAGATGCTGACGCGAGCGTGTACATCACCGCCACGTCTGTGGTCGATGCTGCGGTCGTCCCGCAAATCGGACTGGCCGACAACAACCAGCGCTCGCCTCAGGTGCAGGATGCCCAGATGTGGGGCTCACTCTCGGGCGGCGACGGCGGTGGTCTCGCTTTCTGCGACATCCCGGTGTCCGCTGGAGTCGCCACCAATCGTCTGCGCCTGACCGCGCAGAAGGCCGGCAACGAAGCCAACCAGATCCTGTTCATCCTCTCGATGGAACAGGGCTCGAACAGCGTCTCAGTGATCGGCAACACGATCACCGTGACCCGCACGGCGGCCACGGTCGCCATCGGCACCCTCGCTTCGGCCATCAACGCCAACGCCGACGCCGCCACTCTGGTGTCTGCCGCTGCCGTCGGTTCTGGAAGCCTCAGCGCCATCACCGGCCTGTACCTCCTCGGGGGCTCCGGCCCCACGCCCACAGCCAAGGTCGGAGGAACTGACGCGCGAATCAGCGACCACACGAACACCTCGATGGTGCTCAACGTGCTGGCCGCAGACCTGTCTACGGCCAGCATCGCGGCCAACGAACAGGCGCGCATCGAAGTGCTCTTCGGCGACCTCGTGCTGTCGGCGCAGTACGAGCCCAACCGCCCGGTGACTCTTTTGCACTTCCCTGACCTGAGCAACGGGAACTACATCTCCGCGTACGCGGCAGGTAGCCCGCTGGACGATGCCGCCGGCCCCTGGACGCGTTTCATTCCGGCACGCACGGTCAGTTCCACGGTCGGAGCCTCCGGCGTTGCACACAACCTCACGGTCACCGGGACACACCCGATCACCGGAGACACCATCACCGAGGTCATCGCAGCAACGGGCGCCGGAACGTTCCAGGGCAACACGGCCTTCGGTACGATCACGCGCATCCAGACCAACGTGAACCCTGGGGACACGGTGACCCTCAAGGCCGGCGCAGGCCTCAACGTCGGACGTCCAGTGACCGCCTTCTCCGCCGTCGGAGTCGATCAGGCCTACGAGGCCCCGGCCGGTAGCTCGAGCGCCGCGAACGGCACCGTGAGGTTCACGACGGTGCCGAATGGTTCGCGGGACTACACCGTCGTCTTCTACTGATCCGAACGCTCCGAGTGTGGGCTCGGAGCGCTTCTCCGCTAACGACGAGTCTTCGACCCCGCCGTCGTCGCCTTCTTCCCCTCCGCCACAGGCACAGAAGGGGCAGGAGCCGTCGGAGCTGTGGAACTTTCCGTCTGGATCGAGGCGCTCTCGGTCGAAGCCTGGGGCTGTTCGGGGCCCGGGGCGCTCTCGGTCGAAGCCTGGGGCTGTTCGGTGGCCGGGGAGCTCTCCGTCGAGGCCTGGGGTTGTTCGGTGGCCGGGGAGCTCTTTGTGGGAGCCTGGGGCTGTTCGGGGACCGAGGAGCTCTCCGTGGGAGCCTGGGGCTGTTCGGGGACCGGGGAGCTCTCCGTGGGAGCCTGGGGCTGTTCGGGGACCGGGGAGCTCTCCGGCGCCACGCCCCCTTCCGTCTTGAGCCCCCAGGAAGCCCCTGAATCTTGGATCGGCTGCGGCTGATACGGAATTCCTCGGTACGCCGCATACAGCTGTCGAAGCTGCTCTCTGCGTGCGGCCATCGGCATATCCGAATACCGACCGAAGAACTGTTCGATCTCTTCGTCCGAAACATCCGACATGATCCGGTCCCAAGGGGCCGTAGTGTTGATGGACATCATACAGCGTCCTTCGAGAGGGCGGACCTCGATCAGGGTCTCTACGACGCGCGCAGGCAGCACGAGGTCCAAGGGAACGAGCCACGCTGCGGTGTCCTGAACCTCCCAGGTCAGATACTCGTCTGTGCGCGGATTTTTCAGATACATCCACGAGAGCTGTGACTCGCCTGCACTCGGCCAGTCGACATCCAGCCCGACCCACAGGCGTACGCCGTACTTCCTGGTTTCGTGCAAACGGAGCCGAACAGTACAGGTGTGCCTCCCCACACTCAGCTGGACCTGCGGCTCCTGCTCACAGTCGTAGGACACGGTCTCCCCGGTCTTGGGGTTGCGCAGCATGAACCAATTCGGGATGTCTGCTTCGTCCATTGTGTTACGCTCTCCTCATGTGGCAACGTAAAAACCCGTTGCTCGACCTCGGGCGCGGGTTGCAACGTCTACTTTTGACCGTAACGCAAGCTACGATCGAGCACAAGGTAAAGAGGTTGTATGAGCTGGCAGCGCTTGACCCCGGAGATCCCACAGGAAGTCACCGACACGGGACAACTCCTGTCGACGGGCCTGTCGGCGGTACGAGCAAGCCTTCAAGCGGCGAGGCTAGTCCTTCAAGCGAGGACCGCTCTCACAAGTAGTGTCACTAACGAACTTGACGCGGTGAACACCGCGCTGACCGCGCTCGGAACGTCGCTCGAAGGTGCGATCAACACACTCCTGGACGACGGCGGCGCATATCTGTTGCCGGTGCCTTTGCCAAAAAAAGGCTTCGCACGTCTGGCCTTGGATGATGAAAGTCCGGTAGAAGAAGTTCCTGATCCGGTCGTACCTAGCGGCGCTTTGTCTGCGGAGATCCCTCGCGCCATTGCGGAAGACCCTTTGTGGCTCGACGCGTTCGCGTCAACAGAGCTGTTCCTCGGGGGTAACGCGTACTTCTTGCGTACCATCGCGGAATCTCTCTACGACATGGGCGACAATAATCGTCCAGTATTCACCGCGAACGCTGCATGGGCTTACGCGATCATGCTCGCAGGAAGCACAGACCTTGGAGCGGTACTCTCCGTCGGTTCCTACTTCAACCGACTCTTCGGCTCGCGTCAGCAGGGGGCCAACGCGCTCTCTGTCACGCGCGGAAACACCGAGATCACAGGCTCCGGGTTGCGTGCCGCGACGTCTGGCCGTGAGCACTTCGTCGTGCTTTCCTGGGATCGCTTGGTACGCCGTACGCTCGACGGAGGTTGGAACCTTCGACCTTCTGCCTACGCCATCATTCGCAGTACTTCCCCTGAAGCCATGACGGCCCGAAGCGTTTTGGATTTGTTCCCGAGCCGCATCCTCACAGAGGGCATGACAGGCCTCTACGGTGCGCGCGTTCTGAAAGTCGCGAACTACGACGGCCTCGCGACCCGCTACGTCGACCGAGCACCCCTGGACCTTGGGATCCCTGCGTATTACCACCTCGCGGTGCGTGGCGTCTTGCAGGGGACCTTCATGGAAGCTGACATCGGCTACGACATGCTCTCATCCTGCTGCCGCTTCAAGCGAGAGGCGCACACCACCGACGCACAGCTCTCGATGGCGCCAGATTGGATCCGCACCCCGAGCGTCGCCCGGAGCTTCCCCGCGCTGTCTCGCTTCGTGGACTCGATGAGCGAAGCGATCCGCAACATCACCGCGAGCGCAAGCACCGGTCAAACTGTCGCTCGCACGGCTCTCGCAAATCTCGACGCAGAGATCTCGAAATTCGAAGCGATCGCTTTGAAGCTTGAGAACTTGCTGGGGCAACTCGAGTCCGTGTTCGCGACCCCGAATGCTGGAGTGTACTTTACGCTCCGAACAGGAGAAGGGAATACCAGCGCCTTCATCGGAGATGTCGCCAAGGCCTTGAGCGAACGTGATGATCCGAGCTATCCCCCCTTCGAGACTGGCGACGAATACATCCTCGGGTACATCCTCTTGCTCGTGGGACCTACGTCTTCAGCCATTTCTGGAGCGTTGAACATGCTGCGCCTCCTCTTCGGTGACGAAGAAGATTCTCCCGTGCTGGCTGGGATCAACGATATCGTAGCGAGCATCGAGAACACCCTCGAGCCTCCGGCGGCCCCTCAAGTTCCTCCCCTGACCTTCAACGAAGACCTCACCGAGCGCCCCTCCGGCCAGGGGGACTCAAGCTGCGACTGAAAGGAAATCTTCAATGCCTGTCTGGACCTACGAATGCACCGCTGGTCACGGCTTCGATCGCCGTGACTCGATCGCGCGTCGCGAAGAGACTCCCATCATCCCGTGCCCCGAGTGCGGCGCGGACGCCAAGCTCGTCATCAACTGGCTGCCACGCGTGAACAACACGGACGTGGTGATCTTGGACTACCCCGGCTCCAAGGCCCTGAAAGCTGGCTACGTACACTCCCACGGACCGAAGAACGCCACGAAGGTCAGCGTCGGGCCCGCAGGAGCGCTGAACCCCTCTACGCGTCCGGTTCACCCGCTGGCGACAGCGGTGACTCCAGACTGGAAACTTCCGGACGGGACCCCTCTTCCGAAGCGCTGAGACGGTTCAAGTTTGCATCCAACTGCAAGTTGGAGAGAACTGTCTCCACGAAGAATTTCTCTTTCCCTGCTGGCATATCCCTCGCCACCAGACCTGTGAAACAGATCCAGGTCCGATACAGTTCCACGGGGCTCATCGAAACCATCGGAGTGCTCGGGTCTCGCGTTCCCGCCACCTGTACCCCAGTGATGTGCTGTTTCTCTCCCTCTTGGTAGAGACGGAGCACCACCGCGCTGTCAGCTCCATCATCGGAGAGATCGTAGCCTTCCGGGGACCAGCTCACCTTGATCTGTAGAGGCCTGCGTTCGTTGGACATGCCTGCGATCGTACGTCGTATCAAGGGTCAAGACAACACGAGCTGCTCGAACAACTCTTGCGTCTGTTCCACGGGACTTTTACAAAGTACCGCCCTCGGAGGTCGGAGCACCAAGTATCCGGCTTCGCACCCCGCGAAGTGTTGAAGTGCCTGAGCATCATAGCTCTCAAGACGCCCAAGCCTCGTCGCCAAAGCCTGGAGATCCCGTTTGAGCCAACCATTGTGTTGGAAGAGCTCGCTGGTCTCCAATACCCGCACGCACACAGTCGACGCCTCCGAATCCACGAGAACGACCCCTACGTTTACACCCTCTTCTCGATCCGGGTCAGCTTCGTACTGGATCAAACTGTAAAAGGCCATCGCCTATCCTTTCGGTATGTCGCTCACCCTCGATTTCGCCGCCACGCTGACCCTGAAGCTGAACGAGGACATGCGCCCAGCTCCGCTGCCCATCGCCTTCAGCCTGACCTACACCAAGAACGCGATGCACGACGGCAGCACCACCGGAGCGGTCACCAACCAAGCGATCCCGCAAGGTTCAGTAACCGCCCCGAAGTTCGTTCTCGTCCAGGTCTTGAGCGGAACCGTGAGCTTCTCCTGGGACTCGGCAGGCGCTGGTGTCGAAGTACTGACCGCTGGGGAGACCGGAGTGCCCGCCACCAAGATCATGGCCCGGAGCAACGCCACCGCCGCCCAGCTGTACATCACCACGACAGGTCCCGCCTCCTACCGAGTCTGGATGTATCAGTAACTACAACCCTGCGCGCCAGTGCTCCCAGCACCGCGCCTCGTAGCTCTCTGCACCTCCGACGAGAATCTGCCCTTCCGTATCCACAGTGCGATGTGTGTACGCCGCATCGCGATAGCAGATGTGACAGATTGCCGTCAGCATCTGTACAGATTCCTGGACCGCAAAGAATGCCTGCGTCGTCTCGAAGACTTTCCCTTGGTAGTCTCGGTGCAACGCTGCTACCAGAATCTCACAACGTCCTCGATAGGCATCCAGCGCATAGGCGAACGTCGGCCGGAAGAACTGCGCTTCGTCGATCGCCAGGACATCCGGTCCAGCCCCCAAAGAAAAGAGCTGTGCGAGCTCCTTCTCATCTTGAATCGGGAGAGCCTGACACGTCCGTCCAGCATGACTTCGAAAGGCTTCCCCTGAACGATGATCGTTACGAGGGATCACCGAGAGCACCGTCTTGCTCGCTGCTCGATACCGACGGATCAAACGTTGCAGTTCCTCAGTCTTCCCCGAGAACATCGGGCCCGTGATCAGGTGCAACATCAGAACACCAACTCACGCGGCTTGAAGCTGGGCAAGCTCGTCCAAGGGCCCTGCACTTCGTAGCGACAGTGCATTTGATCCAACAGAAAGACGTCCTTCGAGTAACACAGCCGCGCCTGCGGAAGCGTACATCGGGAATACAGGATTCCGCGCGGTTCTCGCGTGTGGAGATCCGGGTGCGCGTTGAAAACGATCCCCATGTCGAACCACTCCTCCTTCTGAGCGAGCTCCTTGAACAGCTCGTAGAAGCGCGGGCCTCCGTCCAGGAACGGGCGACCGAGCAGGAGCTCTTGCCCTTGATCCTGAAACTGGGCGCAGACCAGCGGCTGCGGTTCTTGGTCCTTCTGGATCAGGTAAACGAGCACGCCTACGGCTGTCGTTACCTGCGCTTGCTTCAGATCTTTCGCCATACAGCGAAGGTACTAGCGCAAGAGATCTTGTGCAATCCGCACGACGTTCTCGAGGAACGCTCGCGCGGCGGTGGCTTCTCCGTTCAACACCGCCATCTGGTAGGCGCCTACCTGCGCAGACAGTTCCAGGATCTGCGGCATCGGAGCGGGCGTTTCTGAGTCCGCAGGACCGAAAATACCCCCAAGCAAGAACCCCACAGGCTCATCAGCTTCCGAGGCCGGAGGCATCTTGGCTGTCCCCCCATCGTCTACTTCGGTGAAGTCTTCGTACGCCGTACAGGTGAGGCAGGATGGTGCCTCCACAGGGTTCGAAAACATCGGAACCAAACGAGGTCCGCCACACCGAGGACAGTTACCGATCTGAATGGGGAGCACAGAGCAAGTATAGAATTGATTAGCGCCGCTGTCCTTTATGACGGAGCCACGCATCAACACCAGTACGTACGCCCGCGCCCAACAGCGTCGTACCCAAAGTAATTGCGGCGACATTGTGATACGTCTTCAAGGCCGCATCGCGAGTTTTCTCAAACTCCGCTCGTTGGGCCTCAGAAGGCGCAGCCGCTTGAAAACGTTCGCGCCCCAAGTCCCACGCCTTGTGTTCCGCGTACAAACGGGGTCCTTGCGTCAACAAAGGCCACGCCACCGACATCGCAACGCGGCCAGCCGGTGTCGCCGGAACCGCTCCCATATGTACCCCGAACAGTGGACCCAGCATGAAGCCCATACCCGAAGCCGTCGATTGGGCCAAACGCTGATAAGGCATCTTCTCCAATTGACTATGCCCGACTTCATGTGCCACTACATGCGGGTTTTTACTCGCCTGTGGTGTGAAATAAAGCGAGTTGTCTTTACTGGACCAACCTCCGCCTCCCGCGATATTCCACTTGTCGTGGATCGCGTGATTTACCCCTGCACCATGCAACAACTTCGCCGCCAGCTGTTCATCCAACGTCGCATCTGTGGACGGCTGCAAAATCTTCTTCGCTTCAAGACGAATCTTTTCCCGCTGTTCCTCCGTCAACTTATTCCAAGCTTTCTCAACTTTCTCTGACTCAGTCTGAGCTACCTTGTGATGCCGATGATAGTGCCTCCGGTGATGTACCGGTGGCTGCGTCATCCCCCCGCCTGGATCAGCGCCCATCGAGGCTCCCAGCGCATAGGAGGCCATCATGGGTTGCGTGAAGTTCATCGCGGGGTAGTTCTGCGCTTCGATCGCCGCCTGTCGCTGCCGTTCCATCTCGTAAGCGTCGTAGGCCGCGCTCACCGATGGAAAGAGCTCGTCGAACAGCTCTGCGCCCACCTTCGTATTCAGAGCTGCACGCGCCTTGATCGCCAAGCGCTGACGAAGCTCCTGATCCGTGTAGGGTCGATGCCGTTCATTAGGCCACGCGTAGGAGATCACCTCCTGCGCGAGGCGGGGATCTCGCTTGTACAGCCGCTGCAACACGGCCAACCGAGCCGCACGATGCTCCGTCGGCAACAGCTTGTCCGCGAGAGAAAACTCACCCGGTTCGTAGAGATCCGGCATGATCAGGCTCCCAGGGTCTGTTCACCCGCCGAGCTGTTACCGAGAGCCGCGCCGATCATCCGCTGGTTCAAGGCCTTCTGCATCTCCGTGGAGATCAAACGCGAGGGGGCTTCGACCTCCTTCACGATGTCCGAGAGCTTTTCCTCGGAGCCTTTGAACCCGCAGAGCTTCAGCGTGGCGACCTTGTCCTTGTGCATCTTCTCGTCGAGCATCTTCGGCAGCCCGATGCGCTTTCCGGGCGGCGTGTGGTGCAGGTCCTTGTAGACCGCTTCCGCGACCTCGGACAAACCACGCCCGGTGTCCAACGCGAGCGAACCCGCGCCTCGAGCGGTACGGAGCGCCAACGGCGATGCCTCGCGCAACAACGTGCCCGGCACATGCAACGGCGAAACGTCCTGCGCCCGGTCTACCGCATCCGCCAGCCCACCGCCCGCCTGCGAGACGAGATCCCCGACACCCTGGGCCGTACGCCCGGTCACCCGAGCAGTCCCCCGGAGAGCCGTTGACACCGCCGGAAGCAGACCCGCGCGCCGCTTCTCCTCTTCGGCGAGCTTCCGACGCCACGCGCTCATTTTATAGTGCTGCGGGATCGCCTGGAGAGCTGCGGTCCATCCGGGCGTGTTGCCTCCGAGCCCCTGCAAGCGCTGCAAGTACACCTTCGCCTCCGCAGGGTTCTGTGCATGACGCTGCTCGAACTGACGACCGAGCTCCGCCATGATGGATCGATCGGTGTCCCAGAGCCCAGGCTGAGCGAGGATGGACTGCCGCATCCCCGGATTGGCCGGCATCAACGCTCCCTGCGCCTTCCAGCCCCCCGGATGGGTCCAGACGTCATCCCGCACCGCCTCCGGGCCATCCAGCTGCTCCAGCCACTCCGAGATCCCCTTCTGTCCCGGGTGGTAGTTCGGCTCCGCCGAGTGCTCCATCAAGGAGCGCAGCGGCTGCTGGGTCGGCACCGCCTGCGTGGGGGTGTAGGCCTTCGGTCGAACGCCGCTGACAGGGCCAGGAGAAGGCGCAGGCGCCGGTTGGCGAGGTTGCACCCCGCTGACCGCCTGCATCGTGGGCAGGCTCCCGACCTGGGTGGACGTCATCCCTGCCGGCGGACGCCCGAGGGGGCGGCGCCAAGGCTGCGTCTTGCGCGCGGAGAGGGGCATCATGTGCCCCGCGCCCCCGCGAATGCTGTGCCAGAGATCGCTGACGTGGTTCATCGCGCCGGACCACGAAACAGCCTGTTTCTCCAGCATCATCGGATCGTACATGTCCATGGACGGAACTCCCGCTGTCTTTAGTACGCCGTACCGCGACTTCTTCCTGGCTCGAAACTTGGGCAAGTCCCTCGCGAGCTCCGCCCAGGTCGAGTACACCTTTCGATGCCACACCTCGGTGTTATAGAGCTCGTAGATGGTCTCGCGGTCCCGATCGTTGACGCCCACGAGGAACTTGGTCTCGTCCAGGCGCAGCCGACCGTCCTCGCCCCGCTTGAGCTTCTGAAAACTCTCGAGGTGCCCCTTCGGGTCATCACCGACGAAGAAGTCCAAGCCCTCCCCGTCCTCGCCTGTGTGTCGACGGAGAAAGCCATAGTCCACCGGGTAGACGAAACGCTTCACCCCACCTGTCGGCTGAGGCCACTCCTTCACCGTCCCCTTGGGGCGATCGATGGCGAAGGTGAAGGGGCCGAGGGTCTTGGTGGAGAGCGGCACCCTGAAAGAATATCAGAGCGAGGAGTCGACGCGCTAGAACATCGGCTTCCCCGGCGCCCTCGCGAACGTCGAGAGGAACCGCAGATGCTTCTGCCGCTCCTCCGGGGACATGTTCAAGTGCGTCGGCTGCTGGTTCAGCACCTGCGTCAAGTTGTCTTGCAACTTCGCCGCTGCGTTACGCAGGTTCCTCTGCACAGGTTCTTGCACCCCGCGAACACGATCCTGCCACGACGCTGGCAGTGCGTTCATCAGCTGGGACGGAACTTGAGCTTCACTGAGAGACTGCATACGAGACGCCGCATTCTGAACGTGCGGGGCGATCGTTCGAACCTCTTCCGGCGCTTTGCCTCCCATCAGCATCCGACGAAAACCTCCCTCACTCATTGTTCCCGGCAATTCGCTGGTCGCACGCTCCAAGCTGCGGTGCGTGCGTCCTCCCAGCGTAGGCACATAGTTCCCGACCATGCCGTATTGCCGAAGTTTCTTCGTGAGGGAGGAGTCCTCCTTCCCCATCGCGCGCAGCTGATCCAACGCTTGCATCACGTCAGGATCCTTGACCCCCATACGCTCCGCGAGCAACGGTCCCGGGCCCATATGAGAAGCCACGAAATTCGGCTTGAGTCCATTGTGAAGCATCCCCGCTTCCGCGAGCTCGTGCCGCTGAATCGCTCGCGTGATCCCTGCGTCTTGCGGCTTTCGAAGCCGACGCATCAGCAGCTCAGGCCAAGAGACACCAGGAACAGTCAACGCGGTCGCAGCTGCCCCACGAACAGCAATGTTCTGCTTCGGATCCATGAACTGTCGAAGGAACGTCCCACTGTTCGGGTCGACGAATACCCCCGTGTGGGTTGTTGCAGGCCCTGCTCCCGGGAAGTTGTGCGGCTGGATGTTGTGTGCCGCTCCATACGGCCCCACCAACTTCTGCTCGAGAGCGCGGTGCCGGGCGAGATCCGCCCCACCGAGCATCTCGCCCCACGAGCTCATCCCAGCGCGACCTCCAGCCGCTTCGATGCGTCCCAACTCCTGCGCACCGAGGCGGCCTCGCTGCAAGAGCTTCTGCCAACGTGGCGCGCTCGTCTTGATGAAATCTTCGTACATCGTCACTTCTTCCTTGCTCGCGGACGCGGACGCGAAGGCGCCGGCCGTTCCTCTTCGAGCTCCTGAGGTACGCGGTACTCCAGCACCCGCACGAGGGCGTCCACGCGATCTGCGGTCTGCTTCTGCATGGTGACCAACGCCTCGATCGCGTCGGCCTTCCCCTTCAGCAGCTCCACCGTCGCGTCATGACGCTTCTCTGAGCGTTCGTTCGCCGCCGTGACGGCGGAGGTCAGAGAAGAGAGCGTCCGCGTGCTCTCTTCCACCAGCTTGGTCAACGGTCCACCCAGCTCAGCCCCGAGCGCCGAGAGAGCCTTGGCCACATCTCCATCTGCGCGTTGCACGGCTTCTTGCACCACCTTCGCAGCGGCAGCTTCCCGCTTTTTTTGGGTATCCGCCAGAGCCTCGTAGAGCTCGATCTCTTCACGCATCATCGGCCGGAGCCAACGTGACGCGATACCTGCGGCGACCAAACCACCGATGACAGCTGGCCCACCCACATACGCCAACAGCAACGCCCACGGGCTAAGCTGGTCCATCCTTACCTCCTACCGCACAAGGCGTGATAGTACTGCCGCTCAGCGCCACGTTCCTCGCGCCCGGCGATACATTTCGTGCCACCACGACGCAGGGCGTGGTGTGTCACAAATCCCAAGCGCGTGAATAATGGCATTAGGGCGATCCCCGCCCCCGCTCCACACGTAGCCGCTCACCCATGGCGTGACAGCCGCAGTGCCATAAGCGATGGATCCAGCGACAGTACTTGTTGCGATCTCCTCGCCGTCGATCCAGAGCTTGAGAACTCCAGTACCAGTCGTGTACGTGAGCCCAACGAGGTGGTCATTCCACCATGTGGATGCTTGACTGGAGAGCGCCCTGGAAGCAGTGATCTCTTGCCTCGACGCCCAAGCTACAGCTCCTGTGCGGATCACCGTGCCAATCAGGTTACCTGTAGCATTGATCCCAAGACGAACGGACCAATAAGGTTCGGCCCACGAAGGAGACGCGCTATTAGAATGAGGCTTCGCAATGAATGCGTTCTCACCGCTTGCGAAGCTCTGGTTTCGTACCCACGCCCAGAGGGTTAGAGACGTGGGCTCAACGGCGTTGCTTCCTGAGAATCCGTTGATCCCGCTCCCGCAGCGCACACCCCCAGACAGAAAAACCTTCTGGTCATAGACGAGACCAGACCCCGGAGTCCACACACCTCCTGCGCCACCGCTATTGACCAAGTCGCCAGACGCCTCGGTCAGAAGGAGGCGTACACGATCGTTACTATCGACCGGTACAAAGAGGTCTTGATCCAATGAGGCCCCAGCCTCCGCAACCACCCGGAGCACCGAAGCCCCCGATGGAATCAGCGCCGGGTCGGTGGTCGACCCCAAGATCCCCCCAGAAGTCAGATAGTAGTAGGTCATATACCGTCAGAGGTTCCCGTAGGTTCGTGAGAGGTTCAGGTACCCGCTGCCGAGGCCCCCGTAGAAAGCCTCCGCATTCTTCTGCGTCTTATACGAGCGCGCGAACGCGTCCCACTGTTGCCACAACAACTGCGAAGCCTGCGCGTAAGGACTTTGCTTGTCGTCCACACCCGGCGCTTGCGTGTCTCCGTCTTGCGTCGAGGTCTGGTTTCGCAGTTGACGAAAGTGCTCGCTCCACAAGAGATGCGCGACTGCTCCATAAAGCTGTAGCGCACGCGGAAGCTCGAGCACCGTCTTGTCGGTGAATGGCGTCATCACGTTGTAGCGATCAACCGTGAACTGGAGCGCAGCGTCGATATCGTCGTCGGAGAACTCGACGTTATCGAGGAGGCTGTTGATCACGCCCGTCTTTGGCACGTAGCCCGGAGGGAAGTCCCGGAGCCAACGACGGATTTCGTCGCGCGTGAGGGTGGCGACGCGTGTGGGGTAGGCTACGACCGGCACGCAGAAAGAATAGCCGGTACGCAGTACTAACGACCAGCGGTCCGATGAAGCTGGGTCAGGAGATCCAGCCCCTCTTGTTGGATAGCTTGAACAGCCTCGTTGCGGAAGGCCCTCTCAAGCTTGGCCTGCCTCGCCGCTCGTTCCCCTGCATGATCCCGGCTCCGCAACGCTTCAAAGTCGGCTTGATACCCCTGTACGTCTTCCGGGGAAAGCGGAGCCGATCCACGACGGCGCAGGAGCAATCCAGCACCAGCCCCCAGGGCTGCGCCGCCCACGCCCCCACGCAAGGCCCACTTGCTTGCGTTTTCCCCTCGGTGCCCTTCTTCGCCCGTGAGGTAACCACCGGCTCCGCCGAGCAGCGCACCCGCCGCGCTACCACCCAGAGTGGTGGTCAAGAGCGAGGCCGCCGTCTTCTCGAAGCCGTAGGTACGAAGGACAGCGTACTGGGCTTGCTTGTTGATCGCCGCTTGGACCGAGGACTTCATAAATCAAACTCCAGAAAGTCTCCCTCAGGAATGAATCCATAGGTCTTCAGTACATCGTACGAAGCCTGCTTGCTGCTCAGCTCCTCGAGCCTCTCATAGACGCCGGGCTTGAAATTCACTGGAGACCCGAGGAGATGCCTCGCCGCCGCAGGCGTCATCGTCTGCATCTGTTCCTCCGACAGGTCGATCTCCGGGATCGAACCCTCGTTCGGAGCTTCCCACTGCGGATGCGACGGCGATGGCGGCGGCGAAGCCTTCGACTTCAGCCAATCCATGATACCCGCAGCCTTCTCGAGCCCGTAGGCCCTCAGTACGTCGTACTGGGCCTGCTTCTCGATCTCCTTCGCGCGTTCCTCCTTCTTGTTCTTGAGGTGCTGGTACCCCTTGTGCCCGGCGTAGGCGAGCAGCGGGACCGCCGCCGTGGCGAAACCTGCGCTGAGGAGTCTGCGTCCCTTGCCGGGGGTGCCGGTGGCACTGTCGAGGGCCTTGAGGACCTGATCGTCGTCGGACATTTCTCGTTCCTTGTGTACGTGTTTACAGCCAGTTAGGGCTCTTGCGAACGTCGAAACGGACGAAGCCGTCGAGCGCCGAGCTCGTGGTCACCTTCAAGGCCCAACGAGGAGGGAGGCGGATCTTGGTGTCGCCGAAAGCAAAAGTCGGCGCCGCGTTCGTGAGGCTCGGATAGACCATCACCGGGACATCTTGCCCGTTGAGCGGAGAGTAGATGTCATCCAGTGGAACGCGCGAAACCGTCACTGTGTGCGTACCGCTCGCGATGGTGAACCGGCACTCGAACTGCGACACTTCCACGAGCTGTGTCTGTTCGAAGGTGAACAGGCCTTGTGCCGTCGCAGCCGGAGCCCAATGGTAGTACGCGTTCTCACTCGAGGTCGGATCCGCACCACCGGTAAGGTTGGTCGCTGAGGCCGCAGCGGGAGTCCCAGCACCAGTTCCCCCCGCTTGTGCACGAACAGGCAGCCCCGGCGTAGCGTTGATCAAGGTCGCGATCTCCGCCGCCGTAGCCGTAGGGGACCCCGAGGCCCCACGCTTCAGGTACACGCTGATAGCCGAACCCACGATCCCCACCGTGGTGTTCGTCACCGCTGTACCTGCGCCCGCGTCCACGAACCGGACCGTGATCGCATTGCTGATGCTACCGAAGAGCTTCGCCGCGAAGTACACCACAGCGTTGGGGTCAGCGTTCGAGACCGTCAACCTCGCGCGCCCATGCTCCACCCCCGTAAACTGGGCCGAAGCGCACGTCTGCTGGACGACGAAACAAGTGCCGTTATCGCTGGGGTACATCGTTCCGAAGAAGTGTAACCTTTCTACGTGTACACCAGCTACCCCATTACCGCGCCGCTCGCGGCCGACGCCGTCAGTACGAGCAACATCCAAGACGGAGCTGTCACAAACCCAAAGATCGCCGCTACTGCCGTGGATGCCGCCAAGCTGGCTTCCAACGCTGTAACCCGCGCGAAAATCATCAACGATGCTATCAACGCGGACAAGATCGACTCAGCAGCAGCTGACGCGATCAAGACCAAACTCGCACACCTGACACCCGTCAACGACAACGGGACTGATCTCGGGAGCGGAGCTGCACGCGTACGGACCTTGTTCGTAGGGACCAGCATCGAGAATGCAGGGCACCTGAACATCGACCTGACAGGCGCTGCGACCCGCACGCTCCTGCTTCGTAACACAACCCCTGGACAAGTCGCCAATCTCGAACTGGACGGGGAACTGTTCATCTCCGACGGTACCGACTACAGCCTCGCTTTCGCTCACGACCTTAGCAGTCCGCTCACCGCCAATCGTGCAGCCTACTTCCCCGATGCTTCCGGGCGGGTCATTCTGGACTCAGATATCCGCGCGTCACGTATTCGTATCCCGCTGGTGCCCTACGCGGACGTCGACATCGTGAGCCCCGCGACCAAGACCCTCGGCGTCTTCTACTTCAACCCGAGCGAGTACGCCGTACCAGGGAAGACCACCGTCTTGACCTTCAAAGGTCTCGGAGGGACCTCCGCAGGCGACGCTACGTTGAGCCTGTACAACCTCACGGACGGGGCAGAAGTAGCCTCGATCACCCTCAGCGGCACCTTGACCAGCTTCGACCACGACACGGACTCCGTCGCCCTCCCTGGGGGCACCAAGTACTACGCCGTCCGCGCCAACGTAGGTACCAGCGGCGAGTACTTCATCGGCGGCGCCTACTTGGACATCACCTGGAGCTGATAGCCAAAGAAAACTGCGAGAGGGTGTACCCCTCCCGCAGTCCATGTCATCGAGGCCTACACCAGTATTGTGCTTCGCTCTCGTAGAGCTTGCTCAAAGCGAAGTAAGGGCGATCCAGATCCGCCTCTGCGTGAAAGGTCTCCATTGTGAGCGCGGCCTCCTTGGTTCGAAGAATTCGCTTGAGAAGCGTCTCACGAAGACCTGAATTTCTCGAGTCGCGCTGTACTCCTTGAAAGAGACGAACGAGGTCGGTCCCTCGCCATTCCGGCGAGAGCTTTACGGACTTGTCTTGTTCCTCCATATCCTCGAACAATCGACTGAAGCCGTCGAGGATATGGTTTATGTTCGGCTCGTACTTCATACACGACGCGGCCCACCCCAGGAGCGGGCGCGAACGTGTCCACCATACATGAGGGGCGTACCCGAAAGACCCGGAGCACTCCCGTAGATATTGGTCGGCAGCCACGACCCACCGGCGCCTTGTACCTACGCACTGGAGGTACGTCCCAGGGCGATAGCTGGACTCTTCTTGTAGAAAGTCCTTGACCTTCTGCCTACGTGCGTTTTCGCTACAACTTCGCCACAAATCGACTTGATGCGATACATTGTCGCAGGTCGCGACGATACGGTAGGTACGTAGCGCCATCACCCCTCCCAAGGGTCCGCGACGCCTTGCCAGAGCAGGCGCAGATTGAGTTGTGGACTATCTGGCGTGTCGTCGGCGTACGGTGTAGAGGCATTACCGAACACAATACCTCTATTCAAGATATCCCAGAGGTATTGTCGCTGTGGGCGCTCCGTCGGCTTACGCAGGACTTGGAGCAACCACAGCGTATGGAGCTCCTCCGTCGGCCAACCATAATAATGATCGAGATTACTGGAGAGCCCTTGCTCTGCCCTTTGAATCAAGGAAAGAATCTGGCTCCCAGAAGGTACCATTCCTCTAAGTACCGCGTACGCCGCAGGCAGGAAGACATGATTTCGATCGAAGACTCTGGACAAGAACTTCTGGCGCACGATCAAAGAAGCTGGCGCGTAACGATCGTTTCCCCACTCGGGACTCCCATTGACTAGAACGCGCTCCGTCGTATCGTGCAAAAGTTCATACCACCAGCGGACGGGGTTCTTCCAGCTCTGCGCCGGGATGTGCCCCCACTTGCCGTCCTCGAGCTGTACAGTCCACAACGGCGCCACACCAGCCTTGGTGCTCTGCGTACACACTAGGACCCCTGGATCATAGACCTGTCCGCTCGCACACAAGTCCGCGTGTGCGTCTCGGAGCGCGTCCTCGTTTGTCGTAGAAAAGAGGATCGCCGACGCCTTCCCGTCCTGCACGTACATTTCGTAGATATCGCTGGTATAGGTATCCTCCATAGTCCTCCTAAACGAAAGGGGAGACATCCGAAGACGTCTCCCCTTATCCCTGCGCGTTGTTGTTCGTTACTTCGACTCGTCCAGGTACTTCAACACCGCCTGGAGCACCGCATCGTACTCCGACGGTTCCGGGTACTTCTGGTTGTCGTACACCGGGTACTCCGCCGTATTCGACGACCCCATGAACATCATGGGGCACGGCGAATGCCTCAACCCGTCGCGCACGATCAGAGGAAACGGATCCAACTTCCCACAAGTCGGGCAGTAGTAACGCGGTTTCGAACGCTCCGACAAAAGTCGAAGCTGGAGCTTGAGCTGCTCGAGCGTCACATCAACGCTCCGTACGCAGCGTGATCGTCGCGTTCCCTCCATCCAGTGGAACGAGCTGCCCGTCCTGCATCCGCATCGGGCGCACCGTCGTGATGACGTGGTTCTCCACGTAGCGGGGTTCCACTCCCCCGTTCGGCGCGAGGCACATCACCCAGGTCCCGCTGGTGCTGGGTGGCGCGTAGAGGCCGTTGGGTTCGGCCTGGGCCACCGTGGTGGCCCCGGCCGCCGTGCGTACGACCGTCTCCGAGTTGGTGATCTGCGTGGTCGCCGGGATCGGAAACCCCAAACTCTCGCAGCTCATCAGGAGCGTCCCGTTGTAAGCGTTCAGGACGTAGCTGTAGGTCAAGGTCCGCGTGTTGCGGGCTTGGTACAGCTGAATCATGAGGGCTCGCTCGAGGCTCCACGAAAAGACCGGCGTGGGCTGTGCCCGCAGGAACGCCTCCTGCTGCGCGTTGACGTGCGCCTGCTCCTGCTCGTTCGCAGATTGCAGGGGCTCGCACACTACTGTGACCAGCGCGTACAGGAGAACGAAACAGAGGCTGACGATGTGCAGTTCTTTCATGGGGCGTCTCGGAGGCTCTGCTGGATGTCCTCAGGGATGTTTCCCGGGATGAGGTCCGCTTCGAAGCGGAGTTGCTGGTACAGCGCCCGACGCTGCGCCAGGGACAACGTCGGGTCCTGGTACTGTTGGTACAACGTATGCAACGCTGCCTGATGCGACGTGATGTACGCGTGGCTCTGTCGCTGTCCGCGCGTCTCGAGGTTCTGTCGCGTCGGCTCGATGATCACGAAGATGAACATCGTCGCCAGGACCAACGCCACGACGAGAGGCCAACGGACCCCGATTCCGAGGATCTCCAGCTCTTCGTCTTCGTACTTCATGCCTTCTTCTCCTTCACGACGACCATGTAGTGGTCGCACGGTTCCCATCTGTCACTGAAGTCCTGCGCTTTCGCCCACTGATCGATCAAACGTTGCAGGCCCTCCCAGTCCGCCGCTCGAACGTTCGCCTCTGCGCTTTCAGTGAGCTGGGACGTCGCTTGCTCTCGAAGAGCATCTACATCCAGATCCAGAGGCCGGAGCGTGCACACGTAGGCTCGATAAGGTACCCTCAACCTCTGCTCGGTACACCACAAACGCAACGCAGCCGGACTCGAGAAAAAGCCCTCCTGATGCGGAAGATACTTCGCGCAGAAGACCGGCCCCGAATGCGCGATGACCTCGATACCTACTGGTACCTTACGATCAAAGTAGCGCGCATCCTCGCGCGAAGCCCTTTCTTCGCTCCGCTGTTTACTGCACCTCGTATGTTCCCGGCTCTCGAACGCTTTCGGCAGGGAGCTATTCACCTTGTTACAGATCGGACAGAGACAGCAGAGGCGAGCTGACTCTTGCTGTTGGTACGCCGTACGACATACCATACACGCCCATGCGAGAAGGTCCCCCGCTGGGCCACGCAGGGGGATCGGTATAGAGGCAATCATTCGATCGCGCCCCCGTTTGGCAGCGGTACCCCTCTCGCAACATACGCCTCGTATGTTGCGATGACGTCCCAGGAGAAAGGTTCTGTCACCCACTCCCGATAAGGCCTACCCCCTCCACCCATCGAGAGAACCCAGAAGATGTCGTACTTTCGAACGTACATATTACGCTCGAGAGCCTCCTGGGCCTCGCCATCCTTGTAGTCGTAGGGGTAATCCGGCAGGACGATGTAAGGGGCGATCGGTCGCACCTTATCACGCTGTTGACGATCCCGAAGGACCAGCTCGCGCAGAGACGGCCCCACAGGCGAAGGAAGAACAAGACGAACCGTCCGCGCTTCCTCCCAGTATACATGATAAATCACTTCTCGGTCTTCCTGAGCCTCCCGAAGCATTCGATCCCGCCGCCGAAGCAGCCGATTGAAGAGATCAGGTTGAAAGTTGACGACTACATCCTCTCCAGTCGTCGTCTGATGCAAGATGTTCATGTTCGTGAGGTCTCCATACGCGCGAACGCGCTCGGCAGCACACGAGGCGCTGCGCACGAGATCAGCAGTCCGAGGTTGAAGCGCCTACCATCGTAGGGCTGCTCCAAGAAGCTCTCCCGCTTCGTTGAATCGTTGAGGATCGTGGCGAGCACGTTGTAGACGTGCTCCTCGTGCGTCATCTCCGGGCCTGGAGCAATCCACGAGGCCAACGGATGCCCCACGATCCAGTTCTCGATCGCCTTGAGGGGCGGGTACTCGGCATCGCGCCACTGGGCGTCCACGAGGAGCGAGAGGATCCAGGCAGACGTCCCGAGATCGGACACCTGTTGCAAGAAACGCAGCCCACAGGGACCGTCCCTCCAGGTGAAGAAGCTGACGTCATCTTCCGGAGCCTTGTCCCCCTCGATCTTCACCATCAGAGGGCGAGAAGTCTCGACGAGCACACCGGGCTGCGTCTTCCCGAGCAGCTCCTTGAGCCGCTCATACGGCTCGTTGCTGTAGTAGTACTGCTCGAACGAAAACTCCCAGTGAGCCATCAGCTCCCCCATGCGCTGATTCTTCTCATTGAGATTGTGGACGTACGCATTGATGACGATTTCCATGAGACCCTCCTTCAAGGCTTATACCGGATTGCCTTCATGAATTGTGCGTACCAAAAAAAGCCGTCAAAGCCTTTGCTTTGACGGCTTCTTTCAACGCAAGCCGACGGCCTTCTCCCAGAGAAGGCAGAGGCGACTCGCCTTCTGCTTGAGCTGCTGAAGCTCCGCCTCAGAAGCTCCGCCTGAACGCGCGTCTTCCCAAGCGCGTTCCGCGTGTTCCCACGCGTCCCACGCGGCGGTCGCCGCATCCTGCTCCTGCTCCACGCGCTGAGTCAGCGCGAGGGCGTCTTCCGCCGTAAAAGGCGGAATCACGGTCTTTTTCATAAGGGTACCCTCCTCTATTCCTTATACCGGAATCAAAACGTCCCTTTAGAAAAGTACGTCGTACGAATTCACTTGCACATTCTATCTTGCGCTATTACTTTCCCGAACATGCACCAGTTCCACGCCATCTTCGACTCCAACAAGAAGAGATACTCCATCAAGGTCCGGACTGACGGGCACGTCAGCTTCCGAGACCTGACCGGACACACCACGGGGGTGAGCGTCACCCCCGAACAGGAGGCCGTACTCAACAAGATCGTCGCAAAGCTCAACCCCCTCCTCAGCGATGCCAACATCCCATCTGCTGGGGCCGCCACCAGGGCCACGAAGGCTGTCGTCAGCAAGGCCAAGCCTGGACGCCCGGCGAAGGCCGCCAAGACGCCGGCCAAGACGCGCGGACGCAAGAAGGCCGTCTGATTCTAGCTTCCGTCGCCGTGGGCAAGTTCTACATCACCACACCGATCTACTACGTGAACGCCGTACCGCACGTTGGTACGGCGTACACCACCGTGCTCGCCGACGCCATCGCACGGTACCAGCGGCTGCGGGGGCGTCAGGTGCTATTTCTAACAGGCACCGACGAACACGGGCAAAAGCTCGAACGAGAAGCGAAGAAACACGATAAGACCCCGGCCATGTTCGTCCAGGAGATGTCGGAGCAGTTCATCGACGCTTGGCGGGCTCTGAACATCCAGTACGACGTATTCCTGCAAACCACTGACCATAGGCACATCGCTCTCGTTCAGGAATGGTGGAAGCTCTGCGCCCGCTCCGGAGACATCTATCTAGGAGCACACAAAGGGGCTTACTGCGTAGCCTGTGAAGAGCACAAGACAAACAAAGATCTCCTCCCAGGCGGACTCTGCCCAATCCATAAGCGCCCCGTAGAACAGCTCGAAGAGCCTTCCTACTTCTTTCGCTTGTCCAGGTACACGGCGATCTTGGAAGAGCTCTACCGCACCCAGCCAGAACGTCTCGAGCCAGAGGAGAGACGAAACGAAGTCCTGTCCTTCTTGAAGGACGGCCTTCGAGACCTTTCCATCTCTCGTACCGCATTCCGTTGGGGAATCCCTGTGCCGAACGACCCAGCACACATCATGTATGTGTGGTTCGACGCGCTGCTGAACTACTTCACAGGGCCCAACATCCACGGTGCCAACAGCTTCTGGCCTCCGACGCTACAACTCTGCGGCAAGGATATCCTGCGCTTCCACGCTATCTACTACCCTGCCTTCTTGCTATCAGCAGGAGTCCCTAAGACGGCACTCCCGAAGACCATCTGGAGTCACGGTTGGCTCCTTTCTGCGGAAGGTCATAAAATCTCCAAAAGCGGCACAACCCACGCCACAACGCGAGATGTGCGACGCATCACACAGGCTGTGGGTTGCGATGCCTTGCGCTACTATTTGCTGCGGAATACACCCCTCGGAGCCGATGGAACCTTTGAACTCGATGAGCTGCTGCTGAAAGTAGACGTCGAGCTCGCCAAAACCATCGGCAACCTCCTCCATCGGACCGGGCCCTTCGCCACCTGCCCCCTCGTAGACAGTACCGCCGCCGCAGCAACGGAAACGAGGCTGGCAGACTATGTCGAGGCGCACCTACGTCGTGCTCTACAAGCTTGGGATAGTCACCAGACGGCACAAGCGTTGGAACACACGTTGGAGATCGCGCGGGCAGGCAACCGGTACTGGGATGAACAACGGCCTTGGACACTCCCGAACCCTTCCGAAGGGCTTGGGATCGTATTGAGTGCCATCGCGGAATTGCTGCGCATCGTCAGCGTACTCTTGTGGCCTGCGGTGCCACAGAGTGCAGACAAACTCCGACATCAGTTGGGCTATCCGTCGCTGTGCCCAACCCCAGGAGAGGATCTATGGCCAACCACCTTCCGGCAAGGCGGGCCACGACCTACCTTGGAGCCGGGCGCCCCGATCTTCCCCCGCATCGACCGAAACACAAGAACTCAGATTCTCACACAACTCAAGGACAAACCATGAGCCAGATGCATCTCCGTCGTGTCCATACGAACCTGGGCAGGGACCTCCGCATCCAGGTCAAGCCCAAGGACTGGTACCCGAACCGCGCCGCCCGTCGCAAGGCAGGCTACGTGCGTGGCAAGGGCCGCCCCGGGGACACCATCATCTACGCCCAGATCGACTGATCAACGCGCTTCGCGCACAGCGAGCCACACAGACCCCTGCGCGTTCGCCGTCAACCCCAACCCCCACCCCGGTGGAATCACCACCGGGGTGTCGAGGAGCACGTAGTTCTGGTTCGTGCCGCTCGCCACCGGGTAGGGCGTGTTCAGGTCCCCTCGCGCAGCCGTCAACGGACGCAGGTTCAGCGCCCAGGCCACCGAGCTCGACAAGCGCATTCCCATCTGCATCAACACCAGCGGGACGTCGTGATCGAAGACGAAGAGCCCCGCGTCGGCGTCGCTCGAAAAGCGGTTCCACTCCTTGGTCACCTGCGTCGGAGCGATGCCACCTGAGAAGGTCGTCGAGCCCACCCCCACCGCGCTCACACCCGTCCCGTCCGAGGCGTCCGCGCGGATCTTGGCGGAGATGTGGTTGTAGCGCACGCCCTGGCTCTCGTTGAACGCATTGATCGCCGCGATCACGTCGTTGGCCGTGGCGCCCGTCGCCGGGGTGATCTGCCAACCGGTCTCATCGGCGTGGATCGCCGTCTCAGAGCCTCCCGCTGTACGTACGACGTACTTCCGGCTGTTGATGTAGTCGCCCAACCGGGTGGCGGCGACGCGCGTCTTGGCGTTGGAGGACCCGAGCGTCGCGGCCCCTCGCCCGCGCTCGGCGGTCCCAGTGAACGTGCCGGTCGCCGTGATGACGTGCTCGAGCACCGCCATCCTCGAGAAGTCCCATTCTACCTTGGTCGTCATGGCGCAAGCATAGCAGCGAAGATGTCCGAAGTCTCCGCTTCATCCAAATGCGCTTCACTGTAGCGATCCCGCGTACGGATACGGTGACAGTTCGCACAGACGAGCTCACACTTCTCAATCTCTCGAAGTACCTCCGCCTGCGGGCGGTGAAGCATCTCGCTCACGTTCGCTTTCTTTGGTCCTCGAACGTGGTCGAAGTCCATGCATTCAACAGGGAACGTCTCCCCGCAGTCCTGGCAAGGTCTCTGCTTCAGACACGCGATGAGCTGGGCAGTACTCTCACGCTGGCGCATGTACCAAGACTAACAGCCAAAAAGAAGAACACCGAGTGTTCTTCTTCTTTGCCTAGGTAGGCTTCGCCGCATCGGCCTCCAACACCGCGCTTCGATGCTCTTTTCCGAGGCGATCGATCGCCTCGAAATGGTGTTCGAAGGGAGCTACCGCGCTGTAGTTCTCCACTTCGAAGAGAAGCCCCTTCAGGGCCTCAGCCAATTCCCGCGCTTTGTTATCGCGGCGGAATATCAACTCCGTGTATTTTACCCAGTCGGTCATGAACCCTCCTTCCGTGTCCCGTGCATCATTCTGCGCGAGCTTCGTCTCTTCCTCCTCGCACCAGAGGAAGAAGAATCTGTGTCAACCGAACGTGCTTTCGTACGGTCGCGTTACAAGTTGGCGTCACTTCAAGTGAAGCCCCTCGCCCAACCCGACGACTAACTTCTGTCACGTAATTCTGCACCGTTACCAGTCGGTGGTGTCGCAACACCACTTCAATCAAATACAGCACGGCCCAAGCCACGAACAAGGCTGCGTCCGTTTGTTGAGCCAATCCTGCGGGGCTCGGTGCCCCCGTTGCCTGTTCCGCACAAGACGCAGCACGAGGCTGGATCTCCTCCAGCGCGGAAAACGTAGTCTGCCCCCGACACCAGCCTCGGACGGCTTCGAAGTACTCCGTAAGCCGTTCGTCCTTCGGGTACCGCTCCCTCCAGTACGGGAGTAGAGGTTCAACTACGTCACACGCAACACGCACACCCAATCGATGCAGAGGACTCCCGAGGCCTTCCACCTCAATCGCCGCAGACATGAGATAGAACAATTCCGTCATACCTGCGGAAAAGTTCGGATAAAACACCGAAGCCAACCGCGCAGGGGTTCCTGCTTCTTGCCAACTCGCAATAGGGTCGCGGGCCCAGCTGCGAACCAACGCGCTACCGAGATACAGACGATCCTTCTTAGGGAACACTATAGGCCGAGCTTCTCCCGCCAGGACCAGCAGAGGGTCCTCGTACGGCGTACCATCAGCCGTCTCCGCGTAAAGCAGAGTACCGTCCTCCTCGTTTGCAGCCGTTGCATCCCGCGCGTCTACCAGAACCTCCACGGTAGAACACTCATAGCGAAGGGCCTTTTTCCACTCGTCGCATTCACGACGCACGTAGAGGCGCATCAGGAACACTCCTTACAGATCGGGTTCTGGCGTCCAGCCCGTACTTGATATCGCCAATCCCGGACCTTGCGTCGCGGCACCTCCATGACATGCCCACGCGGACAGCGAAGGGTCACGAAGTCCGCCGCTCCGTTGGCGACAACCTCGAGATCCAAGATCTTCTCGCCTTGGAGATCCTCGGACTTTTTCCCCTGCATGTCCTCTCGAATGCACCCACAGCTCGGGCGCCGAGTGCCATTGTCGTGAAGCAGGCCAGAATACATGACGATGCTATTACCACAGACGCATCGGCAGCGCCAGACCGCGTGCGCTTGCCCATTGTCAAACACACGCGACCCGAGAAACGCGTACGGGAACAGGTCCCCGTACTTCTCCCCTCGGCGATCCCTTACATTCGGAGGGATAGGCTTAGCTGGCACATCCTTGAACTCTTCGCGCCAATCCTTGCTCATGGTCTCCTCTCCTTAGCTATGCAAATGCACGAGAACGTCGTATGCCGTCAGCGTGTCTCGAAGTACGTCCGCGCACGCAGCAAGGACCGTCGAATGTGTCCGCACCTCCGCATCTTCAGCAGGGCTACGAGACAGCCCCGTTTCAGCAACAAGCCGACGCGTGTCAGCCTTCGCAGCATCAGCGCACCGCGTCACGACCCTCTCCGCCCAAGACCGCTCATACCAAGACGCCTTCGCGGTATTCGCGTCCGAAACGTAGCGCCCTACAGCCTCCGTAGCCGCCACCAGAAACCTGGCTTCAGACCAAACTGCGTCAGAAGCCTTATCAAGGTCTCCGCCCTTCCCTTTCGCCTCCAGCATGGCTCGATCCGCCGCCGTTCGAACCCCAGCCCATGCCGTCTCCGGCGTATTCAACATACGCCACATCCCATCGCGTACGTCGGCCTCCGAAGCGCACCCGTCACACCAGTTGCGCACCAACTCGAGTACCTTGCGAGGATGTGTTTCTTCTGGGAAGTACGCCTCTTTGTCTAGAAGAACTAGACGCACGCAACTACACGCCGCACGCGCCACCTCCCGATGCAACAGGGTGTTCCTCCCCGCACGGTATGCCGCCTCCCCTGCGACACGAAACAGGTGATCACCTCGCGAGGACTCCTGCCACCACAGCACAGGATCCTCTCTCCAAGCCGCACGCGACGACCGCCCGAGGTACGCCTGGGTCTCTTCCGAGAGTACCAGCGGCTCTGCCCTTCCAGCTCGGACAACTCGGATGAGACGCCCCATAGCCTCGGAAGACAGAACTTGCAGGATCGTGCCATCCTCCTGACATACCGCGTCAGCATGCATAGCGTCCGCGATCACTGCCTCCGTCTCCGAACTGTATCGGAGCGCGCCCTGCCAACCATCATACGCCTTCAAGGCGTAGAGCTTCCACATTCCTGCATCTTCTTCGAACATAGCTCCTCCTACAGCAGGACCCCGTCCCGTCAGATGTCCCCATGATTGAGGCCCGCCAACCCCATCAGTACAGGTACCAAGCTCACCCTGCGCCGCACATAGCCGACAAGGTCGGCCTTCGACACAGACCCTCCTGTCCGCTTATTGACAACCAGGGCTTCGCTCAAGTCGGGTCTAAGTAGCTGCATCACAGTTGTAACCGCCCACGCAGCCTCAATAGGCCGTAACGGGACCCCAGAAGCAGCGGCTGCCGCCTGGGCCACCATTCGAGGCAGGTAGTCACGCCGCACATCCCACCCAGCATCGAAAGCTCCCCTGGCCCTGCTGAGCACCTCCCGGAGGGGACACGTCCCTGCACACCATCGTTCCGCCGCGCTAATGGCTCGCAACGGAATATCTTGCAACGGATAGCTCGCCTGCCACAGAGGCAACACACTACGCACGCAGTCACATGCCGCCTGCACGACTGCGTGATGCAGCGGCGTCCCTGGGTCCGATGGAACGACGGCCGTGCTCGCTACCTTTATAAGGTAGTGTGCTTCTGTCGAGTCCCGCCACCATTGCCCGGGGTCCTTAGCCCAAGCATCAAAAGCCTCCGTTCCGAGGTAGTAACGGGCCTCAAGAGGCCGCTTGATCTCCTCAGCTTTACCTGAGACTACAACACGAAGAACGGGCGGCTCTCCGCTATCCCCTACGGCACGCAAAAGCGTACCGTCCTCACACACTGCCGCCAGGGCCCCCATCTCATCATTGAGCACCTCATCAGTGCTCCCGCTCGCACGGATAGCGCCATGCCAGCCATCACACTCACGCGCTGCAAACAACTTCCACGCCATACAGGCCTCCTACTTATACCTCTTTCCTCAAACCCTTTTTCGTGCTCCCATAAAGCATGAGCAACTCCACCCCACCGCCCTCTGAGGGCTTCTCTCCTGCCGACATCGACGCCCTCATCGCCTACATCGACGCGAAGTACGACAACCCCCATACCGCAGCCGATATCTTGGCTACGGCCTTCGCGTTCTATGTACAGAAGCACTTCGAACGCCCCGGGGCTCAAGGCATGCAGGGGCATGTCGATGTGGACCTGCCCAACCCGTCCGTCTCGCTCGCACAACCCAAACTCAGCTTCCAGATGCGAGTAACGTTGCACCCCCGCTGAGCCAAAGAAAAAGCACGAGGGGTGTACACCTCCCCTCGTACGGGTTCATTGAATCAGGCCCAGCAACACCGTAGAGAGCCGGATGTATTGGGAAGCAATCGCCGCAATAGTGCGCTGGAGCTCCCTCTGATACAACACCACCTTCTCGGGGGACCAAGACTGCTCGCTGACAGCTTCTCTAATCACTCCGTACACGAGGAGCTGTGCCGCTCTCTCGGCATACCGAGGGGCCTCCACAGACAAGCCCACACAGCGCAAGGCCTCTCCTACCTCAGGCATTTGTGTGAAGTTCACGCCAGGATCGAGCCGCTTAGTGGCTTCCTGCACCTCCTGAGCCCGCGCGGCGTCCGGCGTCGCATACCAACCTTGTACGGCGGTATACAAGTCGAGGGCGAGAGCTTCTTGCGTCCTTGTTGAACTCCTGAATTGTCGCTGGACGCATTCCAGAATGGCCAGGGTAACTGCACAGCGCAGCTCTGAACCGACCGCTGTGCGGTCAGCCTCATAAGAAGCGATCCCGAATAGACGTACCCCGTCTTGGGTGGAGAGCCACCAGCGACGGGGGTCCGTCGCCCAGACCTTCACATCGAGAACCCCGAGGGCACTTCGTACGTCGTACGGAAGAGCCCATGAATGCAGAGTCTGTCCCCTCACTACGTAACAGTCGGTGCCGACACCATCTGTTACACGAACGCAGGTTCCGTCCTGCATCTCGCTGATCCAGGGTTTCAGCTCCTCAACGTTTCCTACAGAGGGCAGGGCTTGCCAAGGGCGCACCTCGTAGCACGCTGCCGCGAGCACTTACGGCGTCCTTGATGTAGGATCCTCGACATCGACCCACACTTCTCCTGTTTGAATAGTGTGGAAAGTGACGCGCCACCCGCGCTTCGAGAACTTCTCAGCCAGTTCAGAGGCGTCTTTCTGCGACAAAGTCCGACTACGCCCGCGACCATAGGCCCGAAGCCCGGTTTCGATAACCTCCGCGCCTTCCAGGAGGATGGCCTCCCGCTTCTGCGCTTCTTGCGCGAGACGATCCGCAGTCGCTCCTTCGACCGTCGGAGCCTCATAATCTTTCCAGTTCTTTGTAGTCATTTTGTCTCCTAACAGCTGAGGGAAGTCACAGGGTCCTGGGGTCCTGGACAAGGACCCGTTGTTGGGAGGCCTGATACTCATACTGAATGCGCCACCCGCCCGCTGCAAAGCGCTCCCCCAAAGCGCGCGCCATCTCCGGCGCGATCCAGGGGCTCCGCGCGGCCAAGCCCTTCCGCAAAGCCGTCTCAATACTGGCAGCAGTGGTCAAAAGGGTCGCTTCGCGTTCCGCAAGAGCTTGAGCGGCGCGAATCTGATCCATCTCCTCGAGAGAAGGCGCGCGATAGGTCTCCCACTTCGGCACTAGCCAGCTCCCGCCCGCTGGAGACGTTCGATCTCAGCGATGCACAGCGCGGCGGCCTTGATGAGGTCGCGCACCCGGTCCTTGCCGTGGCCCTTCGGCACCTCTCCGCCCCACGGGTAGGCGTCGTCGACCTCGTGGGTGCCCGGGTCCCAGCGGAGCACGCGACCCGTTGCGGCGTAACAGGCCGCAGCCCAGGCGATCTCGCCTCCCTCGTGTTCGTCGTCGTACGAGGCGCTGTAGCCCCCTTCGGTCACCTGCCGGTCCCGCTCAGCTGCGATAGCCGCCAAGATAGACGCATGGTCTTCTTTGGAGGTCGAATCGATGCTGGTCGCCGTTGCCTCTGTGTCCACTTCCGGGTAGGTGACGATTACCCGGCTTTGATCCCCTGAAATCTCCACTTTCACGTCAGCGCCCGGAATACTGAACTTGGCTACGAGCTCCTCCGTGTCGGACGGAGCCAACCAGATGCTACATCCCGTTCCCATCGTACGGAGCATTCGCTCCATGTTCACAGCTTGAGAAAGCAGGAACATCTCATGTTCCTGCTTACGGCTCTGGGCGACCTGCGCCAATGAAGGAGGTTGATAGTCCCTCCAGCTCTTTTTCTCTGTCACGTCTTCGCCTCCAGTCGGTTGCGCAGCCCTTCGAGCTCCTCGAGAAACATCCTCAAGTATTCCCCGTAGGTCACACGCACCTCCGAGCCCTTATACCTGCGAACCTCGAATAGTTTCACTTAGTACGTCGTACCCAAAGAAAAAACCGAGCGCGCGCACACGCGCTCGGCCCCTCAGAACGAGGGAGAAGATGATGTGCTTACCGCGTGCTACGCGCAGTAATAGCGCGTAAACGGGGACCCGTGTGTTCTCTGACGCGGATCCACTCGAGCTCCCGGGGCGGGAGCGCCGGCCGCACGATACGGCCAGGGGCACGCGGGGTCATGGGGACAAGCGCGATGGCCGTCCCCAACCAGCACTCGACGAGATCGAATACTGTATAACCCATGGAGCCCTCCAAGTACTTATACCCGGAAGTTGGCGCGTTTACGACTGAACCCCGTCCACCGAATATGCTCCGTCAGGTGGATTCGGGATGCGCTGGAGAAGCTTGACGACGAGGCTCACGACCTCGGGATCCGAACCCGAGACGGATGCTGAGGTCTTCACGACCTCGAGCCCTTCAGTCTTCACGCGGGTGCGGAACATCCGAGCGATCTCCGGCCACGGATCCTCCAGCGTGTCCGGGTTGCCCTCGCAGAACTCCACAAATACCTCCAGGGCCGGAAGATACTTGTTTTGAGCCCGAGGCAGCAGAGAGGCCTCGAGAAGCCTCTTCTGTCTCGGTTCGTGAACGCGCTGAAGCAGATCCAGGATCCTCTGCCCCTCGTAAAAGTAACGGACGAAGTCCTGCTGAGTCATCGTCGCCCGAGCCCTGAGCCACTCAGGATAATGAGTTTGCACCGCCTCCCAGAGGAGGCCCAGGTACATCTGGTAAGCGTGAAGCATCCCCCAGACGGACATGATGTAGAGCCAATGGCCCCACGACTCCTCATAACAGGGCCGGGACAGCTCGAGAAGACTGAGCCGAACGTCACGCGACTGAGCAGCTTCCAGCGCCCGCACCACGTCCCGTTGCGTACGCAACGGCATGCCACAGATATGCCGACACTTCTTGATGAGCTCGTTGAGATCCATTCTCGTCTCCTTTGTTGATATCTATTCGCGCTCCGAATAAGACAACGGATCACTCATTGTTTTGTGCCTTCGGCGGCCCACGCAGGAGCGCTTCTCCTCGTGCTGTATGCCCGTACAGCACTGTGTAGACCAGGTTGATCTCTGCTACCGTTCGGAACCAACGGAGCAGCGTCAGCTTGTACTTGTCCAGGAGCTGAGGGTCCCGGTCGTCGTACATCCGTCGCGCCATGTACAGGAGGATGCTGTATTCCTGGCTCCTCTCCAAGTACAGCTTCTCCGCCCAACGACGGTAGAGTTGGCTGAGCCAACGCGAAACACAGTAGTTGTGCATCTGACAGATCAACTTCGGCGACCAGAGATTGTCGAACTCAACCTCCATTCGCCGAATATTCTGCCGGAGCGCATGCTCGATGCGCAGACTGCTGAACTGGGAAGCCATCCCTTGAAGAGCTTCCAGTTCCTCTTCCGCCTCCTCGAGAGTCATACCTACTCCTCCCCCGACGCCACCACCGACGCCGCCATCAGCCGGAGCAGGGCCGTCATCTGTACGTGGTACCGACGACGCAGATCACTTTTGAGCTCGGGAAGAGTGGTAGCGAGCGTGCGAGCTGCGAACCCTCGCGCACAGTAGCGCAGGATCCACTGCGCACGCTGCCGCCACCACCAGCGGAACGGTTTGGAGACCTGCCTCCCGAAGGGGATACGCCGTACGACGTACTCCAACGTCTCCAGGTCCTTGCGCAGCGCCTGCCGCATCAAGACCAAGCTTCGCTCGAAGCTGTCGACGGCCTCGTCCCGAAGTTCCGGCCACATTGCCTCTGGGACATGGGCCCAAGCCCAGTACTCCCAGAGCACCCCGTCTCGAACATCATCATGGTGCAGCCAGCTCAGATGCTGAAACGTGAGTGCACAGCGTCCCTGAGAGTCTCGGTACACCAGGGCCCCGTGCATCGGTTTTTCGCTCATCGACACTCTTCCTTCCCGGACCGTTGGTGGTAATTCGGCTGGCACGCCTCAAGCGAACTCTTACTCAAGGACAGGAAACAAACGTTCCGCTGTCCTGTGAGACAGTAGCCATAGAGACATCCGCGCGGCTCCGTGACCTTGAGGAGCAGGAGCAGCCACGCGAGCGCCCAGAGGAGAAGCGAGGAGGTGTAGAAGAGGTGTCGGAAGTTCATCCGTACTTCTCACACACGCACTCGCCTCGAAGCACGCAGGCTGAAACCTGCCCCGTGCAGGCATGGTCATAGTTGATCCCCGGCAAGCCTACCGGTCGAGGACAGGTGGGCACCCGATACCAACCACAGGGCCTCCACTTCTCCTTCGTAGAGTCGCGTTGCCAGTAGAAGGTCCACTGCCCTCCGCACGACACGCGATACCAACCGTAGTTTCGCCCAAGGAACTCAGGCAAAAAGTACGCGATCAACCCCGCAAGACGAGATCGCCAGAGTCTCGCAGAAAACACCAGAATTGAGATCTCGTCGCGTTACGAGGGGCAAAAGGTGGCTCGCACACCTCTCTCAAGAGTTCCCTTCTCTCGATCGTTACCGTTCGGCGCACGATCAACGCACTCTTACAGAAACGGCTCTGGTCCCCTACTTCTGTCGCGTGACAGGGGACACATCACCTACCAGGAGAAAGTAGCCAGCGCTACGTCGAGGCCAAACCGTATCGCTGTGCGACAGAAACAGCTTTAGCTAACGCCCGTCTCTCCGAGCTGTCACGCCTAAGGATTTGAGAGACCGGTGCGTTACGGTTGTGGGAAGAGGTATCTCACGCCTCTCTCTCAAGAGTTCCCTTCTCTAATCCCTACCGTTCGACGCGGGATCAACGCACTCTTACAGAAACGGCTCTGGTCCCCTATTTCTGTCGCGTGACAGGGGACCTATCACCATTCACCTCATGACAGCGCTACGTCCAAACAGCGCGAACGCGTACCGCTGTGCGACAGAAACATCTTTAGCCTTCGACGCGCTCGATGCTCTCGAAGTCAATCATGGTGTAACTCCCGGCGCGCAGGGCGAAGACTGTGAAGTCGTGCGCAGCCTCGAGGCTCGTCAACGCGGCGAAGCGAAAAGTCCCCATTTGGACCCCGAGATCCTCTCGATCGTCATAGGCCCACTCCACTTCGAAGGTATAGAAGGCCTCTCCGTGCCCTACCACGCCCTCCTTCCGTACACGTACCGACGCGATGTACGTCGTCTGTCCTCGCTCGTAAAGTCCGGCAGCGTGCAGCTTCAGTCGATAGATGGTTGTGCTCATGTGCTCCTCCTACATATCTAGAAACTGGATACTTCGTACTTGGACCATCGAGTAGTGCCCCAGATGCAAGGCCCAGAGAACGAAGTTGTACGCCGCCCCAGCTCCCGTGAGGTTGTAGTAGCTGTACTCCGGCATCGGAACCCCAAGAGCCCCTTCATCCTCGGGACACCACGCTACAAGGGCATGGGGGTTGTTCTTCCGATCCTTCGCGAAGTACGCCGTACGTACCTGCACCAACACGGTATACCGGATCGGTGCATATTCCTCCGGCTTACAGGCCTCGAGCTCAACCGCAAAACGCTCCGTGCGGCGTTTCGCCGGTCCCCGCCACACGGGCCAGATCGTTATCGGTTCGAACGAGGCGCTCAAGGCGTCTCCTGCCACGTCCGCGCCCGGACCTCCCGGCACGCCTTGTTGAATTCGAGAACGATGTTTGACGGGCACTCGAGCTGCCGCCGCGAACCGTCCTGTACCACCGTACAGGTGACGTACGCGTTGTGGTCCGTGTCTTCGGTCGCACACAGGACCGTCGGCCTCGACCACCGCAAGATCTGCGCTGCGTAGGTCCGAGCGTAACTCACAGCATGCCGCTGTCGTGCCGCCGCCCCAGCCGCGAACGACAGGAGCATCACCACCCCGAAGATGAAGACCACCAACGGGGCGAAGAGTTCCGCATCGATCTTCCCGCTCTGCCTCGCGAGCGCCTCTTGCTTCGCGAGACGCTCCCATCGCTCGAGCTGTCGCTGCGCACGAAACCTCTCGAGATCGTCTTGTGCCGCAGCCACCCGCTCCTGCGCGCTGGTGATCTCTTGTGCAAAATCTCGCCGTCCCGCGAGAAGAGCGGCCCCAAGCGTCGGTGCGTAACGCCACAGCAGCTCCACCTTCTTCTTGCTCATAACGAACCTCCCTACTCCTTGTACCTCATCTACGTTGATTTTCCGATGAGAATTGCATGAATCCTCTCGCTCCAACGTCGCACCGTACTCGAGTTCTTGAAACGAGACCGAGCAACGCGCACAGCCTTGGACACGGCCAACGGTTTCTCCTTCCACCTCAGGTCCAGTCTCAAGATCTTGCGAACTTCCTTCTCAAGCCGGCGCATGACATCCTCCGGCATTCCAAGCCGGGCGGCCACGCCCTCGGAAATCAAACAGGCAAAAACCTCCGCCCGAAGTTTTCGTCGAGTGCTGAACCGATAGTAGTTATTGTCCAGCCTCTCCGCGATCTGCTCGGAGATCCAAAGCACCCCTTCACCGGCGCTAGGCAAGCAACGGAAGAGGTGCGCGTGGTGTGCGAGTTCATGCAACTCCCCCGCGAGCACCTCATTCGACGGGCTATGCCCCGGTCCTGGCCAGCGCGCATACAGCCGCGCGAGAATCGGTGCAGCTCGAAACTTTCGTCTTGAAGCCATAAGAGGCATCCCAAACTTTGTGTTTCCAGCTCAACCCTCTTGCGTAGTGAGCCCCTTATAGATCTCTTCGACCCAACGATGCACCGTAGGCGAATCCTTGAAACGCAGTCGAGCCTTCCGCACCCTCTTGTTTACCTCCAACGCAGGTACCCCGCCCTGCCACAAGGCCCGTCGGACCCTCGTCTCAAATCGACGCATAGCCCCCGAGGACATACCGAGACGAGCAGCCACGCCCTCCGAAATCAAACAAGCGAAAACCTCCGCCTGAAGGCGTCGCAGCGGACTCTCGCCGTAACACGCGTTACGCAACATATCCGACACCTGATCCGAGACGCTGTACATCGGCTCGCCATCCGAAGGCATACAACGAAAGAGATGGGCGTGATGCGCGAGCTCGTGCAGCTCCAGCGCGAGCATTTCACACGTCGGTTTGGCTCGACCCCCTGGCCAACGAGCAAACAGCCTCTCGAGAACTGGCGCGGCTCGGAACCTTTTCCGCGAAGACATAGGAGACCTCCCAAGAACTTGTACCAGTTCTTGATCTTGAAGAAGTTTCCTTATGCCTAGTTCAAACGTCTATACGCCCCGGCTCAGCGCTCCGGTGCGTTCGAGCTCCGCCCTCTTGGGCCGTCTTAGACGTCGATACGCACCGGCTCAGCGCGGTACCCTGGCGCTCCGGTGCGTTCGAAGATGAGCACGTACTGCAACCCCGGCTCCAACCACACCGGAGACTTCATCCGCCCCTGGGCGTTGGTCTGTACGACGTACTGCGCCACGTCTCGACGATTGGCGTCCCACTCCGTAGCCAAAAAGAAGCGCACATCCGCATCCGGGATCGGCTGCCCCTCCGGAGTGACCAGCTGGAGCTCATTCACGCCACCGAAGTCCGCGTCCACCTTGACCCGCGTCGCCATCCGCGCGCCCGTCGCCGCGCTTGATTGAAAAGGCCCCGTATCTCCGTAGAGCACGCTCTGCGGCCCCAGCGCTCGCACCCGATAGCGCGTCGAGTCAGTTCCGCTAGGGTCCTCGAAGGAGAACCTCCGCGCCACCGCCTCCCAATACGGCCCAGGCACGACGTGCGGCACCGTAGCCAAGAGACGCTCGACGTTGCCCTCGTCGTAGTAGTGGACGGTATACACGTCCGGGGAGAGATCTGTCGGCGGGTACCAGTAGATGCGTTGGCTCATCGGGCCCCCTTCGGTCGTACGGCGTACGTAAGGTCCTGCGGCTCAAGCAAGATCCCAGATTGGTTCAAGCGCCGAATGCAGTTCGGATCTTGAAAACAGGCGAAAAGCGACCTCGCCTGTCCCTTGTAACGGGCTGCGATCCGGATCCCTCGGGCCTTGTGCGAGTAATCCCGGTACCTCAGCGAATGCCCAACGACATGCGACGATCGCAACGGCGGAAACAGCGGTTGCACGCGCCCACCGGAGGCCCAGCGGGCCCCGTAGATCGCCACCTTTTCCGGGTGCGAGCGCCGAGTTTGCCCTACGACGAGGTCTTTGCCGTGGCCAGCGACGAGGCCCTGATACCCGTTGATGTAGCGATCGCAGGCGAGGCTGGATGCGATCGCTGTGGCTCTAGTCTGCTTGTCGCGGACAAAGGCAGTGAACGGGATCATCGTCGCCACCGCTTCGATCGCATCTACCAGGGTGGTGGTCGGCAGGATCGCATCGAACGCTTCCAGGGCTTCCGAAGCTTCGTCAGGAAACGGGCACCAGAGCACGCCTTCTGTGTCTCGGAGGTAGTCAGTAGTGACGCCGAGCTCAAGGTCTCCGAGCGTCAACGTGGTCCAGCGAGGTTCTTGCAGAGCGATCACCTCTGAAGCCTAAGGCCAAAAAAGAGCACAGACAACGCAGAGGGAAGAAGGCTCCGGGGCGGCAAACGGCACGCCCCAGAGCAGAAAAACGTAGGGTCACTGTTCAGTAGGGGGATGTAGGCGCCCCTAGGACAGGGCGGCGCGGACCGCTTCGTAGTCGCGCCGATCCAGGGCCTTGCACGCACGCAGGAGCTTCGTGAGCCGCCGGTATTGGTGGTTGCCTGCGGCATCCTCCCAGGGGCTCGTGCGAGTGCGGTCCTCCACCTCCAGGCAGCGACGCGCCTGGAGCAGTTGCCGCCTGATGGTGGCGAGGTCGTGTTCCCCCGCCGTTTCGGGGACTGCGTCACGGAGTTGAAGCCAGAACATCGAAAGATCGTGGGACATGAGAGCCTCCTGCGATCTTCTACCCGAGAAAGGGTGAGAAATTCGAAAAGGCGAGGGGCAGGCTTATTATATTGGCCTGCGTTATATCAGAATTCACAAGTCATTTCAGCTAGTTATCCCCAGTTTTACTGCTTATTATATTGGGACTCACCAGGGCTAACTACTCGATACTCTTGAGGAATCCCCTAATATAATAATTTCGGCCCAATATAACAGAAAAACGAATGTTAGTTGGTGCTATTGGTAATGTTTTCGCGAACTTAGCCCCAATATAATAATTTTGCCCACGGATTTTTGAAACTACTCTCGCGCGAGACGCGCTGCCAACCCCCTAAAAAGTTCGTCTCGCGCAGGCTGCGCGTAGCGACTGCCATGCCAACCAATTTCTCTAAGAGTTTCCAGGGGGGTCTGGCGTTCCGAACCTTGTGGCCGTTTCTGGTATCAGCCACAAATGTCCGGGCCCAATTCTTGCAATCTGGGATTTCTCTCTCTTCTTTCTTCTTCCTCTAAAAAAAGAGAGAGAAATAGAAAAACATGCGCGTCTAAGGCGCGAGGTTCGGATGTAGGGAAATTCCTTACATCAGGGTCACGCGTTTAGGGCCGAGTTTCTACGCGGGTGTAACCCTCTAGCTCGACTAGTAACCTCGCGAAATCATTCCGCTTTCTCGATATAGTAGCCCTCTCCACCCCTCTAGGCTCGAGCTTGGCACGGCAGTCGCTACGCGCAGCCTGCGCGAGACGAACTTTTTAGGGGGTTGGCAACGCGTCTCGCGCGAGAGCAATTTCAAAAGTCTGGTGGCAAAATTATTATATTGGGGCTAAACCCACGTAACTACAGCCAATAGCACCAACTAACATTCGTTTTTCTATTATATTGGGCCGAAATTATTATAATAACAGAATCCCCAATGAAATCCGTCAGTTAGCCCCTCTCGCCTCCAATATAATAAGCCTCCAAAACAGGGCTAACTAGGGGTACTTGCTTGTTTTTTCTGATATAACGAGGCCCAATATAATAACACCCAACCGGAGATCCCCATGGCCGCGCACGATCCAAAAAAGTCCAATGTTGTCGTCTGTTTCTCTCTACCTCCAGCGTGGCATACAGTGCTGCTGGAGCTGCACGCCGGTCAGGAAGCCCGCCACCCTGGCGAGCGGTCCTGGCAGCAGTTCGCCCGGGACCTGCTGGTCGAAGCCCTGGCGCAACACGCGCTGGACCAAGAGCTTCCGCACCCGTCGACGACGGAGATCCCCGAGAGTCGAGCCCCCCGCCTTCGCACCAAGGGACCCGCGCCGGTCCTGCCGCCCCGACCGAAGAAAGCCCCGCCACCGCCGCCGCCGCCGAAGCCCAAGCGCGCCCCACGGCGGTCCTCGGCGGGGCCTGAAGGGCCTCTGCCTCCACCCCCCTCGCCGCTGGAGCTCCCTCCCGAGCTCCGGGGGCTGTCCGCCAGTGCCCTGCTGGAACGGGTCACGGCGGGGCCAGGAAGCACCCCAGAGGGCGTCCAGGCGACGCTGGATGCGATCCTCGGTCCCGGGGCGGTGCAGGCCCCCAGAACGCCTCCTGAAGCCTCCGGCGACGGCCAAGACCTGGGGTCGTAGGCGGACCTACATCCCCTCACCTGAACAAGACCTGACCCGTCGAGCTTGACAAGCCAAAGAGAACATGCCTGTGCGCCGCTCGCAGCCGCCGTCAAGGCAGCTGCGAGCGGCGCGACCGATGTGTTCTCTTTGGCTCAGACCTTGTCTGGGGGGCTGTCTGGAGGACTGTCTGGAGGACTGTTTGGGGGCCTGTCTGGAGGACTGTCTGGAGGACTGTTTGGGGGCCTGTTTGGGGGGCCGTCCTCCGAGCCGGGGAAGTCTCCGAGGAAGGAGTCTGCCATCGCCTGCAATTGTGTGTACCTTTGCTGCTCTGCGCGGATTTGTGCCCCTCTCAGATTGAGCAGCCTCCCCCAGAGCTGGGGGATATAGGGCGCGAGGAGCCAGACACGTCCGGCGAAGTCAGCGAGCGGAAGCCGCTGTACGCGCTGGGTACCGAAGAACAGGATGCCTCGTTCGTAGATGACGAAGCGGTAGGCCGAGGAGGGCAGCTCCGTCAGCTCCCAGGTGAAGTACTCATCTGGCCGAAGCTGCCCCAGAAACTTGTCGAAGATTGCGCGGATGTAGTACTCCGCTTCAGCAGCCTGCCGAAAGTGTCCCCCGAGCTTTTCCATGGGGGTCACGCGCCGTGCTCCTGGACGCCGGTCCCCCCGGCTCGATGGTTCTTGTGGGGGCTTTGAAGCTGGGAGCGCAGCTTCAGGAACGCAGGCCAGAGGATCTCTGGCATCTCCTGCATCTGCCAGAGGGTGAAGGGCTCACCGTGCACCACCGCCCGGAACTTGCCGTCGACGATGGAGAGCTGAGCCTCCATGAAGGTGACGCTAGGGTAGTTGAACCCTCGCGGGAGCTTCTCTTCGTATTGACGAAGCTCGGCGTAGATGGCGCTTTTGAGCGCGCGAACTTGTTTGATCATCTTTTCGGTCACAGGCATGGTCGTTCCTTTCGTACGTTGTACTTAGGGCGTCTCCCTCAGTCGCGGGAGACGAAAGGCATGTTCGGTGAGCACCTCTCGCAAGGGGATGAGTGCTCGGAGCTGGTCGAGCTGTTGAGCTTCGACCGTAGCCCTACTCTGGCGAGCCAGAGGACCTCTCATGGGGTTGGCCTTAGAGCACTGAGACGTTTCTGCGTAGGCGTGTACTTGGTGCAGAGCGTCAGACTGTTTCTTCTGGAGAACCACGTCTCGGACCGACAGTACACAACTCAAGACGTCCAACGCAGGCAGAGAGGTGACAGTTATAGACGCCGTAGCGTTGTTCTCGTTACCGCTCAAGTTATATTCAGCCCGTCTCACCTTGGTATAGAACGACTCTCCGGCGCCATGCCAATCCGTCCCCACGACCCAACGTTTCGTGGCGTCGAGCGCCTCCCGAACGTACTTTTCGTCCGGATTCGAGTCTTCCCACCAAGGGAGTACGTGGTACGCGGTACGAAGCGCCGCTCGTACGAGGAGCCGGTGCAGTGTCGAGCCTCGGTCCAGGTCTTCCGGGATCACCCGACACAATTCACGACACGAAGCCGCTTCATGCCACGCGTTCACGGGAACGTCGATCCATACGTCGATACGCGGCATTACCCGCGCCTCGCCGAACTTATCGAAGATGTAGTAGTTCGTTGCCTGCGGCAAGATGACAGCGACCGTCGTACCTGCGGGGTAGATCTCGATCGGCGAGAGCAACCAGTCCTTCGCCGGGCCCATTCCTTCGGCCTCTGGCCAACTCCGCAGCGTCTTCCAGTGCGGAGCCTCCGGAGGCCTGATTTGCAACAGGGCCATACTACGTCACCACGCAGCGCCACTTACGACGCATGGACGCGGCCAGACCGTCGGCGATGCTCTGGGTGAACGGGTCCATGTCCCGGGTGAGAACGTCCACGTATCGGAGCCTGTTTTCCGGTCCGTCGAAGTCAATCTCGATCCAGCGGTCAGGTCCTCGGGTAGGGTCCGTGGTGTTGCGTTCAGGATTCGAGTACTCCCCAGGCAGGATGATGTACCAGCGGGCCGTGATGACTTCTCCGAAGCGCCCGCAGCCATTGATGTACGCACGGACGTACTCGAGGACGCTGGTTCTATCGGGGCGTTCTTTGTTGAACTGGACGATTCGATGCAAGGTCACGGGATTCCCTCTCTTTTTAGGAGTACCGCACACCGGTCTCCTACATGAAGAACTGGCGCAGCTTGAGGAGCTCTGCTTGTTCGTCGGTGTGCCTCTTTTGGTGTTGTTCGCAGCGGAGCTACAGGAGCCGGAGATCCTCGAGGACTTGGGTAACGATCTCCGGATTGAGCTGAGTGGACTGCGTGGGCGGACGCCCCAGGAGGTCGCGCCATTCCGCTCTCTGCATGAGGACGTAGATCTGAACCAGGAGTCTCTGCTGCGCGGAACTGCTGAAAAGGCGGAGTTCCTCCAGCAGCGCACGTCGCCCGGAACCCGGGTGTACTCGATAGATCTGTTCGATCTTGATATCCGGCTGCAAAGAACCGAAGAACTGCGCCCCCTGTTGAATGGTTTGGAGGATGTGCTCCTCCTCGCCCCGGATCTGGTAGGCGAGCAGTTCATGGAGGTGGGCTGCGAACTGGTACTGCCGTGCCGGCGCAAGCCAGTACTTGAGGTTGTTTGGGGAGGTCCTCGTGTGAAAGGCCGACTCTGGAATGGTCTGGCTCTCCTGGGCGAGCTCCCAACCGTCCTCTCCCGCCCTCAAGCGAAAACGCGGTCCGTTCGACCCTGTCAGGTACGAAACGGCGTGCGTAGGCGTCCCGGCCAGGATGATGTTGACCGCTTCTTGCAGGTTCTCGGCGCAGCGCTGCATCGCCTTGAGGGTGGCAGTCATTTGCTCGTAGGTGGTCAATGGGCCTTCTCCTTGTTCACGGAGCGGGAGACGTTGTCTTTCTGGAGTTTTGGGAGGTACCCGAAGGGGGTACGTACGACGTACGATGAACCTAAACCTCTCCTGAGGTTTATTCCCCGGCCGCTTGGAGGTCTTTGACCAAGGTTCGCAGCTCTTCGATCTCTGCCTCCCGCGTCCGCACTTCCCGCCTGAGATGTTCTTCGAAGCTGAGCAGCAACAGAGGCAGGCTGAGGTAGATCTTCCACTTCGAAGGAACATCCCGGTGATCCCAGGGCTTGGCCGACTCCGCATGAAAGTCCCCCCAATGGAACTGAAGCGTGCACCTCTCCCCGTGGACCTTCGGCGGCACGAGGGCGAGCGTTGCGCACTTATCCAACAACGGGCTGACGATGATCTGCGTCACCCAGCGGCTCGGGATCTCTTCGAGGAACGCCTCGATCTCCTTTTGAAAATCCTGTTCGAAGAGGGCCTTGGTATAGACCGCGTTTTTCTGAATTCCGTTCATTTTTACTCCTAAAGTTTCAGAAAGGCGTCCTGCGCTTGTTGCATAGCCGCGAGGGATGTTTGAGACTGTTCGATCTCGGCGCGCAGCTCTATCTGAAACTGAGCCAACAGAGAGGGGAGGGTGACGTAGACTTGCCACGAGGTGGCGTGGTCGCTCGGGGTCCACGGCTTGATACATTCGTCGGCGTTGTTCAGCTCTAGGGTCGCGCCACACGAGGTCATCAGGAGATAGAGCTCACACGAGGGGTTTCCGTAGAGAGGGACACGGGTTCTTTTGTTGAGGGAAATCCTCGGCAAGGAGGCCAGCACCTCCCGCACTTCCCGTTCCCCGGGGTGCTTTTCGTTGGCGTAGCTGAACAGTTTCTCCAGAGGTGTCATCCCTTCGGTTCCTTTTTTGTTAGAGCCTTGAGCACTTGTTGAAGCGTGCTAACCGCCTTCTGTCGGCTACGGAGCTGCTTCTGTTCTTTCTCTGCCCAGGAAAGAATCGTCGCTACGAGCCCCGGCACTGAGAGGAGGTACTCGTATGAGGGGATGTCTTTGGGCTCTGCGTAGATCGGGTTGCCGGGCATTCCTCCTTCTTCGGTGATGATGTTGTATCGTAGTATGACTACGCCATCATCGAGATCGGCCCACCACGAGTCGACGAGCTTCTTGTCTACGCCGAGCTCTACGACGAAGACCGTGATAGGAACATCTTTCAGCAATTCCTCATACTTGAGGAAGAAGGCTTCCCATGTCTTTCGCTGGGTGTTCATCTCCGCGTGCAGCACTTGCTGCCGGATGACGCATTCTTGCGCCATTGTGATCAGGTAGTTGTCGCGCCAATTCATCTACGACCTCTTGTCTTATACCGGAGTCTTGGTCTTTTTAGTGGAGGTTCAGATCTCCTATGACACGCCTAGTCCCGGCTTCCACAACCTTGGGACCAAGAAGCGATCGGCCACTCGAGATGCCCGTAGGATCCGCTCTCCCAACCATTACCCCCATAGTAGTACGTTACTTGTTGATCGGAACGGACGGGACCGTTCCCTGTCAACATTGTTTCACCAAAGGAAAAAGATTTCCTGCCCTATCTCCCATTGAAGCTCCTAGTCATGGCTTCCATACCCCTGTAGGCCTACGTATTGCTCGCTGACTCCGTGCCCTAGGCCATTGCCGTTGCGGAGATAGTTTTTTTGTACGGTTTGGGGGCTTTGATCACTAGGTGCAAAAGTTCCTTTCCCGTTGACCTCGATCCCTTGAAGCACCCCGCCGTGGCCTGTCCCATTTCCTTGAATATCTCCCATGCGCCCCTGGGTCGTACGTCGTACGGCTTGTAGCTTGTCTTAGTCCTGATCTTGGGAGCCTGCCCCATCGGTGAACCAATTTAGAAAGTCACTCTCTTTGCCCGATCCATACCCATCTCCTCGGTACCCCAAGATGTGGTTTCTTTGTCCATTGCCTGTCTGAATTAGTATCGAGGTCCAGCCTCCGCCATAACGCCAGACGTTAGGACCTCCTCCATAACCGTTCCCTTCTGGGTCTCCCATGTTTGGTCTTTTTCAGCGATGATCTACGAGGCCGCTACCCAATTGGTAACGAGGAGAGCCTCCATTCCCATCGCGTTCACCTGGACCGCAACCGAGGAGAACAGTGTCATCGGGCTTACCTGTCCTATGCTCCGCGCCTCCCCCGTATTGAGTCTGGTCCGTCATCCAAGAAGTCCCGGTACCATAGCCATTTCCGTCTTTAGTACCCATGGAGGTTCCCCTTTGTTAGTAGTCGAGCGACCCGGCACCTCTACCTAGGTCATAACTAGTAAATTGGTTGTTCCCGTTCCAATCCCCTGGCCCCGAGCCTTCTTCGATGACCCAGGAAACGCCATCCCCTCGAGAAAACCACGACCATCGAGCGGGTGCTTCTTCTCCGCCTCCGAAGCCATTGCCATCAGAAGTCCCCATAGTCAGTTGTCCCAACCTCCGTCACCTACTTGCAAGCGAAAGAGCAGGTCTTGATAGTCCCCGTGATTTGTAATTGGTTGCACTGTTGGCTGCTCGCCATTTCCGTCATATTTACAGCCGTTAGGCTCAAGCAGCCTATACCTGAAACTTTCATGTCCGTTTCCTGACCCGTTACCGGTACTATCTCCCATGAGTTCTCCTTAGGCATCATCTCTTACGTTGAGAGCCGTTGAGCTCGTCCTCAGGACCTTCCGTACGTCGTACGTGCAGATCGAAGCTTCAACTTGCTCTTTATTTACAGGAAAAAGTCCGTGCAGCCTGTACCTCGTTGGGTGTAGCCATCTTGTTCTGCTGCATCGTAGGGGTTTTGGTTCCAAGTAATCCCGTCGCCAGTCCCATCTCCGTGGCCATTGCCTTGGTCGCGTCCATCCCCTTGACGGGCCCACGGGCCATCACCAAAACCATTTCCCGAGGAGTTACCCATGTCTATCTGCGTTCCCTGCGCCATGCTGAAAGAAGTAGGGGACGATGAAGGCCTCATTAGGGCTATCTTCGTCGAAGTATGTTTTTTTACCGTCGCCTTTCCCGTCTCCAGGGCCATCTCCATGAATCCAGTAATAGGTGAACCCCCATCCAGTTCCAGTACCGTTTCCGTCTTGATAACCCATAGGCCCTCTACTCGAATGCTCCGTCTCCTATTTCAAGTATCTCTTGTCTATATCCATCCCATATTGCCTCCTCCTCCCACATTGCCTCCTCACCGTCGAAGTACCTCTTCCTACAATCGCCTTCCCCATCTCCAGGACCATCCCCATAAATCCAGTAATAGCTGGTCCCACATCCGCTACCGTTTCCGTTGTGATCACCCATAGATCCTCTACTCGAATGCTCCGTCTCCTATTTCAAGTATCTCTTGTCTATATCCATCCCACATTTCCTCATCTCTGTCGAAGTCCACCCTCCTACAATCGCCTTCTCCATCTCCAGGCCCATCCCCATAAATCCAGTAATAGCTGGGTCCACACCCAATACCGTTTCCGTCTTGATTACCCATAGGCCCTCTACTCGAATGTTCCGTCGCCTATTTCAAGGGTCTCTTCTGACCCCCTACAAACTTGTTTCTCTTCGTCGAAGTATGTCTTCTTACCGTTGCCTTTCCCGTCTCCAGGCCCATCCCCATAAATCCAGTAATAGCTGG
>JACCDG010582782.1_pt1 | contig 76015 bp, 85 predicted proteins | sample 7442471 | NCBI WGS metagenome assembly JACCDG01 (sample SAMN15323444, study PRJNA562643) | freshwater metagenome | isolation source: river surface water | place: USA:Blue River Watershed | collected 2017-08-17 | reverse complement strand
GTCCTGGAAGTCTTGAGTGTATTCGCTAGGTTTGTTTTTTCTTGTCATATTGCGCTTCTCCGTATTTTTTCACAAGAAGCGACTCTTGCCTAGACCGACTGTCTACTGTTTCGGGGGACCCCCAGTTATTTATTTTGGATTTATCTACTAAAAAAAATAGTAGATAGAATGAAAAAAGCGAAGAGAAAGAGAAGGAGTGGATTTTGGGTCCACTCGCATCTCTTCTCTTGCTTTGGCTAGACGTCTTGCGTCACGAGACCTTGACGAACTCGGTCGCGCCACGCTCCTTCAGCCACGTCGACGGGTTCGAGCGAACCGTAGACACGTTGTCGAACACGCGCGGAGCGAAGTTGCTGCCCCTCGTCGCGGTCCCGACAGGGACGGAACGAGCGAGGAAGGCGACGTCAGCCAGGGGGTGCTTGTTGGTATTCATGGTCATTTTCCTTTTCAGGGTTGTGATTGAATGCTTTGCCAGCACCATGCCAGCTCAGCTACCAAGTCGAGAACGGCTAGTTCAGGGTTCTCTTACCTGACCTGCGGGTAATTCACCAAATCAAGCCTGCAGGCGGCTTGCTTAGTGTCTCTCACTCCTGAGGCGAACCTCAGTTCCAGTCGTCGCGATCGCGAGGGTCGAAGCGAACGTGCTTCTTCTCGTCATCACGACGCCGACGACCACGCTCCCGGTCCTTGCCGAAGTCGATGTCATCACCCTGGTCGCTCGTGAAAGAGGCGAACGCAGTGCGGTGCTTCGAGTCGGTGGTTTCGGCAGTCTGGCGAGTGACGGGGTGTCCATTGGTGCGCATGGGAGTCTCCCTTTTGGCACGTTGTGGAAGAATGTACACTGCATGCAACCCCTTGCTTGCAGTGCGGTGAATAGGAAGTTCAGGATTCCCAGCCTGGCTACGAGTTAACGCAGCCTTCTGTCTTGCGACAGAAACTTAGTCGCCCCAGCCGGACCGACGCTTGTCGCGCTGGCGATACTTCTGGTCCGTGGCGAACTTGTCGCGCCGGTGGCTCTTCGAGCGCTCGTTCTCGGCCACGATGTCGAAGGTGTCGACGTCGGTCGCGGCGAGGTTGCCGTGAAGCGGAAGCGAGGTGCGGTCGAAAGAGCTGTTGGTCGAAGCGCGCATGATGGATTCTCCTTTTCCATGCGATGTGGATTGCGCCGGGCGAACCGTTATTGGTTCGTTTTCCAGCATTGAGCATTGACGTAGCCGATGGCACCATTTGTAGTGTTGCCATCGACTTTCTTCTGACCGTCGCTTAATCCTTGCGGATGTCGGCGTAGGTCGGCGGCTCGGGGATGCGAAGATCCTCGGGAACCAAACGGAACTCGAGATTCTTCTTCTCCCAGACGCCGGCCAGATGCTGACCTTGCGCGACGAGCGCGTGGTTGCCGCATTGGAAGACCGTCCCGGGCTCAGCCTGGAACACTGCATCGTGAAGTTCGCGGTCGCTGGTGAAGAACGCATGGCCTGCATGCGGGGGGGTCTTGTCGTTGCTCATGGCAAAATCCTTCCAGGAGTTGATATCTCACACCAAACACCCAATGTGCGTACAAAGCAGCCAGAAATGACAGAACCGCTCCGTTTCGATGTTTCTCATCTGCTTGGAGCAGAGGGGAAATTCGCTGTGGGATAGGTGCTGCTGGTTGTTTTGTAACGTCTTAGAGGGTGTTTGAAGTGATACCTAGTCCTAGCATTAGACGCCACTCAGGATCAAGTGGTTTAGAGAAAGAGACTCCTTTTTTTGATCTTTAACACTCTCTCATCTGCGCTAAGGTCATAGAGATCAGTTAGTGGATCTTCGCTAAGCTCTTAATCAATGAGAGTTAAGGCCACAGCGAGTTTGAGTCGATTCGAGCCAAACTCAAATTAACTTTAACACTATCTCATCTCGCGCTAGCTTTTAGAAATCGAGATCTAGAACTTAGTCATCTCGGTGAAATTGAAATCTCGCACTTTCATACCTGGAACCACAGCCGGAAATCCTTCCTCTCCAGCGGTGAGATTAGACAAAGTCATAGACTCAACGTTATTGAGTAAATCCAAAAGACTCACATTAAAGCGCAGGTTTTTTACCCCGTGTTTAATGGCGCCGCCTTCCACAAGGAAAGTGCCATCTCTTGTGATACCTGTGACTATTTTGCGCGCTGGGTCGACCAGTCTCACATACCAAACTCGTGTGAGTAAAATGCCTTTCTGAGTCGATTCAATCATTTTGCCAAGGCTATCAGTGCCGCCTTCAAGCACCAAATTCATTGGATGCTCGCCCATTGAGCTTGGCTCAGTCACGCCATGTCCGGTGGGTTTGTGGTTCATTTTCTTGGCGGCTTTGCGTCCATAAACCATATTTTTGAAAACGCCATCTTTGACCAATTGTACTTTTTGTCGTTGGTAGCCTTCGCCATCAAAGGGTGCGCCAATTTGCATGTCGTCGTAAGCATCATCAATTATGTTTATATTGGAGCCGAAAACTTTCTCGCCTTCTTTACCTAATAAACAAGATTGCTTGTCTAAGTGCGAAGTAGCGGCAAAATCGCCCCATAAGAAAGTAACTAGATCCAAAACGGCAGATGGTTCAAGAATGACAGTGTAACGACCAGGCTCAATGTCGTGGGGAGCGCGCGAAAGTTTGGCTTTAGTGGTTGCTCTATCTGCTAGCGCGTGTGCGTCGAGCTGGCGCAATTGCGGTGCTACCATTTTTGCCCAGCCAGAAGAATCAGGCGTGGAGACAGTAATTGAACTTTCAAGCGAACTTTCTTTATGACAAACAATGCCATCGCCCTGTGAATTGCCGATTGCTTGAAGGGTCGAGCCCGATGCATAAACGCCTGCTGCACTCAATCCTTCAGAGCTGGCAATTTGAATCATCATTTTTATTTGGTTGGCGCGATCCTGAGCGGACATCGCCATTACTTCTTCATCTATGCGAGAAGCCAACTCCGTTTCTTTTTCGAAATCCTCAGCAGACAAAAGCGTATCTAGCGGCAATAATTCTTCGTCTGGTTTTAAAACTTTGATCGAGTCAAGTGCGCTGTCGATGAGCTTTTTCACTCCCGCTTCGCTTGAGTCATCGCCGCTTAATCTAATTTGTTTGCCGTCTTTTATGACACGAATAGATAGATCAAGAACTTCAGGAGCTTGATTTTGAGTCATTTCGTTATTGGCAAAGCGCGAAGTCGCAATGTTGTTTGCGTTAATCGTAACTTCAATGCCCTGGCATTTTCCTTGTGCATAATTTCTTGCTTGGTCGATGATTTTTTTTGCGTCAGTTTCTTGAATCATATCTTTCTCGTTAGTTTTTTAACTTGTCTATTTGCGAGCTATGCCAACTTGTACATTCTTGAATCGAGCGGGACTGGCGCCGTGACCAGTCCACATTAATTGCATGGGTTGACCCTTTCCACAGTTGGGTTCGCCCCAGTAAACGAATTCTGATGCGTCACAGATAGCGTCACACGAGTTCCAAAATTCAGGCGTGATGCCGCTATAGCTCGGGTTCTTGAGCATGCGACCTCGTTTTCCATCTTTAATTTCCCAGCCAATTTCGGTCGAAAATTGAAAGTTGTAACGCATACTATCGATAGACCAGGACTTGTTAGTTTCCATATAAATGCCATCTTTAGTATCGGCGATTAAACTCTCCAGATTTCCATCGTTGCCTGGTTCCACTGAAATATTGGTCATGCGGATAATAGGTGCGTAACCCCAGCTATTTGCGCGCATACATCCACCTGAGCGTGGCAAACCAATGATGTTGGCTGTGTCGCGCGAGCTTAAATATCCAGTAAATAAGCCATTCTTGACCAGATAAACTTTCTGAGCCTGCACACCCTCGTCGTCGTATCCAAAAGATCCAAGTGCGCCAGGTGCAGTGGCATCGGCTACCAGATTGACCTTTTGTGAGCCGTATTGCAATTTGCCCAATTTTTCAGGTGTTAAAAATGACGCGCCAGCAAAATTTATTTCCTGACCCAGAGCTCGATCCAGTTCGCTTGGGTGCCCGCACGATTCGTGAATTTGCAGACCTAGTTGCGACGATCCCAAAATCACATCTGTATGACCTTGCGGGCATTGTGGTGCATCAAGCAATGCCACTGCTTCTTCGGCGATTCGTTGCGCGTTACCAGGCAAGTCCCATTTCTGAACCATTTCATATCCAGCCAGTTCGTATTGACCAACATGTTTTGGATAAGATCGGCGTTGGCGCTCACTGTCGCTTGTAGCGTTAGCTTCTATGCCACAGCCGGAGCGAATTAAAAGTTGGGTGATACGCGAGCCTTCGGTCGACGCAAATTCTTTCATTTCTTTGACGAAGGCCATGTGGCCCATTGCCAGACTGACGCCTTTGACTGCAAGAATAGTTTTAGCCGATTCGGTCAAAACTGCAATTTTATCTTCCAGATTTACTTTGAAGGGGTCTATTTTATAAGGTGACTCCCAGAAGCAATCGTAAACCGGCTCAGGTGCTAATTTTACTGGATTTTTCATAATGCCTGAGCTGGCTCGCGCTACCGCTGCAGCGCGCCTGGCTGCCATTTCTATTGAGTCTTTTGACAAATCTGATGTCGATGCAAAGCCCCAGCCACCCTTGACCAGAACGCGAATACCAATACCTTCGCTTCTGCCTCGATTAATAGCCGAGACTTCAAGACCTTTGGTTTCGATTTCTTCGAATTCTTTGGTGATGAGACGGGCATCGGCATAATCGGCACCCAAGTTGTTTGCAATGTCCAGAACTCTTAATACTCTTTCGTCCATTTTTCTGCCTAGAATTTCCGCCGGTGAAAGTGTTTCATTCTGAACCAACTGAAAACCTAAGTCGATGTTTGTCTTGCATCTTTGACGTGGTATGAACCAGACAGTATGAGTGAAGAAACGCAAGTCCAACTAAACGAAGCCCTAGTAAATGGCGCTTTTGGCATATTTGCCGAATCTGAGATAGAGCCCGGCGAGCGAAAAGCAGTCGAAACTCTAAAGGAGCGCGTGCCTGACTACTCGGAAGAGCAGTACAGAGCTGCCTGGCAAATTGTGCGCAACCTTTTTGACAGCGCCTGTCGTCTTGTTTTTCGCTGGTCTAATGAAAATTCGGTCGGAACCACATTCGACCTGCCAGACACCAAGGGCGTTTTTTTGCAGCAATTAAACGCAACCTGCGGCGGCTTCACCCAAGATCAATACGACAAAGCTCTTGAATACGCATTTGAAAAAACTATTTTTTAGTCCAAAATTTAATTGAACTTCAAATCCAGTTCTAACTGCTCGCACGCGGCAAGCAATTCTTCGTGCAAATAATCGTCGCTCTTTTCAGCTAGTGGAATGTAAAAGTCGCGTGTTTCGGCAAGATAAGCCTCTTTCTCTGTGCGGTCCGCCCAGTCTGGGGCGCTTCGCAAAGAATCTAGCCTGTCAGCCAATTTAACGATACGAACCATAACTGTGGCTTGCTCAATTCGCTTGTGATACATAACCAACCGCGACTGTTTTTCAGCCTCTTCAATATAAGGCGGCATGGGCGGCTTGGTGAGAATCGAAACCAACATGGCAATAGGGCGACCAAATTCGCGCTCAATGTCTGAGACGCTTATGGATTCGCGTTTGGCTTCAATCACGTCGTGCAAGAGAGCCGACGCCACAGCAATGACGTCCTTGATTTCGACCTCTTCAAGCAAGATTAGCGCAACTCTCATGGGATGGACGATATAAGGTTCGCCCTTGTCCGGCTTATCTTTGGTGGGTCGCAGAAACTGTTTCTGGTGGGCTTCTTCGGCAAAAGTTATCGCCTTTTCAAGCGTTTTCTTTTCGGTTTGCTTGAAATCATCCACGATTAGCATCAGTCGGTGGCGAACCGTACCGCTCAATCTGCTTTTTTGCTTGGGATCCGACATGAAGCCTCTTTGCGCAACCTCTATACGCAACCTCTTTACATGAAGGTTGCTTATTGCCATTCTACTTGAACAGGGCATAATATTCCAAGACAATGGCGTAACGAAAAAACGCCGATTTTTTATAACGATACCATATATAGTGTCAGGTGCTGTTTGTGACTAATTCTCTACCAGAATTTATTGGAGTCTGCTGGATCGAAGAAGACGGCACAATCAGAATGCGATTGCGTGCAGATGGTCCAGGAGGAATTGTCGGTCACGCAATGCTTGAATATCCGCCTGACCATGCTGAATACAAAGAAATTATGGAACATGTAGGACCGATTAAAGTAGGCGAGCGCAAAGGCGTCAAGCCCTGGACTTAAATTTTCTATTCGAGCAAATCTATTTATCTGTAAACTACTGTAGTAAATGACACCATCATTGGTATCGCTTGTAATTGGCGCGGGCAGTTTAGTGCTGTGATAATTGTACTCATAGTCAGTATCATCCTCTACGATGATACAACTGATGTCTATTTGTTCAAAGGTTTATATACTAAATTCAATAGTAGAAACTGAGCGAATAGTTTAAATCAATAAAACAAGAAAGTGAAGTAAGGGAGGCATAAGTAGCTTCCCTTACTTCAGATATTCATGCGACTTTCATGCAGATCAGACTCTCGATTAAGAGTCGGCGTGCATTGAGGTCGACCGTCGAGTGCCAGTTCTCATCCGATTTGTAATCCGGAAACGACAACTTAGCCACCGACTCGCAGAATGATTCTTCAGCGAAACGCCGCAGTATCATGTGAGCGCCCGGGTTGAGCTTTTCGAAAGACGTTGCTGAGATCTTGCCTCCAACAGCATCTTTGAATTCGACCCAGTATTCATGCGCGTATTCGGTTACATCAAGTTGGGTTGCATCGCTCATTTGAGCAAGCAAGGTCTTGATGTACTTTACGCGCTGCGCTTCATTCAATTGTCTGCGCCACCATAAATGGCACGCTTCATGACAGAGAAAAGGCGGAAGCTGACTTCCGATCGCAACTTTGCCGACCTCAAGATGAGGATCACCATATTCTGGACTGGAGCCGTATATGGTGCAGAAGTTGTTTTGGAATGTCCGGTTGAAAACCGAAATCGTGACAGTCAGTCGGCTTTTGTTAGCCAGTTTGCGCAGAGCCAAGGGACATCGCTCGAAAGCTTCGGCCACTATTCGCTTGGTGCGCGTCTCCATAGCTGAGTCGAAGAAAAGGCCGCACTCGTGCTGTCTGAACGAACCTAGGAAGTTTTGGTAAGTTTTTCCAGTCCAGGTCCGTGTCGAAACACTGTGATGAATAGTCTTCATTTCACACCTGTATGGTTTGTCTGAGAGATTATTTGGGCGCTTTATTAGGGTAAGTTCGAGGTTCCAGATAGAAAAAAGTAGATCTCTTCTGAATACTTCATTTGTAGAGTGCCATTCAATCTTGGCAACACTCTGATTAAATTAGCCAATTGCGCTAGCTATCGCTAGCTTTAGCTAGGATTCAGCAGGTTTGTGCTTGGCAAGTATCGCTTTAGCTTGAGCCATGAAGCGCTCAGCATCCTCTTTGCGTCCCATTTTCTTGAGAATTTTGGAGTATTCTTTCAAGATGCCTGCAACGTCTATGTGCTCGTCACCAAGCTCCTGACGTTTGAGCATTAATGCATAGTCAAGCAAAGGCAAACAAGGGTCGTACTTGCCTTGTTGGAAATAGAGACCAGCTAAGGTTCTCAGTCCCTCTGCCAATCGTAACATGTCTACTGGGTGTGTGCTTTCAAGAATAGTCACCGCTCGGCGCACAAAGGGCTCAGCTTGTTTGAAGTGACCTTGTGTCCAGAGAACTTCGGCCAGTTTATTCAAATCACTGACTAACTCTAAGTGCTGAGAGCCAAGTTCGGTTTGTTTGATGGCGAGAATTTTTTCATACACTTTTTGTGCTTCGCCATATTCGCCTGATTCAAAATAACTTTCAGCCAAGCGATACATAGCCGCGGTAGCACCAGCTTTTTTGGCGCTTTCGTCTACCCCTGCATCGGTTGATACATCTGCAATGGTTTGATCCAATTTTAAGCCTTTGGGCATGATTGTCATATCTTGCCCTTTGAGTGCGGCTCTTGCATTTTGCAGTTGTTGATTCGGATCTGGAGCTTGTGCAGGAGTTTGTGCTGCAGTCATTGGAGTGAGTTGCGAAAAGTCGGGAACATGCGGTTTTACGCCATTTCCATTATCTGACCTGTGACCGCCACGTGAATTTAATTGTTCTTCTGGAGTAATATTTTTTGCTGGAATGGACCAGTCGCCACTATCTGTAAGCGCTCTGCTAGCTTGTTTTTCAGCACTACTAGATTCAGTCGCCCAACCGCCTTCTTCATCATCGTCTTTTGCCAATGCGTTATCTGGTGGCACAGGTAAAGATGGAGAGGATGTTTCGGGTAATGGCTCTACAGACTGTAATTGGACTGGTTCTGGCTCAGGCGCTGCGGCAACTGGCTCAGGGGCTGCAATCACAGGCTCTGGCTCAGGCACTACGGCAATAGGTTCGCTGACTGTCACCGGTTCAGGCGCTGCGGCAACTGGCTCAGGTTCAGGCTCTGGAACTGCTGCCACCGGTTGCGTCTCTTGCGCAGGTTCTGAGAATATTTTTGCAAATGCTCCTGATGCTGTGGACGAAGCTGGTTGCGGCATAGAATCAGGTGGTACGGTTTCTTCCTGAAGTGAATGAGTCAAACTTTCGGCAATAGATAAAGTTGGAATTTGATCGTCTGTTTTATTAGGATCAAAATCGGTTTCTGGCGGTGGTGAACTTGGAGGCTGCTGCAATTGAGCAGATCCTGATTCGGTCCAGCCTAAATCAGATAAAGCCTGGTCGAAAGTCACCTGCTTGCCGCCAGAATTAAAACAATAGTCGAGAGCGACTAGAGCGTCGTCCTGACTGATGCGATTTGCAGTTATAAGTTGATTGCATCTTAGTACTGCGTCGTGTGCAACCTGATCTATAAATCCTGTCAGAGTTAAAATTTTGGTCAAAGCCTCTGGTGTGGCTCGACAGATTTCAAAGGCCTGGTCTATCTGCTCAGCAGATACCACTCGGGCAATTACCAGCAACTTTTCAAATGAAAGACTGATCTTTTCAAATTCGCTAGTTTGAGGTGGAAGGGTAAGATCAGAAAGATAGTCGGAAACGTGTCGACCTTCGCTGTAGACTTTGTGTAGGATGTCGATGGCAGCTTCCACTTCCATTACATTCTTTTCGACCAAGTCTTGCAATTCTAGTGCCGCATCTACTAAATATTCCGCTGCATAGCCTTGTGCCACAATTACTTGACCAATAGGCGCGCCTTCGGACAAGCCGAATTCGACAGCGTTTAATACATCGGCTTCGTTCATTAATCCGGCGCGTTTCATCAACTCGCCTAGTCGAATTTTTTTTCCGCTTGGAGGAAGTAAATAAGCCTGGGTCATGGGAGTGCCCGTTGAGGCATCCGAAAATGCGCGCAGAGCTTCAATCGCCTCTTCGCGGTCAATTACTTCGTCGCGCCATTTGACCATAAGGTCGAGCGCTTTAGACAAAAGTTTTTCAGAAATAATTCCGTTTACTATCAGGCTTCGACCAACTGGTATGCCGGTCGCCTGGTTGCGGCTGATAATAGGAGCAATTTCGCTTGGGGTGACTGTGTCTGAGTCTATCAGTAGTTGAGCCAAGGTGCGATTGTCATTTGAATGCTTGACCTGTTCGAGCGATTTTTGCTCGTTGACTACATCGAAAAAGTTAGTGCCCGACTTGTGAGCAATTTTGAGACAGCGCGAGGCGAACGCCATGTCTAGCACGCCATCTTTGACCATTCCATGCGCATCCAGAGCCGAGTCAAGCTCTTTGGATGTGAGATAACCGGACATGATTAGCATCTGTCCAAGCGAGAGTCGCTTGTTGCCTGCCAACCTCACGCATTCGTCGAGTTTGCCTTGATTGATAATGCTTGCCGAAACCAGTAATTCCCCGATAACTGTATCGGCTGGGGCGCGCATGACTGTGTTTTTGGGCTTGAAAAAACTAGGAGACACCGTACTAGAACCAACCTCACTTAGAGTTGACCAAAGAAAATTGCCAATCGCATGATCTAAAAAATACGTTCCACGCTAGACCCTGACCAAAACCACTTATCAAGATCATTTTTTTATCTGGCGGTCAGTGCCTGCAAATTGCGGCGTCTGGTTTCCAGGTGGACCATCAGTACAGAAATGTCTGCAGGACTCACTCCGCCTATGCGCGAAGCTTGTCCAAGCGTTTCTGGGCGAATGCGATTGAGCTTTTCGCGCGACTCTTTGGAGATATGGCGCAACTCCTGATAATCAATTTCTTGCGGCAACTTAACTCTGTCCAGTTTTTCGAGCTGGTCTATTTGCGTCTTCTGGCGCTCGATGTAACCGGCGTATTTTATATCGGTCTCTAATTCTTGCTTGAAGGCAAATTCAGTCTCGCCCTCAATCGGAGCCAACGCGTCTAAAGCCTTGTAAGTCACTTTGGGGCGGCGCAAAAGTTCTTCTAGAGTGCACGACTGTTTGAGCGTTTCGCCAAACTGTGCAAGCACTGCTTCAACCTCTTCTTGAGGCTGGATGCGGGTGGAAGACAGACGTTTCTTTTCTATCTGCATCGATTCTTGCTTTTTGTTGAACAGGTCCCATCGATAATCGTCCACCAATCCAATAGACCGTCCAAGGGGAGTGAGCCTCTGGTCCGCATTGTCTTGTCTGAGCAATAATCTGTATTCTGAGCGCGAAGTCATCATTCTATAAGGCTCGCCTAAATCTTTGGTGACCAAGTCATCTATTAATGTTCCGGTATAACTGCTCGATCGGCTCAATATAAGTGGGTCTAGACCTTTGGCGTAGAGTGCAGCATTGATACCGGCCATGATGCCTTGTGCTGCTGCTTCTTCATAGCCACTGGTTCCTAGAATTTGACCGGCTGCAAAAAAGCCAGCTAGATCTTTTGCCATTAATGAATGGTCAAACTGAATGGCAGGCAGATAGTCATATTCGACTGCATATGCTGGTCTGACTACTCGGGCATTTTCTAGGCCAGGCAGCGATGCCACAATCTGGTGCTGAATATGCACAGGTAAACTGGTCGAGCAGCCTTGCAAATACACTTCATAGGTGTCGCGACCTTCTGGCTCTAAGAAAAATGAATGAGATTCTTTGTCGGCAAATCGGACAACTTTATCTTCGATCGAAGGACAATAACGCGGACCTACGCCGTGAATCATGCCCGAATACATAGGCGATTCTTGCAAGTTAGCTAGAATCAATTCGTGCGTTTTTAGAGTGGTCCTTGTCTGGTGGCAGGGAATCTGCTCGCGCACTGGACGCTTGTCTAAGAAAGAAAAGAATTGCGGATTCTCATCGCCTGGCACAATGGGCAAATTGGTATAGTCGATAGTTCTGCCATCAATGCGTGGCGGGGTTCCGGTTTTGAGCCGACCCATATTAAACCCAAGTGAGCGCAAACAGTCGCTTAATCCGATGGCTGGAAATTCACCGGCACGACCAGCAGGCTGAGTCTCTTTGCCGATCCAGATAGTACCTTCCAAAAATGTCCCGGCACAAAGTACGACAGATGTGGCAAACACTTGCTCACCAAAAGCTAGCTCCACACCTTCGATTTTGTTGTTACTTACAAGAAACTTTTTCACCATGCCCTGACGCATAGTCAAATTGGGCAGTGTTTCAAGATAATTTTTAATCCAGACGCTGTATTCGCGTTTGTCAGACTGTGCTCTTAGTGACTGAACAGCAGGACCACGACTCATATTAAGCATGCGCAACTGAATATAAGTGGCATCAGCAGCGATACCAATTACTCCGCCAAGCGCGTCCACTTCTTTAGCCAAGTGTGACTTGCCAGGACCGCCAACCGCGGGGTTGCAGGGCATAGCGCCTACAGTGTCTAAATTGACGGCCAAAAGCAAAGTCTCCAGTCCCATTTTGGCAGCGGCATTTGCTGCTTCGGCACCTGCGTGTCCTCCGCCTATGACTACTACATCGTATTTCATAGACAGCATCATAACAAATAAAAGGGCAGGGCGTCCTTGACTTCCACTAAATTCTGGCAAAATAATGCAAAATCGGGCATTATAGGCTGTATGGCAAAACACTTTACGTTGATTACATTGACCTTTTGCGCATCAGCCCTCATCAGTTCTTTGAGTGCCTGGGGCGAAGAGAGTAAATCGACCCAAGTGCTGGATCCAGAACAATTCAAAGACCCCACTCAGATTTTAATTAAAAAAGGCTATCTGGCTGCCAAAACAGTTCCTGATATTTGCGCCAAGCTTTTTTGCTATTGTGGCTGCGATATTACCGATAAACACTCTAGTTTGCTCGATTGTTTTACAAGTGATCACGGGGTTGGCTGTCCCATTTGTATTGAAGAAGCGCTTATAGCCTTAGCAATGCACAAAAAAGGCAAGGATATTTGCGAGATTCAATACGCCGTAGACAAGCGATATGCGAAGCAATATCCCTTTGATTCGCCCAGTGAAAATTTAAAAAAATACAATTCTGAGCGTTTGTGGGATGTGGATAAAAGACCGACTAAGAGCCAATCGAAAGAGAATGATAAAGTTCCTGAACTAAAGAAAAATAAAAAGTCCGGCAACTGTTGCGGCGGCTCTAGCGAGCACTCTAAAGACAAGAAAGACGCAAAATAGCTTGATACCGCAATTGGTGCAAATGCTTTATTGGACGCATGGCATCGGTTGAATATTCTCTTGCTAAAAAATAATGACTAGCTGGTCGCGGCGGGGTTTGCGTAGAAAAAATTCTCCCTTGACCACTGGTCCATTAAATGTCGTCGAAAAGCCAGAATTATCGGATTTAGACACTATTGTCAAGGGGTGAAGGGTGTTAACATTAAGCAAATCCAATAAAATGGTCGATGAGAGGAACTCTTCAGTGAACGGCGCCCAAGACGTACAAACTACGTCTACCCTTCAGTCCCAATATAAAGTAGCCTGCGACGAGCGTTGTCCGGTTGTTCACGGGCTTGCAAGCATGCTCCAGCACTGGGATACACGCAATGCTTTTGTTTTTGTTGATCGCAATTCGCCGCAAGAAGAAGCCAGACAGCTAATTTCCGAATTAGACCGATCGAATTGGAGTTTACTTTTAGTCGATAACGATGGCAACAAATTTGAAGGTCCCGAAGCCATTCCTATGATTTTGAAGACACTTTCGATGGGTCGCATTTTCGTCGTTCTATATTGTTTGCCTGGCACAATGCTATTGACCAGATTGGCTTACAATCTAATTTCTCAAAGTCGCAAACGCGCAGGCAAATTAGTTACGCCTTAGCGAATTCTTGATCTAAAGCCTCGACTACTGCTGCTGCATAGTTTGGTTCGATTTGCCATTTGGCTGCAAGTTCTTCAATCTCTTTGGTCAAAGTGGTGTTTTGCGAACAAGTCACAACTCTGTAAGGCTTGCTACTGCCCGAAAAATCCATGTCGCCGCCAAGTGGGTTATCTGGAGCAAAGGCGTTTTTGCATTCAATCAAAATATCAGGATTAATTGTTTCGATTACAACGTCCCAGTTGGATCTGAAGTCGGCGTCTTTTAGATCGTCTGGATTTGTTCCAGCGCTTTGATTGAACAAAAGAATTTCATCCTGGGCAAGATTCAAAAACAAGTCAAGACATTCGCTGCTGCTTGCTTGTGTGTAAATCTTACTAGCTAGACCGCGGGCATTAAGCTCTGTTGCGGCAAAATCGAATAGTCTATTTATCTCTTCTCGCGAGCCCTGTATTTCTATTGCCACCACTGGTAGTGCGGCTACACTTTTTCTTTTGCGCGCTAGTATCGCTAGCGCATTAAAGGTATTGTCTACAGCTAGTAACGGGAAAGTCTTATTTCCAAGTGAGTAATGCGGGCGCTCTTCCACAATCGCTCCGCAGGCACCGGCAGCATAGATATCGCCCAGAAAATCGTGCCCGTCAAAGTCTTTGCCACATATAGCCAGAAACCAGTCACCTTCGCGCATACGCCTTGAATCGGTGCAAATGCCACCCTCGCCTTCCACATACATGCCATGGGCCAGTCGCGCATTGAGCAAATCCATTAATTCGTCAGCATTGAATTTTTGCATGTCAACAATTTTAGTGTATTAACATGATCATTGACACCAATAGCTAAAGACAAAGATAATTCCCGTCATGGTTCAAGACCAGTTACTAGAAATTTTCAAAAGCAAAAGCGCTCGGGACATAAATTCCAAACGTCATCTCATTGATGTCGATAATTTTACGCCCGACGAAATTAAAACCATCATGCAAACGACAAAGCTTTGTCTTAAATGGATGGACACCAAGCTTGCTCCAATGAATTTGTTTGCCGCAAATCTTGTGGGCAATTTATTCTTTGAAAATTCGACCAGGACCAGAAGTAGTTTCGAATTGGCTGCAACAAATTTAGGCGCACGCGTTTTGAATTTGGACATAGATAAATCGTCTGTTGTAAAAGGTGAAACGCTTGAAGACACCGCTTTTACGCTAATTTCTATGGGCGTAAATGCGCTTGTGATTCGCCACAGTCAAGACCATATTCAGTCCGATTTGAGCAAAATTCTTCCGTCTGATGTCTCGGTTTTAAACGCAGGCGATGGTATCACCGCCCATCCGACTCAGGCACTGCTCGATTTTTTTACAATGTCGCAAATCGCAGGTGATTTGACGGACAAAAAAATTGTAATTGTGGGCGATATAAAACACAGTCGCGTAGCTCGCTCCAATATTTTATTATTAAAGAAGATGAAAGCTAAAGTCGAAGTGTGCGGACCACAAAAACTCATGCCTGGAGCAGACGAGTTGAAGCGAATGGACGTCTTTGTGCAGGAAGATTTGAATGCGGCAATTGCTAGTGCCGACTTCGTCATGGCTTTGCGTATCCAGAAAGAACGCTTGCAGTCTGATATGCAATTGAGTTTTGAAGATTTTCAAAAACAATATCAAATCAATCACGAAAGACTTGAGCAAGCTAAATCCAAAGCTAAAATCTTGCATCCAGGTCCTGTTAATCGTGGTGTTGAATTAACAGACCAATTGGCTGACGATTCCAAACTTTCTTTGATTCGCACTCAAGTCAGAAACGGCGTGGCTGTGCGCATGGCGATGATGGCTTTGCTGTTTAGTCGACGCCCATGTTGAAAGTTTCGCCGATAAAAAAAGTCTACATGTCGCTTGCCAGGCACTATATTGTTCTTGGTGGCGGTTTAATTGGGCTTGCACTTTTGTTCTATCCATTGCAAAAACATATGGCGCTTGGTCGCTTTCAGCACTATGGCATAGCAATTAGTTGTTTTGGCATTGGCTATTTTTTTCAAACTCTGGTCTCGTGGAAACGGCTTGGGAAGTGGGGTCGCGTTAGTTACATAACCTCTTTTACCTTTTTTGTTTTAGTGGGACTTGCCTTTTATATGAATCCCTGGCTCGATTACAGAGTGTCTATTCAGACCTCTGAAAACGAAGCCACCAAGGGCATTTTGATAGTTTGTTATTTGTTTTGCAGTCTGGCTGTAGTGGCATCGTGGGTCAAATGGATCTTGGAAGAACATAAGAAAGAAGAAGTTCAAGCCGAGAATAACGTATGAAGAGACTGCTTCTTCTAGTGGGAATACCTGGCTCTGGCAAAACCACACTTGCCCAAAAGCTCATTGAAAAAGGTTATCACTGCTTAAATGCAGATTCGATTCGGCAGGAGCTTTATGGCGATGCTGCAGCACAAGGTGACCCCGAGCAAGTGTTTGCAATATTTTTTAAACAACTCGAAGAGGCTTTGAAAGCTGAAAAAGCAATTGTTATAGACAACACAAATGCTAATCCTAAACAGCGCAAGCCAATTTTGGACATGGCCAAAGCGAACGGTTATGACGATATCCAAATTTGGTTAATGGATGTTTCGCTCGAAGTTTGCCTAAAGCGTAATCAAGGACGTGACCGTGTGGTCTCTGACGACATTGTGCGCAACATGTATAAAACTGTTTTTGGTCCCGGTCGACCTCAACGCTCTGAGGGAAAAATAGTGCTCGTGCGACCCGGCGCAAATGTCGGCGAATTTAATTTTATAACGCAATGATGGAAAACGAGACTCTTAAATTGCTAGAACCGGTGCCAGAAGAGAGTTTGCGCTCCTGGCTTCGTGAGTTGTATAACAAGCCCGTGGAAATTGAGCGTCGAGAAGTGCTCCGCCACCGCGATTTGTCTTATGTTGAGCGCTTATATTTAAAAGGTGCGTTGCCGGAGAGTTTGATTTACAAGCTTGTTTTGCCGCCCTGGGATATCGAAGATGATTTGCATCGCGAGATTCTGGTGCCATCGATTTCTAATTCTGCCAAGTTATATTTGACTGGCCACTACAAAAAAATCACTGCACTTTTTTTAGAAGACTTCGGCACCAACTATTTAAATCATCACGCTAGTGCCTCGCTTGCGCAGAAATTGGGCGAGAATCTAGCCAAAATGCATCGCTCTTATTCGTATCGAATCGCTGAGCTAGAGCCATTAAACATACTTCCTGTATGGCGTCCGCAAAGTTACAAAACCAACGTGGCTAAAATAATTGACTCACTAAATAGATGGAAACTTGTTACTAAAGACGATTGCGATTTACTTCTAAGAATCGCTCAGAGTGCCTCAGAGCGCTTTTCTGATCAGCCATTGTCTCTTGTGCATGGCGATTTATTTGCTGAAAATATTGTGGTGGGCGATGCAGATCATCCACGCAACTTATCTATTATAGATTGGTCTTGGTTCACTACTCTTGGCGCACCAGTGCTTGATGTTGCATCTTTATGCTCGGACCATTTTAAAAATGGCGAGTTCAAACAATATCAAAATGATTTTTTAGAAACTTATTGTTTTGAAGCAGGTAGATCTATAAATGAAGTCCAGGCAGATTTAAAAATAGCCAAGCTGTTCGAGAGAGTCTTCTTTCTGCATTGGCTAGAGACTCGCAAGGGCATGGGTATCCACGGCACCACTGTGGGGCACGTAGACGACCTTATAAGGCAAATACTGAGCGATATCGCTGCCGCCGAGAAGCTGAGTTAGCGCTAGCCGCGCTACATTATAAACCGGCGTTAATGTTCTGGACGGGTTGAGTTTGCCTGCATTAAACGCCAATAATAAATGCATTCCTCCCCAATCCCCGTCCCCTAAAAAATTTTCCCGCAAAGCAAATCCCGCTTTCACTTTCAATACCCTAAATCCAGAGCAATTGCTTTGGAGGTGGCGATGCTCCTTGATTTGGCGAATCAAGGGGAGCGTGCGATCAACTGGCAAGCCTTATGGCTAGCTGGATGATGGGGGTAATATCGCCCTGTTTCACATAGGTGAACTGTCATGGCTCGTTATCGCAAGTCCTACTCTTACGGTTTGTTCGACAAGGTTGGAGACGCTTTCCGCGCTCTCCGCCGACAAGGCCTCGCTGCTTACCACCCTGACGATCTGGGGGATTCGAGCTGCTGTGGCGGATGTGGACATTCGTTCGCTCAATGCGAACTGGAAGATAATCCCGATCAAAAGGGATATGTCTTCTATCACGATCAGGATCGCGAGAGCGGTCAGGAGAGTGGGGATATGTACATTCGTTTCAGCAGCCGGTCCGAAGGATCTGATGCGGATTCGGTGGCAGTGGGTAACCTTGTAGCCGAGGCTCTGCGCAAGCAGGGACTCGTCGTCGATTGGGATGGAAATCCCAATCGGGCCATTAAGGTGGCCGTGTCGCACTGACGTAGGGTTAGGCACCCCGCCTTGACTGCCAGCCAGGTGTTCACGCACCTGGCTGGAGCCTATGAGACAGGACCTACAAGAGAAGAGCTAATTCCTAGAAAGAGGCAAAGAGCTGGATGGGTCAGTGATATCTTCGATCCCGAACCGGCACACATCGCCTAAAAGGAATCCCCAAGCGGAGCGGGGTTAGTGCTCTGCCTTTTTAGAAAGGACTGTCCATGTCTTATCACCGCGAAATGCATGCCCGGTTAGCCGCCATCACTGACGGCTGTCGGGACGACATGCACGAGCCTGACGAGCAGGGGCTATCGGCGCGTGTTGTCGGGACTCATCTCGACAACGCATTCGGTGAGTCAATCACCGGAGAATTCCTGGAGCGAGGCTACCAGGAACTTGTCGTAATCCTCGAAAGGGAGAGCGATGGGCGCGTCGAAAAATTCAACCTCGCGTCGCTCATTGCTTTGGCTCGCAAAGCCAGGGTGTGAGCGTCTGAGAGAGGCGGTCCCGTCTTGGGGCTGCCTCTTCTCCTTTCTTCTAAGTACTGCGGGAAATAGGTCCCAATGGAGGTTTATCCATGTGCAAGTATCCCCACGTCACGGTCAAGCTGTCTGGCAAGACCAACTATTTCTATGGTGTCATCGGCGATGTTCGCGATGCCCTCAGAGCCGCTGGAGTTTCCGAAGAGGAAATCGACCAGTTCTCTGGGGACGCCGCACACGCTGGTGGCGACAAAGAGATGTTGGCTGTTGTCGCGCAGTGGGTCACCGTGAAATAAGGTGAACGCCTGGGGGTGGTGCGCGCAAATGCGCATCACTTTTCCTTCCATTCACGATCTGTTCACGTACCCAAACAGGACGCCGCAAGGCCCCTTCCCGCCCAATCACGGTCGGGACACCAGGTCGGAGGTTACGACCATGGATGACTATACGCAAACTGCAATTAGTGAGAAGTTCGACAAAGTTGCCAACCAGCTAGCGATAGCACAGGGGTATGCATTCTCGAACGACATTAACCTTTCTCACAAGGAGGAGTGCTCCCGTTGGGTGCTCATACAGCTCTGCTGCGAGGTCGTGCGAAACGCGATCGAGCAAGGTGCTCTTGATCAGAGGTCCCTCCAGGGCTTCATCGAGAGAACCCGCGGACTGTAACTCTTCCTGCAGGGGAGCGGCGAAAGCTGCTCCTCTGCAATTGCATTTTGGTTTTTGTTGTTTTGCTACTACAGGTTTTAGTTGAACTTCCAGTATGGCGCAGCCGTTAATCTCACGGCACCATCCTTGGTGACAACAAGATCGTCTTCGATACGCACACCGCCCACGCCATCTATGTAAATGCCAGGTTCATCTGTAATGACTGTGCCTTCATTTAAAGCGTCATGTCCATAATCGAAAGGATCGTGCACTTCAAGACCAACGCTGTGTCCAAGTCCGTGAGTGAAATACTTGCCGTAGCCTTTTTTGTCGATGTAATCGCGAGCGATTTTGTCATACTCACTCCACATCAAGCCTGGCTTAAGAGCGGCTTTGGCAGCTTTGTTTGCAGCAAGAACTATTTGATAGACTTCTTTCATTTTGGCTGTCGGTTCTTTGCCTGGAACGAAAATTGTTCTTGTTATATCCGAGCAATAACCGCCTGGATAAACACCGCCGAAGTCCATCACCACTGGCTCGCCAGCTTTCAATTTCCGATTACCAGTAGCGTGGTGAGGAATGGCAGAGTTTGGTCCGGAGCCAACAATAGTCGAGAAGCTGTTGTCTGTGGCGCCGAATGCACGCAATTGCATGTCGATTTCGTATCCGACTTCAAGCTCGGTCATTCCAGCTTTTACGAATTTTGCGATGGCTTTATAAACTTTGTCAGTCTGTGTGCAGGCGTGACGAAGCTGTGCGATTTCAGATGCTTCTTTGTATTGACGTAAACGCTCCACCAAATGCAAGGTGGGAACGAGCTTTGCATTTAGTTCTTTCTTCCAGATCTCGGCTGTTTGATAAGTTATTTTTGCCGCTTCAAATGCAATACTACTCGTTTTAGTAATCTTCGCAAGTTTAAAAGCCGCATTAATGCCGTTGGTTTGACGTTCTCCACGATTGAGTTTAACCAGTTGGAAGTCTGGCGATTCAAGCGCAGCTCTAGACCAGTAACGCGCATCGCAAATGATGTAAGTCTTGGTGGCAGTGATTAATAGAACTGCAGTCGATCCACCAAACCCAGCTAGATACAAAACATTTTGGTTGTTTGGTTGAAGAGATTGTCCGCATTCAGTTACTTGCAGCAGAATTCCTGCGAGCTTTTTTGTCTGCAAAACCTTGCGTAATTTAGTGATTCTTTTTGAGAGTGCCATGCGTGAAACCTGCGTTGGGTGCGAGGTGTAAGATTAGCATTAAAACCAGCCTGACAACGTTTCTACTCCATTCATTTCTGGTGCATCTACGACAGCAGTTTCAAAAATACAAACTCTAAAACGAAACGTAGGAAAAATTATAGTCACCGTATTTAGTGCTTGAGCGTTGATACGGAAATCGAAAGGATCTGAATTTACAATAGTCTGAAAAACCCGTGCGAATAGGAGCAATATAGGAAAAAACTTTATTTATTCCAGATAAAGTTTAAAAAGGGAGAGTGAGGGCCGGGAGAAGAATAAAACATTGCTTCTGATGAGTCTTCAGTCAAGTTAACTTCCAATGTCCCCTTGGAGGTTTTCAATATGAACTCGCAGTGATTATCCAGGACTTGTTTCACGATAGAGTCTTTAAGTGATTCAACATTTTTGTTCGTCGATAATTTATATGAGTTCATAATTGTTAACGAGCTGTCATCATTAAAAATAATGGAAATCGAATTTGTTTCAGGTAACTTAGCTACTTCTTTAATCCGTAGAGTTTCAATAACCTTGTAAGGTTCAGAAGCAAAAGTTTTCGGTGTATTGTTATCTAGAATTAGAGCGTAAGTTTTACTTTGGTCGATTTCAAATTTTGTACCGTCTTCAAATTCTAGTTTCCATTTTCTTCCAAATAAATCCGCCTTTTTTAGAGGTGTATTGTGAAGTAAGCCCCAATGCCGTTTATTAGAAGTAATTCGCAACTCGCCAACAAAACGTAGCATCTTCGTATTGGGATATTGTTCCATTCGGATTTCAAAGAAATCTTCACCAGGAATGAGGCTGTAAAATGGTTTTCCTAAAAAGTTGCTTATGATTTCCATAGTTTCTAAAAAAGGTAGGCTCTGCATAACAGAGCCTACCAAAAAAAATTAGTTTAGATCAAGAGTTATTCATGTAATCCAAAATGTGGGCCTTTTTCGTCCCACAGTCCTCTTGTTCCAAGTCCGTTTGGATTTCCTGGTTTATTAGTGTATGGGTCAACGTTTTGCTTCCCGTTATTTTTAAGCGGCTTTTCGTATTTACCATAGCCGCTCGGGTAGCCATCAGACGGTTTTGTAATTCTCAGGTTCATAGGGACATCTTTCATTTTGGTAGAATTTACCGAGACTGGAACGCTCATGGTTCCCCCCTCGTACATAAAGGCATTGTCCGCGCCCGTGTGAGTGCTTGCACTGGGTCTAATGTCCTTAGCGCCTTTAGGAACAATCAATGTGGTGCCTGATTTTGAGACGACGAAAGACGGAGCCGCAGTGGTCCCTTCAGAAACGTTTGGAACTTTAGGAGCAAGAGTAATCTTGCTAGCACTATATGAAGTTCTAAACTGAGAGTAGCTCATTGGCATCAGCGCCATTGAACCTCCCAATGTTTCGACAACGTTCATTATTTCTGCAACCATAAAGAGCTCTGCCGCTAGCGTTTGGAAGTGAGCCTCCGTGTATGGCTCGAAGAATGCTTCAGCACCGGCTGTACCGCTGGGATCTCGCAAGCCGAGCGGGGTATTGCGAACGTAAGCATAAATATTTAACCCGTCTTTGTATCCGATCGGATCAGGCTGTAAGAAGCGCCCGGTGACCGGATCGTAGTAGCGAGCCTTGAAGTGGTACAGACCGGTTTCTGCGTCGAAGCGCTGTCCGGTGAAACCAAATATGGTGCCCGAGAGCGAAGGAGATTCGCCAAAGGGCGCATACTTGTATTTCGAGAGAATGCCGCCGCTTGAGTCTGTGCGGGCAATGATGGAGCCGACATGGTCTTGTGTGTTGTACGTAACGGTACCGCCTGAGGTGACCTGAATGATCGGGTCATCCGCCTCGAAGCCGTAGACATAGCGGTTTATGAGTGCGCCGCTTGTGTCGTTGTATTCGCACAGGATCTGGTCGCCGGCGTAGATGTAACGCGTCTTGTTCGTGCCGTCATCCTTGCGGATGTTGCGGTGGAACGGGTCGTAGACGAAGTTCACGGTGACGCCGGTTTTCGCTGCCTGCGTCAACATGTTGTCAGCGTCATAAGTATAAGTCCAGGTGCCATCACCAGTGAGGCAACCGTCCGAGTTCATCGTGCGGGTGACACCACCGACGGTGGGATACTGGTTCAGGTTGTTGGCAGTACCATAGTTGACGGTGGCTGCCGCAGCGGGACGCCACTGGAAGCCGGTGTCAGAGAACGCCTGGCTGGTCATCTCTTCGACATCGTTGTAACCATAAGTCCAGGAGGCGCTTGAGCCGGTCCATGCAAGGTCCATTGATGTCATGTTGTCGCCGATATCGTAGCCGTAGTCCTGATCCACGCCGTTGAGGAAGGTCAGGTTGGTTCGGCGCGAGAGATCGTCATACGAGTAAGATGCAGCACTGGAGCTGGATCCGTTGAGCTTGACGGTAGTCAGCCGGTCGATTTGGTCATAGACCTTTTCGACGTAGTAGCTATCCGGATATGTGATTTTGGTCACGTTTCCGTTGTCGTCAAGCTCATAGGTCACGACCTGGCTCTGCGGGTTGGTCTCGGAGGTAAGACGCTTGGCAGAGTCGTAGCCGCGACTGAAAGTGCCTGTTGCCGGGTTGCCAGAAACTGTCGGCGTGGATGCCGAGAGCAGGCGACCAGCGAGGTCATAGGTAAAGGTCTCAGTTGCCTGGCCTTGCGGCGTGCGCGTGGCAAGGCGGTTGAGAGCGTCGAAAGTGGAAGTGATGGTATCACTCGAGCGCGAGCGGAACGTTGTGACGTTTCCAGCCGCGTCGTATGTCCATTCTTCGTATGACGAATCGGGATAGGTGCAGCGCTTCTTGCGGTCGTGACCATCGTAAGTGTAGGTCGAGACGTTAGAGCGTGCGTCGGTGAGCTGATAGAGCTGACCGCTATCTGTGTAAGTCCGCTGCTCAGCAGTTACGCTGTTGGCGTCAATGACCGAAGTTAGCCGGTTTGAGTTGTCATAGAAGAATTGTGTAACTCGGCTTTCGGCATCAGTGGTGGTGGCAAGACGTCCGTAAGAATCGTAGGTGTTTGTCGTCACCTTGCTTCGCGGATCAGTGATGGTCAGCACCTTGTTGAGCGGCGAATAGGTCCTGGTCTCGGTTTGCCAACCAGCACCAAGAGAGCGCCGCTGCGTAAGAACGTTTCCTTGCGTGTCATACGTCCACTCAGTCACATAGCTGAATGGCGATGTCGCCGTCTTGGAAAGCGGTCTGCGCAGCACGTCCCAGGTATAAGTAGACGCGTAACCACGCGGGTTAGTAACAGAGGTTTTGTTGCCGACGCTGTCGTAACCGTAGGTGGTGGTCAGATCCAAACCGCCAGAGTCATAGACTTGGGAAGTAAGATGTGGTCCGGTGTTCATAGAGCCGTAGTTGTATTCAGTAACTACGCCAGTTGGGTCTTCGTAACTTGTTACGCGTCCATAGCCGTCATAAGTCCAGGTCTTAACTGGGTTGACGCCGCCAACTGCTGGTCCGGTTTCGTCATCCACCAAGTTCTTTGCGTTGATGGTCCTGTAATGGACTCCTCCAAGTGGATCGGTGTAAGTTACCCACATGTCTTGAATCGTGCCGTAGGTCCAGCTTTCGGTAATGACTGATCCACCACCAGCACCCGGAGTTTGCGTTTTAACGAGAACCCTGTTGAGATTGTCGTACTGCCAGCTAGTAGTCGGTCCAGATGACTGCCATTCGTGTATTTTTCTTCCAAGACCATCATAGGTAAATTGAGTAGTCTCAAGACCGTCAATAACCATTCTGGGCTTGCCATCAGGGTTGTAATAGGTGTTGATTACCCTAGTGCCGCGCAAAACAATGGTTTGATTGCCCAGGTATTTGAAGGTTGAAATTTGACTCCCAGGGTTTGTCTGTTGTACAACGCGGTCCAGATCGTCAAATTCATTGATGACCGAATATAGGTTTGGGAATTTGTATTCCTCCATTCGACCTTTGGAATCGTAGAAATATTCGGTCTTCTGATTGAGAGCGTCGTAATACTCTTTGAGTTTGAGACCACTGTCAAAATCGTATTCGACTTCGCGGAACGCTGAGTCAGTCACTTTGGTGATGTACCAGATCACTCCCGCGACGTTTCCATAGGTGAAATTGAGAGACAGACCAAGGTTGTTTGAAACAGAAGTAAGCCTCGGGAAGAGCCCGGTATAAGTGAAAGTAACGGTGATTCCGCTTGCATACTCAATTCTGTCAATGAAGTTTTGAAGATTGAAATACCACTTGTCTCCTGCAACGTTTTGCATGAGAAGCGCGCCCGAGGTCTGATAGGTGAGACCAAGACCCGTTCCCTTAGGACCGAGGAAGCCTCCGTTCAAGCCCATGAGCTGAGAGAACTTGTAGACGTTCTCGCCATCGCGGATGGTGACCACGTTTGAAGTCACTGCTCTTTGCGCATACAGATTGGCGAGCGAAACGAGCGTGAAGCCCGGTCCATAGAAGCCATTCTGAAAGTTGAGAATGCCGACCATCAGGTCGATCAAGTTAGGGGCAGCGTTAGAAGCTGCCTGCTCTCCCAAGGCGTCATAGCCGTCAGAAGAGAGGTGTGCTGTGATTTGGTAGTTATGGCGCCAGCCATAGCCAACTTCGTTAAACTCAGTCCGGCGCCGGTTATCGAAAGACCTCATGTAGTGGAGGCTTTGCGGATAAGGACCAGAACCAATTGAGATGTCGGTGTGGCGATATTTAAATTCGCCAGAGAAGCCATCGACAATGTGCTCCATTTCGGTGCCGCCATAAGTCATGTCGGGACCGTACTTGTACCTGTTGGAATTTTGTTCGTCAAGAATATTGGTTGTAACAGGTGTGGCTACATTTGAATTGGTTTCATCCGTTGTTTGAGCAAAGGATGCGGTACAACCATTTAAGTAACCGTTAATAAGTCCAACTGCACCACCATACTGCCCAACGGCGAAGAAACCGTAGCCGTTGTAGTCGTTCTGTACTGATGCACCATCTTCGTGGATGATGATTTTCCAACCGTAGTTGATGTACCAGTTCTCAATATCGTCCAGAGTCTGGGTGGTGTAGTTCACCAGGTTGGGACGCACATCGGTAGACCAGTTGGTGCTGTCGGCGTGGAAAATTTTCTGACCTGCTGTGTTAGCAACACCAATTACGGTATCAGAGCTGACGCCAGGAACTTTCGACGTTTGCTGAACAGAAGCAGACTCAAAGCCAACGCCGCGCAAAGCTAGCATGGTGTCGGTGGCGTAGATGCGGTTGTAGTCGTTATCCAGAGCAGACGAGCTCCACATAATGCCACCAAGGTCGGTGAAAGGTGCATCGTAGTGACCAACCAGTCCAACCTGGTGGTGCAGGACCGTGGTGCACATATTCATGCGCCCAATCATGCTTGCCATAATCGACTTGTTGGCTGCCCAGGTATGCCAGATCACGCTGAGTGATTCGCAGATGACATTTTCGTCATCAGCTGCTCCGCCCGCGTACATATTGTCGCGCAAGCGCCCCTGGTGATAGATTGCCATCTCTTTGGTGGTGTTACCCCAGGCATTCGCGACGAGATAGGGCTTGCCGGCCCAAACTGTCTGCCAGAAGCTCTGGTCTGCCCAGGTGGCGCCGTAAGGGTGCTCGATGGTGAGCAGGACCGAGTTCCACGAGTTGGCGGCTTGCGGGTCGCTTGTTGCGATCAGAGTGCCGTCAAGACGCAGCTCGCCTTCGTTTGACGAGTTGAAGGTGATTGAAAGCCGCTTGGCGACCAGGTCTTCCGAATAGAAGCTCTCCGAAATCGTGTCGTACAGAACACTGAACACAGTTTTGTAGGCGTTGGGTACGGCTGACCATTCCGTCGGCGTGGTGGCCGGCTTCAAGCCAGGCAGGCTCGTGTTGCGCAGAATGCTCGTGGTCGGAATGATGACGCGCCCGCCGATGATATCATCCACGGTGGCATCTGGCTTGTTGGTGTCGATCCACGTACGCAGATTGTCGACATAGGTGTTAAGCTACGTCTCCAGATTCGTCGTGTTGACGTCCTGGACATAGTCTGCTGTTACGGTCGCTCCAGTGAAGGCTGCGGTATGAAGATCGGTTTCGTCATAGCCAGTCACAGTTTCGATGTCGATACCGGCAGTGGTGGTGTAGGTTTTTCGCGCAGGGTCGAACATATAGTTTGTCCCACCGATGTTGCACTTGACGAAAACGTGGCTCAGGATGACGTAATATGTTGACGATGGCGCATGCCATTCCACATCGGCGGGAATGCCGCCGTTTGCAAGAAGGTTGCGAGAAGCCCACGCGTCGGTCGGCTCCGTGCCAAGCCAGGCACCTGCATCTGCTGCGGTGATGCGCAACTCACCAAACATCAGCTTGGCAGTGTAGCCTGCTTCAGTCAGAATTTGGACCATCAGCGCAGAAATGTCGAATGAGTTGCCCTGGCGGTCAAGAAGGGCGCCCAGAGCGCCTTTTTGGCTTCCGAACGTCGGGAGAAACTCGATGCTGTTCGCGACATAGTGATAGATTTTGTCAGCATCGTTATCGAGCGCATCAGCCAGAGCTTCGAGATCAACGATAGGCGGAAACGAGTCGGTGGGCGAAGCAAGGCTTGCACCACGAGGTTTCTTCTTGGGGTCGAATACTTTCCCCGGAAGTTTGCGGTTCTCAATCATGCGCTTTGCGTCGGCATGCTTGAGTTGAACTTGGCGTCCTTGTACAGGCGTATTGCCCGGTGCGATGGGACGGCCGGTGGGGAAGGTTGGGATTTTAAGCATTTAGTTTTCCTTTTCTATGCTTGTTTTAGATTCTGTTTTCTGATTCGATTGATTACGTCAGCACGTGCCGGAGCAGCTTGTGACGACCGAGGTTCTGTTGCCCATGGCGTCGTAGCTGTGCGTAACGGTTGTGCTGTTTGAGGTGAAGGTGATCGTCGTGAGACGGCCGAGATTGTCGTAGGCGTAGGTAACCGTGTTCATCGGTCTTTCCTTTCGTTAATTGGTTTTCGTTTTTAGTGAAGATTTGAATTAAGGACGAACTTTGAAAAAGCCAAGCAGCATCAAGGTTTTCTCAAGCAGCGGCATTAAAAGAGTTGCCGCAATTAGCGCCAGAGATCCATAAACCGGTGAATACCAGGGCAGACTTGTGAAAGGCCCGCCCAAGGCGAATCCCCATACTGCAAAGGATATGAAACTTGCAATCACATGAAATCGCTTCGAGCAGTCTTTGTTGTTCGGGATAGAATCCGGAACGAACATGACATACAAAGGAGCAAGAAGAAGGCAGAATCCAAATATCGCCCATGATAAATAGAGCTGATATGGTTCTGCCTGAGTGACAAGGCCGAGCATAGATGTATAGCCAGCAACGATACTGCCAGGGATGTATCTTATGATTTTGGCGATGTACTGCTCGGTAGGATTAGAAGATGGTACCGGATTTGGTGGCGGATCTTCTGCAAGATTCTTTGGAGGATTGGTTGCCATCGAAGCTACTCCGACTTCCAGAGAAGCTTATCGAGGGCGGCAGCATCACCAGCAAATCTGTTTAGATCTACCAGATCATCAGTGATCCCATCGACTCGGCCCTTTTCGGAATACTGCCAGAAAGTCCATGAATTGCCGGACTTCCATGGTTCGGGAACGCGCGGGTTGGGAGCTTGAGTGTAGTGAGCCAACCACAAAACGTAGGCTGCAAGCGACTTGTCGCTTTTCAGAATATCGCCGGCGAACGAGGTGCTGAGATATATAATCGGTTTGACATTGAGCTTGTTCTCAACTCCGTCGAGCCAGGCTCGAACGATATTGAGGCGCTGCTTCAACGAGAGATTCTTCCAGGACTCAGGAACTTCGAGGTCGAGCACGGGAGGAAGTTCGCCTTCCTTCATAGCGCCGATCATCGAAACAAAGTTGCTGACCTGGTTTGAAACAGGTGCATGGGGACGGAAAAAATGGTATCCGCCCGACGGGATGCCGTTCGCCGCGCAGTTTTCGCGGTTGAATTTGAAGCGCTTATCTTTGAATGTCGAAGCTTCAGACGCTTTGAGAAAAGCGTACTTTACTCCGGCTTGAGCAACGCGTTTCCAGTTGATGACGCCCTCATGATGAGCAACGTCGATACCGAAAAGTCGCGTATCTGCAATTTTCTTTTTCTTTGACATAAGTGTTTTACTGTCTTTCTTTTTAGATTTTTCGAAAAGAGAGCAAATGACTTTTTAGAGATGAATGCAGCAGAAGCTGCTCGAAGCGCACGTCCTCAAGTGGCTGAGCGATCATGCGTTTTGAGCAAATCCCGTCTGTGAGTGCTAATCCGCCACCATGGCTGGGTTTTAATTAGACGAAATAGATACTTCGATTTATTCTTAAGGTAGTGGGCGGGGCTCCGTAGAGAAGTTCGTAGGTAAGATGACAAACTTTACTTGGGGCTCCATCCGCTTTTCTAGGCATTTGCGTGTCCGTTTGGAATTTGTAATCAAACCTGCAAATCCTTGGCATCAAAGACGTTACGAGAATGTCAGGCGAACATTTATGAATTCGTAAGTATTCGCGCTTGCGCAATTGCGCTAGCGCTTGATATTTTGCTCAAATCCTCAAAAGTTAGAATATATGACGGATTTCGTGGCTTTTGTATGATTTTTTTGGCAATATAATATTACAAAAAAATGCCAATAGTAAAGAGCCAATGGTGCCATATAACTAAAAAGAGTTTGCTTCAATATTTGGTTCCCGCACATGTTCCCGTGTTTCAGGCAAATTCTGTTTGAATTCGATGTTTAAGTGGTAAAATATTACTGGTTAAGTATTGTTTTTGTAGTTAATCGGCACAAATATGCTGTTTAGTTTGTCGTCCACTGAAGAAGTCGCTCAGGAATTCGGAAGCAGAATCCGAGCACACCGACTCGCTCAAAATTTGCAGCAGGGTGAGCTTGCCGCACGAGCTGGAATTTCGGAGCGAGCCTTGCGAAACTTCGAGCGTTCAGGGCGCGGAACTTTTGATCTTTTCTTGCGCCTTGCTCTAACACTTGGACTTATTGACTCAATGTCTGAATTGTTCGAACTAAGACCTAAATCAATTAGAGAGATGGAATTGGCTAGCCAAAAGCGTCAACGAGCATCGCGGAAAAACTTTCAATGAAAAAACTGAATGTGATTTACGCTGGCTGGGGTGAGCATTTCCATTTTGGAAGTCTAGCCGAAGATGGTGCAGAAATTCTTTTCGAGTACACTGCTCAAGCTTTAGAGCGAGGTCTTGAATGCTCACCGTTTAAAGTGCCCTTGAGCAGGGGAGCTTTGAGTAAATTTCCAGAGCATCAGCTTGGTCTTCCTGGAATGGTTAGCGATGCTCTGCCTGATGGCTGGGGCATGCTGCTGATGGACAGGCTGTTTCGAAAGCGAGGGCGTGAGCGCGCAAGCATTTCGCCCTTGGACCGTTTGGCATTTATTGGAGACAAGGCGATGGGAGCGTTCTTGTTTGAACCCTCCGAAGATGAAGAGTTGGAGCCGCATGATGTCGATTTACTTGAGATGGCTCAAAACGTCCGCGATATATTTGAAGGTGATAGCGAACAACTCTTGCTAAAGCTTGCATTGATGGGTGGCTCACCTCACGGCGCGCGTCCAAAAATCTTAGTCAATTTCGACAATGTAGCCAATAAAATTACTAATGGCGAAAATGGCTCAGGAAAGTCATTCTTGATTAAATTTCCCGCTCAGAATGAACACAAAGAAGTCTGTGCAATAGAAGAAATGTACAGCAGAATAGCTCGAAAATGCGGACTGGAAATGCCATCGTCAAAATATTTTGATCTCGGCAAAAACATGTCTGCTTTCGGAATTGAACGATTTGATCGGTCCGGCGGAATGCGAGTCCCTATGCATACTGCCGCTGGCGCCGCCCATGTTGATTTTCGCATGCCTCAATTAGATTACGTCAGTCTTTTAAGATTGACTCAGCGCATGACGCTTGATATGCGTGAAGTGTTGAAGGTTTTCGAGCGTTGCGTTTTCAATGTTGCATTCAATAATCGAGATGACCACTCTAAGAATTTTTCTTTTTTGATGTCAAAAGAGGGGCGCTGGAGACTCTCTCCTGCTTACGATCTTTCTTTTAACTTGGGTCCATGTGGCGAACATCAGATGGATATTTGCGGCGAAGCGCGGACACCGACTCGCGAAAATTTATTACAACTAGCGAAGAAAAATAATATCGCTGAGAAATCCGCATTGGAAGTTATTGACCGCATGATGTCTGTTGCTGAAAAATTTGACGATGATTCAGTCGAAGATTTGCCTATCAGAAAGAAAACGCTAGAGACGATGAGGAATGCGATTCAAGTTAACTGTAGGAGTTTGATGTGAAGCCGTTAAAGAAGTTGTTGAAGTTTAGAGCCTCGAAAAATCTATTTGTAATTTGCTTCCTTTTAAATCCAATTGCTATATTTGCGAACCCTCAAATTCCAACTGACGAAGTCATTCGCAATCTGTATGTGGAAGAGCAAAAGCTGGTCAATGCCGCTTGGTTGAAAATACCTCTAGAGGATCCAAGAATCTTACAGCCTGAAAAGGTCCTAGCGTCGCAATCTGAATACGATTACAAGAAAGATCCGAATTGGTCAAAAAGGTGTATAAAGGCGGAAGCGAAATTTAAGGAGCTAATTGAAACATTCAAGGCGAAGGAGGGAAGGGATAATAGGAACGCGGCGGTATTGTGCGATCATTTGTCTAGTCTTTACCACTACTCTGGAAACGGTGATTCGCGGCTGCTTAAAGCGGAGGCGGAGAGAGTCTTGTTTCCAGCGTGTCCGAAATGTCACAAACAGGATGAAGTGGCTATGCTTTCACCCGCACCGAATCAAACTATCGACGAGCAACTTAAATCAGGTTGGTGGAATTGCAGGCACTGCGATAAAATCTTTAGATTGAATGGAAAAAGAGCTTGGATAACTGAAAATCGACGAAGAAAAAATCATTGAGTTAGTTATTTCTGATCTCTCTTACATGGCATGTTCTCTCGTGTCTTCTGAAGGGGAGGCAGAGTTTTTGCCTGTTTCAGTGGTAGTGGATTCAAATTATCAATCGTCATATATGGGTGTTGAGTCTGGAGAAGAAGAGATTTTTCCATCTGAATATTTAATGATTTTGGAAGCGGAATTGATATCGTTTATTAAAGAGGAAAAATTTATTGCAGCTGGAATTTGCTTGAACACTCGGGATAGAAGTAGCGGCAGAGACGCGCTATTGATCAACATCCAAGCAGAGAATGGTCTAAATAAATCAGTAGTCGTTTTTTATCAGTTTGATGACGCAGAAATCTTGCTTTCGCAACCAGAAGAGAGTGATTTGCAATTGGTAGGTAAGCTTTTCCGCTAGCCTTCAGTAATCGACGATTACCATAGCTCGACCGTATATTGATGGTTTACCTTTTTCTTGCAATTTCAAATATAACGTTTCGTCTTCCCAGTGCAAATCACCGAGCAGTATTGACTTCGATTTATTTTTTATATTCATAGTCGTCAAAGCTCTTTGAATTATTTTAGAACTAATTCCAGCTTTGAAGCGGATGTTCAGAGCTTTTGAATTTGTTATTTCAAAAGTGCAGGCACCGCTTGTAGGAACAACAGATTGATTTGCCGTTGTGTTGTGCAGAGAAGTGAGGATTTCCCCGGCAAGCTCTACCAATATCGGGGATTCCGCGCTTTTGGATTGCTTTGTTGAGTGTTTGCTGGTCGGCTTGTGATTTTCGCGAGCCAATAAGTTTCCCGAGTTTACATCTAAGGTGAAAACAGCGAAAACCAAAGCAAAAATAGAGAAATGTTTGCGCATTATACTGTCGTTTCAATCACCTTTTAATTGATTCTTTAAATCTTGCAGCAGATTTCCATTGTACGCAAGTTTCGGCCCCGAAAGACTTTGGTATTCTACTTCGAACCAATCCGAGACAGGCTATTTTAGTTGCCGCACCGATTTAGATTATTTCTTAATCGCGTCGAATGCCTTGAGCAACGCGTCTACGCCAGGGCGTCTTAGCGGATCGCCATTTGGTCCGTGCATGTTGCGATGAATCTGTAACAACAATTCTTCGGCGGTGCGACCGTTTGATGTCGGATTGCCTTCATAGCCTCTGCGAGAGAAAAAGTTTGTAGTTGGTTTGTCCATGTTTTTCAGCATGAGGAGCGCGTTTCCGGAGCCTGCCAGGTTTGCAAGTTCAAGCGCGGCGGGCATCAATTTTTCTGGAGTTAATTCACCAAAACGTGCGGCAAACATTTTGTCCATTAATAGTCTGGCTGAGTTTGAGAGCGGACCGGCGGGGTCGGTGAATTTTTTGATTTGCAAAATTTTGGTGTTAAGCATTTCGTTTTCTGCGTCGTTAAGTTTTTCGCGGGCTAATTCAAGACCGGCTCCTGGACCCAATGCGGCAATTTTAGTCGTTAATGCGTCTCGTGTGGCGATGAATGCTTTTTTGTCAGCTTCGCTTGCGTTTGCTGAAGGTTTTATGAGTGACATTATTTCGGTCAGCGCTTTCGTTTTGTCGGCTTGCGGCAAGGCGTCGTATTGCGAAACGCGCTTGTTGAATGCGTCTTTCTCTTGATTTAGTAGTCCGGTGAAATCATTTTGTTTGGCAAATTTGAGTAGATGATTTAGTTCAAGACTTTGCAAAATAGGACCGACGTCGCCATCCATGTGGAAGGCGTGAAGGCTGCTTGAAAGCTGTCTTCCGGTGATGTCTCGACCAGGCAATTTGACGTCTGATTTTGCGAAATCTTCACGACATAGATCGGTGATTTTTCCGTCTTTGATGTACTCTTTGCCAGCGGGTCTAGGTCCGCTTGCATCGGCGAATGATTTTAATTCTTTTCCTATGAGCGTTTGAAGGTTGTCGACCATTTGCGCTTTGTTTGTCAGTTCTTGCGCGCGCGAAGGGTCTTCCTGAGCCATTTGCCGCAGGCGCGTCGAGATCTCGGGGGCGGCTGTGTCGAAGAGTCTTACAGTGTTGTACTGTAACATTTGGGTGTAACCAATCGCAGTGGAATTGGGACGAAAAGCGCGTCTTTGATCGGCAATTGTAGTTTCGCCTGGTTTGTCTTCTTTTAGTAAATCTTGCGGCATGCCAGACAACATCTCGTGAGTGCCAGCACCTCCCGATTCAAATGCGTAAATGCGTCGGACTATATTTTTGGCTTGATCGGGTGTCAAACCGTTTGCGGTGGCTGTTTTTAAAATTTCATTTGCATAACTTTGTTTGAATTGGCTTTCGCTTACCTGGCGAATTTTGTAATCAGGTTGGTTCAAATCGCCTGTGAGGAGCCGGTTTAAGTTGCGCGATCCGTCGAACATGTCATTCAAGCGTGGAAGTGTTTTTGGCTCTTTAGGCTCGACAACGCCTTTGGGCTTGGCAGGACCTTCGTATCTTGGAGGAAATTCTGTGGTGAATTTGTTTGCGTCTCTTGTTTTGAGCAGATTGCTCCAATAGTCGTTGAGGCGCGTGTCATAACGATCTTTGGCTTGTTTGTATCGCTCTTCGGGTGTGGTGGCTGCATCTTGCCGTGTGCGCCTACCAGCGTCTGCGACCAGAGTTTCGGTAGGAATTACAAGCGTGTTTGAGTCGTTAATTGTGTCAGTGGTTGGTGAGGTCGCTTGTGCAATAACTAGGTCCTGGCGCTCAGTTAGTAAATCACCGCCAACACTGTCGAGCTTGCTAGGAGCTTCGGTGTTGGTTGCGACTGTGGCATCGCCCGGATTTTGATTTTGATCTGTTTCGGACATGCTTATACTCTAAGGCTATTTTATAACGTGGTCTATGGTGTAAACCGCTGACACTTATTTGCGGCAAAAAGGCCAAAAAAAAAGATAAAAAAGAAAAGAAAAAACCGGAAGAACGACCTGTTTTAATCAGGTCAGTTCCTCCGGCGCAGTCAATTTTAGTCTAGTTCAGATTCTTGTCGTTACTTCTGCGACTTCGCCATGGCTTGAACGAGCGCGATACCTGTGCGCACGCCGTAGCCTGTCGAGCCACGCGGATCGAGCTTGATTGCTCGATTGCGATAGGCGACGCTGGCGATGTCCAGGTGAACCCAGGGCGTTTTCTCGCCGGCGAATTCACGGATGAACCAGGCTGCGGTGGTCGAACCAGCCAGGTCGCCGCCTGAGTTGGACAGGTCAGCGACGTCGCTTGCGTTCAACTCGCGCAGTTCCGGGTACATGGTCATAACTTCGACCTGCTCGTCTTGTCCGCGAGCGGTTTCGGCGACAAGCTGCGTAAAGCTTGCATTGTTGCCGAACAGCCCGGCTGCCACGTCGCCGCCGATGGACTTCACCGCGCCTGTGAGCGTTGCAAAATCGACGATGTGCGTGGCGCCCTGCTTTTGTGCCCATGTGATGGCATCAGCCAGGGTGAGGCGACCTTCAGCGTCGGTGTTGTCCACCTCGACCGTGAGTCCAGACATGGTCTCGATGTAGTCGCCCGGACGAAAAGCGTTTCCGTCGGGCATGTTCTCGACTGCGGGCAGAATGACCGTGACCGAAAGTGGCAACTTGAGCGCAGCTACGGCTTTGAGAATAGCCAGTGCCGTTGCGCCGCCTGCCATGTCGCGCTTCATGAAGCGCATGCCGGCTGCGGGTTTGAGGTCCAGGCCGCCTGTGTCGAAGCAGACTGACTTGCCGACGATGAAGAGGTGATCCTTGGTTGGACCGCCTTCGGGCGTGTAGGTCAGCTCGCTCATCCAGGGGGCTTTGGAAGAGCCCTGGTTGACGGCGAGGATGGCGTTGGCCTTCATCTTGGTGAGCTTCTTCTTGTCGTAATACTTGCCCTTGATGCTGCCTGCGCTCTCCTTCTCCGTGAGCTGAGCGTAATTCTTCAGCGCCACTGGAGTGAGGACGTTTGCGGGCATCGTGGTCAAGTCGCGAGCGAAGTTGACACTACGGCCGATGGCATCGCCCTCGGTCAGACCTTGCAGGATGGCTCCGGCACTGGCGGCGTCAGCGAGAACGCGCAGCTTCGAGAACTTGTTCTTGGGCGCATTCTTGGTCTTGTAGTTGAGACCGGTGTAGAGAATCAAATGCCCGGTGATCGAGATCATTTTGCCGATTGCAAACGGATCCATTCCCAGAGCGAGAAGCGGCTTCAGGTCGAAGGTGACCTGCTCCGCCTTGTCGGTGCCGATGAGCTTGAACGCTTCTTTCACTGCGATCTGCAGCGATTGAAGCGTCACTTCGCTCGACTTGCCGACGCCCATGAGCAGCGCCTTTTGAGCAGCAAGAATGCTGCTCGTAAGGAAATGGATCATGGTTTGGCCGTTCTTGCCAACGAAGCCGCGCACTGATGCGTGCTTCAAAAGCGAGCCCGAAGCAAGCGAGTCGAAGTGTCCGACCGATTCGGTCTTAGCGCGGTTGCCTTCGAAATCGTGCTCGAAGGCTGGCAATATGACCATGTCCTCGTTGATGCGAGGAAGTGTGGTGTCAGTGATTACCCAAAATTTCATCTGGGTTTTCCTTTCCTGGTATAGGGCTGAGGGCACCGTCTGTGGTGACGATGTCCGCTGCCGTTGTTGAGTAGAAGCAGACGTAAGCCGCGGACTAACTCCCGATCTCGGGCGATGTCCGCTTCTTTGTCTTCCGGATCTTTCTTGGGTTCCGGCGCCTTGATAGACGCTGGGTCAATAGCTTTGACCGGCTTCTCCCAGAGATCGCGATTGGCGATACTGATTTCAGAACCGTCGTCTGCGCGAACTTTGGTCGAGAGATAACCGACTGAAAGCACGACGCCATCTGCATCGACGCCGATGAGGTCAATCTTGTCACCAATTTGGAATTTGGGACTGAAGGTCAACATCAAGCCGGCAACGAAGTTGTTGGCGAAGTTTTGCAAAGCTAGAACCAGAGCTGCACCAATGAAGGTGAAGCCGAGGAACAGCTTAGACAGAAAATTGGGAGCGATGAAACTCACTCCCACGAAAATGGTAATCGTCCAGTACAGCAGGTTGCCGACCTTCAATGTGAGGGTGATAGCATCCTTGCGGACTTTGTACTCGTTCATCGCAACTTCGATGCCGTGATGAAGCGGGTCGTAAATCAGGTACATGAGGCTGATGAAAACCAGCCCGACGACGACATTGACAGAGAGTGTAACCAGGTCTCCGAAATGCTCACGCATTGCACTGACGAGGTGAGTTTGAATGGCCTCGTTGATGATGTTGGTCTTGAACGCGACGAAGACCAAAACTGCGATGAGAAGGAGCGGTAGAAGTTTTCGCGGTTTCACTTTTTTGAACACCGGATTCTCCTGCATGTAGTTTCTGTTGCATGGTTGTATACGTCTACAAGCCACAAAAAATAGGCTCATAGATTTAAAAATTAGTCGCGATATTGAAAGAGAGAGCTTTTGGAATGGGCTGAGAGAAAGTAATAGACTGCCTAACTTATTAGAAAGTCATAGAAAAATTCCAGTCAAACAGTTTGTTAATGATACTCATGACAATTGATTAAGTGAATTCTTAGAAGTCAAAGTCTGGCCAGGCTGCGCTAGGTAATTCTCGAAAGTCTCTTTCTGAGATGTTCTAGCCGTTTTTCGATCCCTTGTCATCTAGGCGGTCTTAATTTATAACTTGGGTGAGTTTAGACTCTGGTTTGGACTCGTATTTGGATAGTTCGGAGAAATTGTGCGAAGCTCAGATGTGATTCGATCTAGTACCAGATTTAGTGGCTTTAAAACTTTTTCCGGAATATTTACTGACACTGTTTTTTGAAATCCCATTTTTTCGGCAGTCACTTGTGCTGTTGGATTTTGAGCATTTGCAGTGTTGAAAATTGACTCAAGCAAATTGACCCACATTTTTGCCAGTATCTGAAACCCAGTTATATTACCGATCTTAAAGCCTTGCCCTGGCATTTCAGAAAATTCAAATGAGACTAATTTTGCCAGTCCAATTTTGGGAACGTCTGTGCTACCTGTATCTTTAACGAATCTCTTTGCTGCTGTTACTTTAACCAGAGTTTTATCCGCTTCAAAATAAGGGAAGACTTCGATTTGTTTTATTTGTGCTTCGCTAAGCACTTCTTGCGCTTTAGGACTGAATTGAGTGAGGTCTATTATTCGATACGATTTATCTAATTGCGATTTTATTGAACAGGTTTCTTCGTCCAGTGCACCCGGAGCCTGGCTTGAGAAGCACTCGTTGAAGACTTGCATGGCTTTGGAATAATCTTTGAGCGACATGTAACTGCGCATCAGACACTTGTTTGTTGCCGTGGTGAGAACTGGATGTTCAGCGTCTTTGAGTGCTGCCTTTTGTGCGGTCTTAAATGCGGTGGCGGCTTGCAGATAAAGTCCTTTGTCGAATCTTTGTTGTCCCAAAAGATAAGGCTTTCTCCATCCCGAACTGATGGTGGGGTCGTTTAAAAGCGTGTCCAGCTCTGGACTGTTTGCCTTGGTAATAGTTTTTTGCGTTTCAGTAGTTTGATTCGATGTGGGTGGAGTTGTGTTTTCGCTTTGATTGAAATCGTTTTGAATCGTGGGTGTCAAAACCGGCTCAGGCATTGCTTGTGGCGTCGATTGTGGCATCGGTGTAATTTGTGGAGATTGCGGACTCTGCTGAATCTGTTGATTTTGCTGATTTTCAACGCTCCACGGCGATTCTTGCGCTTGTGCTGGAAGTGAAAAATTCGAAAAAGATCCTAGTAAAAAGCTTGAAGCTAAAACCAATGAAATTCGAGCGTGCACCTTAGAAACCTCGTTTTACTTATGCAAGTTAATAGTACCAGTTTTAGTTAGTGCTGGAGTCTGGCCTTTGGAGTCCGGACTCCGAACAACAGCAACATGAACCGACAAGACCTGCAAATGTTGTGAGATTTTTGATTAAATTGCATGGGAAAAATACTAATGAGATCGGGAGCATTGCGCGAACTCGCACTAACTATTCCGCGGGCGCGAAGGCTTAAAAGCCTTAACCAAATTGGTTTTATGGCAGTCTCACTCTTGTGCCTATAGGAACATACTATGCTTTGACCTGAAAAGTATTTTTGTTAGGTTTTTGGCATCTCTTCATCACATCATCCAAAAGGCACCAAAAAGACCAGCACACGCACCGCAGATTTTCAGACATTCAAGCATTCTGATGCTCGGTGTGCCACGGTCTTTGTGTGATGTAGAGAATCGTTCTATAGTCCAACGCGTTTGAAACGCAAACCGAAAGAAAGGACATGTAATGCGTTCCTTGATCAAGAAGCTCGTGGATGCCGTCGTCGAGTCGTTGACGCCCGCGCCCAAGCTGGTTCCGATTCCCGTTCGTACCCGCGACGACCGGCGCCAGCCGCGACGGTAAGTTCCTTCGAACTCGCCTACGCCTAGCCTACACTCTCATTTCTCTCTGCCTACAATCTGTTGAAACCTCACATCCAGACATGGAGACTACAATGTCGAAGTTGATTCTGACTGCCACGTTCCTGCGTTCGGGCAAGGGCTTCAAGTCCGAAGAGAAGATCGACGGTCCGCTCGGTGCGCGCCACGCCATCCTCGACCGGCGTTCGCGTACCGACCTCAAGCACAACGAGGAGTGGTCGTTCCACATCTTCGGTGCGTCCAAGGTGGATGCGAAGGACAGCCGTGACCCGGTTTACTTCGTGTTCCTGGTCGAGAAGATCGCCGACGCCCCGACGATGAAGAGCCTCATCGACCGCGCCAACAACGCGGGCAAGGTGAAGGTCCAGAAGACGGCTGCCACCGTGAGCGATGCCGAAGCGCGCGCCAAGAGCCTGTTCGCTCCGCTCGTCGCTGACAGCAAGGACCTCGCCAGCCTCGGCAAGGTCTTCGCTCGCAAGAAGGCCGAAACCGACGTCGAGGCTCGCGCCATCGCCGGCGGCATCGGTTGCATGGAGGGCATGCTCGCCACCAACCGCGCCGACGAAGACTTCGTCATCGGCAAGCTGAAGGCTCTCATGACGACGGGCTTCGACGAAGGCATAGCTTGCGCTATGCGTGTCGCCGATGCTCGCTTGCAGAAGGAGTCGCTGCTGGCCGATGGTCGCAAGTATGCGTCCATGCGGTCGCAGGCTGCGCGCATCAAGGGCAAGAGCGGCGAGTTGCCGGCTCACCTGTCCGACGAGGCGCTGGGCACCATCGAGCAGCAGCTCGATTCGCGGCGTGCGGCTCTCAAGCTGCTCGTCGCCGACCACGACGGCAAGGTCGACACCACGCTCAACAAGCTCGACCGCGACCTCCTCGGCTTCGTCGACCCCTGGTGGGCTGACCGGCAGGAAGCGCGGACGAAGGTCGATGAGACGGTGTCGCTCGTCGGGGAACTCGCTCGCATCCGCAGGGACCGCGACGAGCATCTCGACACGCTCGCCGAGCTGGTCAACCAGTACGAAGCGCGTCTGACTGCCCTCATCAGCTAATCTCGGCTGGTGAGGTAACTGCACCAAACGGCTGTGTCAACTTAGGCGGTTGGCACAGCTTTCCCAAAACCATGTGCTACAAGGGAGTTCCCCAATGCGCAACAATGCCTCCAATGCTCGTTTCGCTTCCACCAACGGCTCGTCGTTCTCCACCATCGCGGACGACAACGAGCCGGGCTTCCTGGACAAGGGTCGTGCCGCCGGTTTCGACCGTCACGCTCGCAAGCGCGCGTTCAGGGATCGCGACAACCAGCGTCGTTCTGACCGGCTCGCTCGCCGCAATCGGCACGACGACAGCAACGACAGCTTCGAGGACTAGTCGCAGCAAGGAGCATAAGTTAGCTCCAGAGTAACAAGAGTAAATGAGAGTTGAGAGGAGTCGGGATTCAAACCCTGACTCTTCTCTCTCTTGTTTTTTAAATAAATTTACTATAAGTTTTAGTTGAATATAGGCACGCGTGAAATTAGTGAATATGACGGCCACATCATATTTTTTGATTAAAAACTTGTTGTGGCCGTCATATTTCGATTATTCGTGTCCCGAAACGCCCAAAACACGTTAGCTCTAATACTATATCAAGTAGTCGTAATGGAGGAGAAAAAGAAGGCGCAGGGAATACGAAAAGGCTTGCGCCATCTCGTATTCCCCTGCTGTAGTTGAATCGCGTTGAGCTCTAAGAGAGCCTTGGCGATTAGATTACTTCTTCTTGGACGGTTTGATTTCGTCCGTCAGGCAAACGATCTCGAGCTCAGCATTCTGGCTCTTGAAGAGTTCGACCTGCTGCTCGGTGCCTTTGAAGACAAGTTCGTAGATTGCCGGGTCCGCCAGGAACTCGGCGCTCATCTTCAGGACCTTACAGCCGTAGATACGAACCAGCTCGGACGTGATGGCGCCCGATTCTTCATGGAACTTCGAAGAATCGCTCGCCACGTATTTGAGCTGGTAGATCTTCTTCTTGTCCAGACCGCTGTCGCTGATGGCCTTAGCAAGACGCCGTTGGAAAGCCAACTTGTCCAGGTCTTCTGCCTTGGGGCTGACCTTGATCATATCGGCTTCACCAATTTTCGCAGCACCGCGAAGTGCCTTGAAGGTGCAGAACTCGCCGGATTCGTAGGACACGATGATCCGATCTCCAAGCGTGATCTCCGACGCATCCAGTAGGGCACCAAGTTGGCGCTCAAGATTGGTCTGGACTGAACGTCTGATACCACGGGCGGAATCACCCTTCTTCATCGCCTGGTCGACGATGAATTCGTTGGCGCTGGGTTCCATCTGTATCTCGAATTGCATACCGCGCTCAAGCTGGCTCAGGATGCGCCCACGCAGAGCATCGACTTGAACGTCGACGATCTTGAGCAAGTGCTCACGATGCAGCTTGTTGGCGATAACAATTTCGTCCATGCGGTCGATGAATTCCGGCTTGAAGCGTTGAGCAAGCGCGGCTTTCACCGTGTCTTGCACTTCTTCCTGCGTCTTTGCGTCGGGCTTTGCTTTATTTGGTGCGAAGCCGAAAATCTTGTTCAGCTTTTCGAGATCGTAAGCGCCGACGTTGCCAGTGATCCAGAAAATGACGTCGCTGTAATCGACAGCTTCGTTGCTGCCGATGTCTGCGTCGCCTTCTTCCATGAGCGAGAGAAGGAAATTCTCCACGCTCTCGTGTGCCTTCTCGATCTCGTCGAGGACAACAATCGAAATGGGCGTCTTGGAGCCGCGGCGCGATTTGACGATGTTCTCGCGCGACAGCTTGGCGGCGTTGGGGTCGTCTGACTTGACGTAGCCCGGAGGCGAGCCAGACAAACGTGCCACCATGTGCTTCTCGGAGTAGCCGCCGCAGTTCACCATGAGCAGCGCCTTTTCGTTGCCGTGGATGAACTTCGCAAGCTTCTTCGGCGTCAGGCTCTTGCCCGTGCCTTTGTAACCAAGAGCGAATACGACATAGATGGGACGCGTCTTCTCGCGCAGACCGTTGAGCGCCTGTGCATAAGCATTGCAGGCAGCCTTGTTCAGTCCGGGCTGATTGATGACGTTTGCATCGAGAAATTTCTGAAGCTCGCGGACTTTTTCCGCGGCGCCAGTTAGGTTCAGAAGCACAGGCTCCGACGTGCTCTTGCGAACACGAGGAGTACGTGCCTTTGCTGTACTAGTCATGATATTTCCATTTCTGGCCGCTACGCATGTGACTTTTGCGGCCTGTTATAGGGGTGGAACTCGGCGGTCAGTGTTTCGACCGTTCGAGCATGTCTTTGTAGGACGGGGCTTGGGGACGTTCTGCATCACCAAGGAATTCTGCCACCAGTTTTGAAATGGTGGCACGTGCCCGCTCGACGTGGTTGTTGTCGTGGGCGATTACTTCAAATTCCAGGTAATAGCCAGAGAATTCCCCCAGTTGGTCGGTGTAGTCGAGAGCGGCTGTAACTGACAGCCCATCTCGTTCCGCCTGGAACTCTTCGCGCTCTTTCGTGTAAGAAAGAAGCGTCGAATCGGCTGCGCGGCGACCGAAAATGAGGAGGACGGACCGGGAGAGACGGTCGAGAGGAGCGACTTCTCGTTCCTCGCGCTCACGTTGACCGGCAATCTGAACCCACGATTTGAGGGTCAGAACCGAGCTTGTGCCATCGCTTCCTTTTTGGTCTCGCACTCGAATCAACTCGCCTTTGTTTTTGGCGGGCAGAAAAGTGTCAGTGAGTGCAAACTTGTGAGCGCGCTTGAAGCCTCGCTCTTCGAGCATGGTCTGGAGAGCATTGAATTCTTCCAGAGTCAGTCGATATTTGCGCTCAATCTCGAACTGATTTGGCTTAGCCGAGGCACCCATAGCGCGGATGTTGACGAAGAGCCAGAGCAGTCTCAGGAGAAGTGGTGTCATTTCGGTTCCTTTCAGATCAGTTGGTACTGACTTCAAAGACGAATAATAGACAATTACAAACTGGTTTTGCGGTTTGTTTTACGAATTGAATAGAAACTTGGGTAGATAATTCGAACTTAGCCATTTAGTATTCGTGATCAAAATTACTTCGCGCTTAGGCTTGTTAGAAATAAGCTTAAAAGCTTTGACCCAACTAAATTTCTAGAAATGTTCATGAGCCAAGCCGTTGAAGAATATGCGTGTCTAGATAGGACGATGTCATGAATGTGTTGTCAAAAGACTGATGAGTGCTCATTCTTTAGCGAACTAGCCAAGGTGGCACCGCTAGTAAATCTTGGCTAGCGCAACTGACAGAATTGCTAGTTTTAGCGAAGATCTTTTTAAGAATGCGTGAGGCATCGCCAAATTTTCAGGCATAGCTAGATTCATAACTTATTTGAAAGAGTGGTCATGTAGCCAATTTTGCTTTGAATTACTACTTGCGCTCAAGTAGGGTGAAATTACTATTTCTCTTTCTTCCTCAAGAAAACAATCCCGAACTTCTAACAAGCGCGTATTTAATTCTGATTGCTGATCGATTTTCTTATCGATTGTATTCAGCCGCTAGTTTGAATGTCGGTTTGTATAACCTGTCGAACGCCTCCCAAAGAAGTGTTTGACGCAGATCGAAAGGAGTTGGCTATGACCAATCTCGCCTTGAAGGAGCGCAAACCACCGTGCATCAAAACGGTCGGTAATCCGCTCATCCTCGGCGCTGGTGGCTGGAAAATCTTCGAGCATTTCGGTGTCATCGCTGAGCTCAAGGAACAGGGTATCGTTCATGGTACCGTCCTTGGTGTCTCTGCCGGCGCCACTGCTGGAGCTTTCATCACCAGCGGCCACGACGTTGTTGTGGCTCAAGAGGCATTTCTGAAAATCGTTCGCTCGGGTATCGATATGGGCACCATGTCTGGTTCGTTCCGTCTCGCTGACCCGGTCACGATGGCATACGGCGGCGCGCTTTCGCTGCGGAATTTCTTCGCCGACTTGGAGAAGGATTTCGCGCTGAAGTTCTCTGACGATTTCCAAGTTCTCACTTGCGACCTCATGACGCGGGAGCCGATTGTTCTCACCAACAAGAATTGCACGCTCAACGTGGCTCTCACGGCGGCGACTGCAGTTCCCGGCCTCTTTCAGCCTGAATGGGTGTTCGTCGGTGGGCGCATGCGCTTGCTTGGTGACGGCGCGCTGTATCACTACAGCCCGACTGAGTTCACCAAGGGACCTGCTATCGTCAGCAAGTTCCGCCCGGCATCGCAGTTCCCGCGCCAAACGCGTGCGATTTTCTCCATGGTGAACAACTGGGAACCCGGCATGGATGTTCCCGCGGCCATGGCGAATCTGATGAGCCGCTACGGGTACACGAGCGCGGAAGACTTCGTCAAGTTCTGGCGTGCCTTGGTCGGCATGTACATGACTGGTCGCGAAATCTTCCTTCCCTTCGCCGGCAACAACCGGTACGTGGACCCCGAGAAGCACCTGGTTATTGAATCAGGTCTTCCTGACGTCGGCGCGCTGTCCCCCGATATCGACGAGGCGAAATGTCTCGAGATGATCGAAGACGGCAAGCAAGAGGCTCGGGCTGCGGTTCTGGCTGCGAAGGCGGAAGGGCGCTTTTGCGAATGCGAGTAAAGGACATCGGCGGCTGGAGGTTTGAGATGAACAATCTCTTTCTTCTAGCCGCCATGCGCCTTTGCCCGTGCGACAAATTAGACAAACATGTGTGGTTCCCTTAACCGGAACTCGCATGTTTGTCTTTTCCCCTTTTACTACTATATGAAGTCATAAAATGATGGGATGGCTCGAACGAAGAATGGACGTTTGCAGTCACGATTTACGAGAATATGCATTTAACAACAAAATTTGACCCCTAAATTTTGTTGTTAAATGCATATTCTCATTCTCCCAAGTCATTTGCCGGCGTTGGCTGCGTCAAAAAAGCTTCCGATTCGAAAAGCTAGCGCTAGATGAGCTAGCTTTAATTTGAGCCTTTTTGTAAGTCTAATGAGCACTTTAGAGCCAAAACGCTTGCTTTAGAGCTTGAATCATTCTTAGAGTGAATTCATCTACCGTTATAGAAATTTTGTAAACAAGCGTACCCAGTAAGTAAGAACTCACGTCTCATCCAAGCTTTTCCTCTTCGATTCGTCGGCGAGGGATTTGGTTCGAGATGCGCTTCCAAAGCCAACGAAAGGGCTACGACAATGAGCAATTACTTGCCCATCAAACTCTCGGGTAACGTGTATGTTGCAGACCGACTGATTTCCGCAAGCGGCGTTCGCATTCCACGTTCACCGCAACTCGGCGATTTGAAAGTCTGGGACCGTGCCGATCGCGACAAATCCACTGGAGCGTTCGCTACGTCCGGCTACTTCAACGCTTCTGTTTTCGACGGCAAGAAGTGGCGCAACTTCCGGCTCTGGAACCTCATGTCTGACCGCATGTACAAGTTTCAGAATCAGGAGACCAAGTTCGTTAAACTCCCGGCACTGATTGTGCTGCTTCGGAGCAAAGCGGACAGACATGCCGTTTGGGGTCACAGGACTTATGTGGCTTCATAAAAACTGAGGGCAAACGACCAAGCAAGGGGAATCGAAACCTTTGCCTGGTCGTTGAGCCCGAGCCTCCTTAGCTGCGACGTCCACGTCGTGGAGGCGGATACTGGTCTTGAAGCGATTCAGGACTTGCAACAGCAGCTGTGTCAACTTAGCAGAAGGCTATTCGCCATGAGCGATACCAACCAGAACCCTAAGTCGCAGGTCGAGCCCAAGTCCCCGAAAGGTGAGAAGAAGGAAGACGCTTCGTTCACGAAGTTCATCCTCAACTTCATCATCTACTTCGGGCTTGGCATCCTGTTTCTGACGGCGCTGGGTTTCGGCAAGTAACAGGCACAAGGGAACGGAGGGTCATTTATTTGACCACCGTTCCCACCCTGCCTTTGTTTTTCGCTTTGTTGTACTGTAATAGATAGTAGATATAAAACAAGAATCTAAGAGGGTAACATGATGCAACGTTCGTTTTGACAAGGGGCTAAGTATGTCGCTCAAAAATAAGGTCGCTTTGGTAACTGGTTCTACCAGTGGTATCGGGCTAGGAATAGCTGAGAAGCTTGCTGAATCTGGTTTTCATATCATGCTCCATGGTTTTGCAAATGAAGATGCTGTGACCAAATTGAAAGGTGAATTTGCCAGTAAGTATGGTGTGAAGGTTGGCTTTAATAGCTCGAATCTGATTGAAGTGCCGCAGATTTATAAATTAGTAGAACATTGCCATAGCGAATTAAACGGCTTAGATGTTTTGGTGAATAATGCCGGAATGCAGTTTACATCACCAATTGAAGACTTTCCAAATGAAAAGTGGGACGATATAATCGCACTTAATTTAAGCGCTGCATTTCATGCGACAAAGGCGTCAATAGCCGGCATGAGATCTGCAGGTTGGGGTCGAATTATAAACATAGCCTCTACTCATGGACTGGTGGCATCTGTTCATAAAGCGGCATATGTGGCGGCTAAGCATGGTCTGATCGGACTGACTAAAGTAACTGCACTAGAGCTTGCCGAATCTGGTATCACATGCAACGCAGTTTGTCCGGGTTGGGTTCGCACACCACTTGTAGAAAAACAAATTGCAGATCTGGCTGTGAAAAATAACATAACTAACGAAGCTGCCACCATTTCGTTGTTAGAAGCAAAACAGCCTACCAAGCGGTTTACCGAAGTTTCACATCTTGGCGATTTGGTATCGTTTTTGGTGACTGATGCTGCATCAAATATGACAGGCACAGAATTGAAAATGGATGGTGCCTGGACTGCTCAATAAATTGCGCAAAACCGGCAAGAAAAGCACTAAAAAGGTAAAAAAAGTACAAAAAAAGGCAAAAAAGTACAAAAAAATGTGAGGCAAGTGAAAGGAGAGCGATTCTTATCGCCTCCTTTCATTGCAAGAACTAGTCCGAAATTATTCCCGCTGTGGGAAGCTCCATAACTGGATATTCGGTATCCTCGTAATCGTAAATCCAGGCTGGGGAGCTTGGATCGTGAAAGTCGTAAGTGTTAATTTTCTCTTGTTGTGATTTCTTGAATCTAGTCGGGTCCATTGAATTCGCGAAACTCAATAACGAAGAATCCGGTTTGGAGCCGATGTACGAAACTTCGTTTATAGCAGTTCCGTCATTAACCATGCGAATCAGAATTTCCTTGCCGCTTGCATCGTCGTAAATATGCACTCGCGACAAGATAGAGCGAGCCGGACCGGAAATGGATTCTGGTCGGTCGCGCCAAACTTGTTTGTACAAAACGCGCTGGCCGTTGAGGTCGAAAATGCGAGCTTCAGTGGTGCCCATGTATAAAACACGCACTTCTTCAAGAGATCCATCTGGTCGAAAGTATCGCTCTTCCGAAATCCAGGGCGAGTAAGTGTAGCTCGCCAGAAGGGTTTTGCCGTCGGCGGAATAAACGTCGCCGTTTTTATAGACACCATCATCCTGATTAACAGTGGCAATTCGCTCACCCTTTTCATTGAAAAGAGATTTTGCGTAGCCGCCGTCTACCAAGACTACTTGCGATTCAGGCGTGGATCCGTCAGTTCTGAAAACGCGCTCAAAGGAAAGTTTGAACTGCTTTTTCTGATAATGAGCGGAAAATGCTGGATCGGTGTTGAATGGATCAAGCTTGATTACTCGATTTTGGCGAATGAAGTAGCGGTCGCGATGCACGGTAACTCCGTCAGCGTAGTAGTACTGAATGTGGTAGCGCCCATCTCTTTGACGTTCGCCTGCGCGCTCAAGAGTTCCATCCTTGCGACGAACTTCGTGCTTGACGAAACTTTGTCCGTCTAAATCGTAAACTGCCAATCTTCGAAGAAGACCCAAATCTTGTTGATCTGGGGCGTTTCCAGCTTCACCGCAAATGTGGTCTGGATATTTTTTGAAAGCATTTTCGAGGTCGAAATTTGCAGGTGGAAAACGCTTTTCACTGCAAGCCTTGCGCTCGTCCTTTCGGTAAGTGCGGTACTCCAACACTGAGTGAAATTTTTCATTCCAGATAGTGAATGAGTCTTTGCGCAATCGAGCATTGCCAGAGAGATAGTGTCGGACCAATTCAAAATCACGACCGTCACTAGGTAACCGCAGATCAATGAGGAGTTTGAATGGATAAGATTCAGGTGGCGGCTGAGCTTTTGGCTGACTAACAAAGTTAGAAGCCACAAACAGTGACAAGCTCAGCGCAAGAACTGAAACGGTGTTTCGCACTAGTTTCATGGTTGTACTTTCTTCGGTAGGGGTTAACAAAACGTTCTCTTTTCCAATCACGCGACAAGCACTCGTTCAGGTTCAACCTGATACAAAAGTCTTGGATTTCACTTGAGTGCGTCTTTTGGAAACGATTTCACTAAAAAAAGATTGGAATAGAGACACTTTGAACCTACACAAAAGTGGCTACCAAAGAAAGATAAATATGTCTCATATTGCCTTTCCAGTTTATAGTGCATTACTATGAATAGTAGTAAATTTTGGGTGAGATGAAAAATGGAGAAAATAAATCTCCATCTTTCATTAAAAAGCGGTCCTATATATAGGTATAAATTTACCTGATAGTTAGAACCAATTTTTGCTCCTTGGGTTTCACGCTAAGCACTGTCGCATCAATTTCCATGCCAGGCATAAAACTATCCTTGCAATTGTAGTCAAACTTATTCAGGTCTCTTTTGTACAGAATAGCGTCTAAACAATTCCCTACCTCGACATAGAATGCGTAGTCTGTCGACCTTGAGATTCGCCCTTTTATTTTTTGACCAATAGAAATGCCAGACAAGAATTGAGATTGTATAGACTGGCGTCTACTCAAAACAATATTTTGCGCTTCCATATCCATGGTCAGAATCTGGGCGTCGAACAAATCGCCTCTTTCAATTACATCGAACGGGTTCACTTTTCTGCTGAAGGCAAGCTCAGATCGCGGCACGAATCCCATCAATCCGCACGAACCACTAGATATGAGTCGCACCCGAGCGCCAGCATCCATCACTTTTACGACCTGACAGCGAACGGTTGCTGAGGGCGAGAAGGATTCGACTTGCTGCAAGAAAATGGCTTCTAGAGCCTTTGAATGGCTTAGAATTACCACGCCGTTTGGTTCTTGTAATATGTCTAACTCTATTACGCAGACGGCGATTTCTTGATCGAGCAATTCGTTCAATTTTTGGCGGGCTGGGATTTCGCTCTTGGGAATGAAAGCTTTGACACCGCACATAGTGGTGTTTAATCCGCATTCTCTTCCACTCCGCGAAGTCGATATCGATTTCACTGTGACAAGACTCACTGTTTCCAGTTGTCTCATTTCGTTCAGTTTGTGCCAGGCGTACGTTTCGCTGCGCGACAAAGGCACCGAGCCGTTTTCATCCACTGGTCCCACGACCATGAATTGATAGCTGCATCCGACGTGCACGTTTGCAATCTGGTCTTTTGGCTCACTAACAAAGCTTTCGCTCTTCAGTTGTAGGTCTACGTAATAGCCTTTGTCCGATTTTGTTACCACTGTTCCAGTAACAATGCTGCGAGGAGCAGGTGCGGCTTTGACTGGAAATAAATCTAGTAGCGATTCGAACTCAGATTTATGATTGAGATTATTGTTGTTCATGTTTATTTTCCTTGAGTTGTCGCTCAAGCAAAACGACGGCAAGCTGCGCTCCTCACCAGAGGAACGCTTCTATTTCAGTTAGGGTAATTAATGCCTTGGTGCTGTGCTTGTCTCGCGTTGGAATTGCTTGGACGTAACTAAAGCCTGGAGTTTTAGTACCTGCTAAAACAACGCTTTTGAGACTGGGCCTTGCCTGAAGCTTATTTTTTGCGCATAGCAATATTTTGTGTTGCAGTTTGCGCAACTTGCATAGCTTTCAAAATGCGCTTCCACCTGTTTTGTTATAATTACAAACGGAGCAGTGCAGATCGTCGCGTCTGTCGAAAGACAGATGAGGAAAGTCCGGGCACCAAAGGGCTGGTTGCTGGGTAACGCCCAGTGCGCGTGAGCGTGAGGATAGTGCCACAGAAATGTTAACCGCCAGATTTATCTGGTAAGGGTGCAACGGTGCGGTAAGAGCGCACCAGCAAGATCGAGAGGTCTTGGCTAGGTAAACCCCGCTGAAGGTGCAAGGCGAAGGTATATCTCAAGGAAATGGCTGCCCGTCATCTTGAGGTGCTGATGCCGCTAGAGGGTCCAGGTAACTGTACTCGAAGAGAGATGACGGTCTAGAACAGAACCCGGCTTATGCACTGCTCCCTTTTTTTAATTCTTCTATATACAGTAAATCTTCTTGGTTTAGCTCGATATGCTCTAGCAAGTCGGGTCTGCGTTCATAAGTGCGTCTGAGCGATTCTTGTCGGCGCCATCGTTCTATTAGTTTGTGATTGCCCGAAAGTAAAACATCGGGCACATTCATGCCGCGAAATTCTGGCGGTTTTGTATAAGAAGGGCCTTCGAGCAATCCGTCTGAGAATGACTCGCTCATAACAGATGCATGTTTGCCCACTACGCCTGGAACAAAGCGCGAAACTGCATCGATAATAATTAGCGCGGCTAACTCTCCGCCTGTGATAACAAAATCGCCAATTGATATTTCGTGAGTGGCAAGTGTGGCGATTCGCTCGTCGAAACCTTCATAGTGTCCACAGAAAAATGTGATTTGTTTTTCTTTGCTGAGCGCTTCTGCCATATTCGAGTTAAAAGGCATGCCTTGCGGTGAAACCAAAATTACTGGCGCATCTGGTGGACGCTTTATAGATTCGAAAGTAGCAAAAAATGGTTCTGGTTTTAAAACCATCCCCGCGCCGCCCCCATAAGGCGTGTCGTCGACCTTTTTGTATTTATCTGGGCAGAAGTCGCGTGGATTGTGCATGGCGACACTGATTTTCTCGGCAGTGATGCCACGCCCAATTATGCTTGTGCGAGTGTAGAGGTCAATTAGTTCTGGAAAAAGAGTAATTACGTCAAAGGAAAGCATAAGAGCAATTGGATACCATCTTTAGCTTCCAATCATTAGAGGGTGTTAAAGCTGCGCTAACTACGAATTGATTGCCGTAGCCACATGAGCTTGACTTAATGCACCCCCTAAAGCTTAGTATGGACTCATAATTCATTTCATCTCTACGGAACTCGAGAACACCTAAAGCATCTACCAAGCTTTCATCAGTCAATTTTTCCAGCCAATTTCAATGGCTCGAATGACACTCGGTTTCCAAAATCATTAGGCTCACGCCCATTTGTACCTTTAGGTTGCGCAGCGAACTGCTCAGCATTGCTGAGTAGCTCGGTACGCAATCAAGCGTGCCCTCCGAACCCAAAATGGAGGTCTAACCATGGCTGCTCAACCGCAGGTCCTGGTAAATCCGGCTCAGCAAGCTAAAGCACAACCGGTCATGCCGCAGGCAAAAACTGCAGCAGAGAGTCGTCCCGCAGGTAACGGGCCGACGGTGTCCAAAGAGAACGGGGGTCGTTTCGGGTGGCTCAAAGCCATTTGGAGCACCTACGTCCGTCAGGACACATTGGACAGAGTCGGCTTCCCCGTGTCAGGGCTGTTCCTGGCCGTGGCGATTGCCGTCCTCTATTTGTCGCTGGATCACCTTACCTGGGCGATCCACGAAATCACCGCCCGAAAGGGAGATGCCAGTACGATGCAGGCTAGACTGATGGCAATCGCAATCGACGTTGGTCTCATTCTCAGTGAGATCAAGTTGGTCATCGATTACCATAAGAGAGGGAAGGGCAGCAAGGAATCGTGGTTGACAGTCGTCCTGACTTCGGTCATGTCGGCTGGAATGAACGCCTGGGCGTTCGCCTACGAGGTCATGACTGCCAACCCGGACCTCGCCCCGTTCGCCTTCGGCGACCTCGGTGGCGTGGGCCAGGCGGCACCTTTCTTCAAGTTCTACGCTTGCGTTGGATTTGGTATCTTCGTTCCTGTCGCTACCTTCTTGTTCCTCAAGCAAGCCACTCAGCTGTGGCTCGGGGACAAGGGTGGGGAGAAGGCTAACGAGTCTCAGGGCTCGAAGGCTGACTCTGGTAACTCTGGAAACGGCAAGGGGTCTGGCAACCCCAAGCACGCCCAGGGTGGTAAGAAGTGAGGCGGGTATCAGCTAACCCGCGTTGAGCTCACTTCAACGGGATAACGTAGAGGGAGCTGGTGGCAAGGGAAACCTTGCCACTGCTCTGTTTGCGCTCGTTATACTAAAACATATAGTAATATCTTTTAAAAAAGAGGAATCAGAAAGCGGGGTTACCGCTTACTGACTCCAATCTTCTAGACGGGTACGACTTCGATGCGCACGCGTCCACCATTGCGGATGGGCTCGAGTTGCTTGACAGCGAGTGTACCGGAATCGATCAACTGCTTGAGAGCAGCCCTGTGTTCGCGACGCCGCTCGTCCTCGCTTGCGCTCGGATTGATGAGGACGACTCGAATTGACAGGCAGTGAAGGATCGCCTTCAGATCGATGCCCTTGTGCTGATACGTGACCTCGGCATAGTCATAGTCCTCGGCGATGCGAGAAATATAACCAGCAACCGGAATGTTTTGCTCGAAGATCTCCAACGCCAGAGCGAATCGCATTTCCCACTCAGCAGCAAGGGCTGCTTTGTCAGGTCCGTGGACCTTGGAATGCGACACGATGGTGTAAGAGATGCCGTCGAGTTCAACGAGTTTCCGATCTTTTAACGGGGTCACGTCCAGAAGGACGTCGTCTTTATCCGGTTGTAACGCTGCAAGCCACTGTTGCTTGTCGGCTTTGGTGGCGCCTGGGCATTCGTTCAAAGGCATGATGCCTTTGAAATCGACTGTGGAGTCGACCTCGTGATATGTCACGAACGCGCCCTTTTCGTTCTTCGAAGTGACCTTGGCGGTGAAAATCTGCTTTGTCATGGCAGATTGCCCTTTCCAGCTAGAGTTTAGGTTAATAACCATTGCCACTTCAGAACCAAACCTACGCATCTGCATCACGACGCCTATATCCTTCGACTCTCACGAGGAGAGATCAAAAAGGAGGCAAAAGTATCGTGGGTGCAGTTTACAGCTGGGTTGGGTGACTTCTGAATTGTTTGTGTGACAAGGTTATGAGTCATCTTGTCTTTTTAAGCTGAGAAAACCAAGAGATCTAGTTTAAATCTGCGCCTTTACAATTGTGATAGCCCGCTAATGTGAATTAGTTAAGCTAGCTTTGGGCTGAAATTAAATCTGAAAACGGGCTCGTAATCATTATCTCAGCTAGTAACTCCTCTCATAAAAGCTATAACGCTTATCTGTTCTAGCTTTCGAAAACATCTCTGTTTATTTCTGGATTTATTTTGGCCTTGATGCGCGCGGAAAATGTCTAAAGAATTTTCAAAAAATGTGTGGCTTTTCATTATTAGTTAGTGTTAAGACAAGGAGTACTTTGTTCAAACCAAAACAAGCAGAAATCTCTAGCAAACTAAATCTGCCACTAGCTTAGAACCCGATTATGCCTCATTTTCATGGCATGCGGACTGAGCGGTGTGTACTCGTTTGCTTATCACGCAACGGTCAGAATAAGGAGTCTTTCATGACCGCAGTCACCATCTTGTCGATCCTCGCCTCGAACTCTGCTTCTTTCGGTTTGCCGAAGAAGAAGAGCATCCGCGCCTCTCGGCGTCTGATGAAGCTCGAAAGCGACGGGAACATGACGACGGCTAAGCGCTATCTCGCGCTCGGCTATGCCTTCAGGAGCCAGTTCCGCCTCGACGAAGCTCTCGAAGCCTTTCAGAAGGCTCGGATCTTCGCCATGGAGGACATGGGTCCGACCGGGCAGTACTACGGGAAGGCACTTTGGGCGCTCGCCGACGCTCACGCTCATCACGCGAATTTCGGTGAAGCCGAGAATTACTACCTGCAGGCTCTGCGTGTGCTCGCTCGAGCTCACGGTCCGGGTTCTCCGGAAGCTCGTGCCTGCATCGGAGATCTTCGTGAAATGTTCCAGGGTTACGCTCGCAAGAGCAAGGCCGATGTGGCACGGATCGAGGGCATGCTCGCGTACGCCAACATGATCTGACTCCCGTACGCGGGACTCGGCACTGAGACTACGCCTGACTAACTGGAGGCACGTCTGCCCGACGTGCTTCCTTTCATCAACTCCCAAAAATGGAGACAATACATGATGGGCATTTCTTCTTCGTTCGACGCCACGATCGCTCTCTTCGAGATGGATCAGGATGACGCCGCCGATCGCATCGTGCTTCCCTCGAAGCACACCGGTCGCGGCGGTCGTTCGTGGCAGGTTCTGCACAACGGCAAGGTGAAGCGGTGGAGCTCCTCCAAGGGCGACCACAGCTACTCGCGCCGTGACGAAGACTGCCCCGGCCGCTTCGAGCGCATCGAGCGCGTTCGTGCGGTGCAGGAGCTGCGCATGCAGGACGATGATGGCTTCCAGACTTCCAAGGCGGCCAAGGTCTCGTCGACCCGCCGCTGCGGAACTCAGGCGCCGGTCCGGAACACCTCGAGTGATGTCGAGGATTTCGGTTCTGTGAGAGTCATCAAGGACCGCAGTGGGAAGATCGTTGCTGCCTTCGCCGGCCGCGACGACCATCGTCCCATGAAGTCCCGGCGTTCGCGCGATGAGAATCGTGCGCGCGTCGCTCCGGTGGAAACCCTGGAGAAGGTCGAGAAGACGGGTGAGGAGATCATCCGTGACCGTCGCCGTCGGCGGAAGGAAGCCAAGCTCACTCGCTGGCTTCAGCCGCTTCCGGCCAATCACTGGGGTCGGCGTCGTTTCGGTGAAGACAACTTCACCCACGACCCGATCACCGGCCGCAGGTACGACGAGCTGCCTGCGTCCCAGAAGGATGCGATGATCCGCCAGCGTCTGGATGACCTCCAGGTGCGGGTTGATGCGCTTCCCGCCTATCTCCAGGCGGAAGTGATGTCGGGACTCACCAGCATGAGCTGGCCCTTCCATCGCATGACCCAGATCGTCCGGCGTCTCGCTCGTGCTGAGGCGTACCACGCACTTCGCATCCCGATGGATCTCATCGAGGCTGCGCAGTCGGTGGCTCAGCACACCGCCTAACGGCGCCGCCTGACGAGTTAACTGAGTGAGCTGGGGTCTCGATAGCATCTTGCTGTCGAGACCTCAAACATCAACCCCGAAAGCCTAAGAAGGCAAAGGAGGTATTCCATGAGTAATATTCTTGTACTGGAAAATACCTTGCCTTTCGGCAAGGCAATTCAGGAAGTCCTTGAAGATGACCAATGTCACCAGGTCGTCTTAGCTCAAGGATTGGTCTTGAACGACCAACAAGTGGTGGCACAAACTCACGACGGTCAAAATATACCGCTCGACCTCGCTGAGATTGACTTGGTTCTGATTGATGGCAATGCTCCCAAAGAGCTTGCCGCAAGCAACCTGGTCGTGAAGCGGTTCTGTGAGCAAGGCGTATCTTGTGTAGCCATTTCTGCGCTACCGGATGCGAATCAACAACTCGTGAATGCTGGTGCCAAGTTGCAAGTCCGCAAGCATGTTCTTATCTGCGGATTGGCAGCTGGTTATATGAAGACGGTTGAGCTCGCCCTGGTATCCCCAGAGGTGCAAGCGCGTCTTGAGCTTCTCGACAAGAGAGTCTCTAGTGACAAAGTCTTTCGCCAGCAAGGCGAAGACATAGTGTCGCGTCATCTCCAGGCAGCATGAGTAATCACCATCAAGTCCGGGGTCTTCGCCAAAAGCGAAACCCCGGGCCTGCTCTGGTTCTTTTCTAACTACAAATCTCTAACTCAGCTCAGAGCCTTGCGCTCACCTGCTGATATGGGGCCACAAGTCGTTGTGGTGCTGGCAGACTCAGGTAAGAGTCTGGAGCTTGCTTTCAAGGCAGCTCGTGTCATTAGACATCTGGAGAGTTACGACTCTCGTCTGGGAAACCAGGCAGGTTCAAATCAGACCAGAAAGGGTTTAAACAATGGTCCTTTGGATTCTCATTCTTGTTCTCGTCCTTGGCGTCCTCGTGGACATCGGCATCACGGTGCTCTTGCACTCCAAATTCCATTACCAAATGGAATTCCTGGCGTGGCTTGGAAGGCGTGACTGGGCTCGTAGAGCCTGGGCGCTGGCGCTGTTGTTGCTGGTCGTTCTGCGATACGCTTTCGGCGTGATCTAAGAAGAAGAGCTGGCAGTCGGTTCCCCCTTGGAACCGACTGCTGGTCTATGTTTTCTTGTTTTTTGAAAGGTTCTACTATTTTAAATAATAGAACGAGGGTAAAAACGAAGAGGCAACTACACCCGGGGAATTCTCTCATCGAGAATTCTCCGGGTGCAGCTGGCACCAATGCCCTGCACTTAAGCAGAGCCATTGGTAACCAGAGCTATGCCCCTTACGCTGCCGTAGAAGAACGACCCAGAGTGCGACGACGCTTGTATTCGACCGGAACGGAAGAACCGTCCGAGCGAAGAACGCGCGTTGCCTTTGGACCGTTTGTTGAAGAATCGGGAGCGCGCCAGACCGATTCGGCCTTGGTGTTCTCCTGAACTGCAACGACGACGATGTTACGGCTTCTGCGGCTCATGTGTTCGTACGGGTCGTCCGCCGTTTCCACAATGACGCGCAGGGTCGAGCCTACTTCGGGGTAAGAGCCCATCAGTAAAGCTTCTTCGTCCGTATCGAGGGAAAGGATTGGATGTCCTCCCCGATAGAACTTGACCTGCCCATTGAGTGTGTCGCCTTCGCGAGCGTAGGTGTGTCCTTTCAGACTTGTCATAGGATTTCTCCACTTTCAGATTAGCCGCGCTCTTGCCAGTAAAGAGACGTGACTGGTTATAAAACTCCTGCTCCATCGCTTCTCGGGAAATTGAGAAGAAAAGTTGATAACTGGCTAGTGCTCTAGGTTTTTAGTGGACTACCAACTTGATGGTGGTGATGAGGAGATAACTCACCTTAAGTACTTCTAAGTAACTAAGGCAATAGCTTTTATCATGAGCTTTAAAATTAACGTTAGCTCATCTAGCGCTAGGTTTATTTCTATAGTCCAATCTGCAAAGGCTATTGCGTTAAAATCTATGCGTCTTGAGCCAACCACTTCGTAAGTGGATAGGAGTAAACTCGCATGCTTAAATCCGAAGCCGACCACGTCATCAGAAGAGCCTTAGAAGATCACAACGCTGAATTTACCGAAGAACAAATTGCCGCTCTTTCGCAAATGATTCTCAAAATTTCCAACGCTGTTGTAGAAGAGTTTTTGGCTACCTGGCGTCCAAGTTGGTCCAACAGACCATAGTTTTTCGCTTATGCCCAGTTCAAATCTTTAGTCCAAACGGAGTTTTACAATGAGCACTAAGACGGCTGTTGTCGAAAATGCGCGCGATTTGTTGCCTGAAATCATCAAGGACCGCCGCTATCTGCACGAACATCCCGAACTCAGTTTTGCCGAATTCGAAACTGCAGGATTTGTTTCTAAACGACTATCAGAGTTAGGCTATCTCGTTAAAGAAAAAGTGGGGCGAACAGGCGTCACAGCAGACATTGGAACGGGAAAGACAATTGCCATTCGCGCTGACATGGACGCGCTGCCAATTGAAGAAGCGAATGACTCTTCTTACAAGTCTAAAAATCATGGCGTCATGCACGCATGTGGACACGACGCCCACGTGGGAATCGCAATGGCCTGCGCCAAGTTACTTGCCAAAGACAAACCGCAAGGTCGCATTCGGATGCTAATGCAACCAGCCGAAGAATTCGGCGATGATGAAGGAGTGTCGGGCGCCCCACGTATGATCGAAGACGGAGCGCTTGAAGGCGTTTCTGCTGCAATTGGTTTGCACGTTGATGCCAGTCTGCCTGCCGGTAAAGTGGGAATTCTGGCAGGACCAACAATGGCTGCGGTAGACGAGTTTGTTATCTCGATTAAAGGTCGCGGTGGTCACGGCGCCTATCCTGAAAAAACCGTTGATGCAGTGGTATTGGCGTCGCACGTTGTGCTTGCTATTCAACAGATTATTTCAAGACGGGTGTCTGCTCTTGACTCTGCTGTACTCACTGTAGGCGCAATTAAAAGTTCAAGCACTAGAGGCAACGTTATTGCCGAAGACGTAGAGATGATTGGAACATTTAGAACTTTTAGCCAACAAGTGCGCGAATTAATTATGAAAGAGTTGGAAGCGGCTTGCAGTGTGGCTCGAGCACTAGGAGGCGACTACACTATTAAATACTGGTTGGGTTATCCGACCACGGTAAATGATCCGGAGATGGCGCGAATAATGCGCTCTACTGCAATTGATTTGATTGGCGAAGACAACGTAGTAGATATTGCTCCTAGAACCTGGAGCGAAGATTTTTCATTCTTCGCCAATCAGGTGCCGGCGGCATTTATGTTTTTGGGCGTTGCGATAGACGGCGATTTGCGTAGTCATCACAGTCCCGATTTCGACATAGATGAATCAGGCTTATATGTGGGAGCTGCAGTACTGAGCGAAACAGCAAGAAGATTAACATCCAGGAGTTAGAATGAGTGAAGTAAAAGAATTAGCCGCATTAATTGAAGATGCTTTTGAAAAACGCACCACAATTAATCCAAAGAATGCTGACGATGCGCTTAAAGCTGCAATTAACGACGTTATCGAGCGTCTCGATTCGGGTCGTGTGCGCGTAGCCGAAAAAGTCGACGGTCAGTGGAAAGTGAATGAGTGGGTAAAAAAAGCGGTTCTTCTTTCATTTCGCGTACAAGACAATTATGTGATGCCAGGCGGGTTTACGAGCTATTTCGATAAAGTGCCAAGTAAGTTCGAGAATTTTACCGAAGCCGATTTTCAAAAAGGTGGTTATAGAATCGTGCCACCGGCAGCGGTGCGGAAGGGATCCTATTTGGCTCCAGATGTAATTGCCATGCCTTCCTTTGTTAATATTGGCGCTTACGTCGATAGTGGCACAATGATTGATGCCTGGGCAACCGTCGGCTCGTGCGCACAAATTGGTAAAAATGTGCATTTGTCCGGTGGCGCTGGCATTGGCGGAGTGCTTGAACCATTGCAGGCTAGTCCCACCATTATTGAAGATAATTGTTTCATTGGTGCTCGCTCTGAAATTGTCGAAGGTGTTGTAGTCGAGGAAGGTGCAGTCATTTCGATGGGCGTATTCATTGGGCAGAGCACTCGAATTTATGACCGAGAAACTGGCGAAGTAACTTATGGTCGCGTGCCAAAAGGTGCTGTAGTTGTGCCTGGCAGCATTCCAACAGGCGATGGTAAATGCAGTTTGTATTGCGCTGTTATCGTCAAGAAAGTCGATGCTCAGACTAGAGCCAAAGTCAGTTTGAACGAACTTTTAAGGACACCGTAGGCTTAAATGAGTGACGTAATCGAACTTGCACGCGATCTGATTCGATGTCGGTCTATAACTCCTGATGATGCGGGTTGTCAGAAAATTCTTGCTAAAGAATTAAAACAATCTGGTTTCAAAATTGAGCAAATTAACAGCGGACCTGTCACTAATATTTGGGCAACGCATGGGCAAGGAAGCCCGGTTTTCGTTTATGTTGGACATACTGATGTGGTACCTACAGGACCGCTTGGTGATTGGAAATACGACCCTTTTAAGGGCGTAATTGAAGATGGATACTTGCATGGACGCGGGGCTGCAGACATGAAAGGAAGCGTGGCTGCTTTCACTAGAGCTGCTTGCCAATTTGCTTTAGCGTATCCAAAACACAAAGGTACGCTTGCCATGATAATCACTTCTGATGAAGAAGGAGTGGCTACCGATGGGACGATCAAAGTAATTGAACATTTGAATAGAATTGATCAAAAAATCGATTATTGTCTAGTTGGCGAACCCTCTAGTAATATCGTATTTGGTGACACTATAAAAGTGGGGCGGCGTGGATCTTTGTCGTGTAAATTGACTATTCATGGACAACAAGGACATATCGCTTATCCCAAACTCGCCGACAATCCAATTCATAAAGCGTTAGCTGCATTAAATCATTTAGCAGAGCGTACGTGGGATTCGGGTAATGAATTTTTTGATCCTACTTCTTTTCAGATATCAAACTTTCAATCGGGAACTGGAGCTGAGAATGTAATTCCAGGCGATGCCAAAATATTTTTCAACTTTAGATTTTCGACTGAGCAGACAGAATCTGGATTGAAAGAGGAAGTCGTAAAAAGTCTCGATTCATGCGGTTTGGAATATACTCTCGATTGGCGTGTGTGTAGTCAGCCATTTTTTTCTCAATCGGGTGAACTCTGCAAAGCAACTGAGAAAGCCATTTTTGATGTACTGAAAATTCAACCGAAAAAATCTACCACTGGTGGTACTTCAGATGGACGTTTTGTAGCGCCGCTTGGTGCCGAGGTCTTGGAATTCGGTCCGCGCAATGACACCATACACAAAGTGAACGAGTGCGTTTTGATTTCAGAGCTGGAAGGGCTAGAAAGCATTTATCAGAGCATCATCGAACAGTTGCTTGGCTAGCTAAATATTTGATCGTGAATAGTATTTCAGCCTGCCTTTGTTTATAGTCCGGTTGTCAACTGGTTGTTGGTGACCGTCTTTGCCAGTTATATATTCAAAGTCTTTGTCTGAGATAAATTTAGCTTGAGGCTAAGAGAGTTAAACGTATAGGGTTATGCGTCTTTTTTTAAACATACAAATTCGTTTCTAGTCTCCCCCTTTATACCCCTCTGTTTAACTTGCAATACTCAAACCGGCTTTTCATGCCAGTTTGAGTGGACTGACTTAAGCTAGAAATCTGAAGCAAGGAGAACGAAATGTCTGACTTCTTCTCGAATATGGCTATCGCGCTCAATCCCGACGCGAAAGGCCCGCCTTCTCTGCTTGCCGATGCCAAAGTGTTTAACGCAGTGTATGCCACAATCAACACCGCTGTTGACCGCATCGCCATTGGCACGAGCCTGGAAGAGCGCATCAAATTTTCTTGTCCCCAGAACGAAAAATTCGTCTGGATTATGGTCAGCCGGATGGGTCATAGCAAGCTTCTTGCTTGCACGAACGACAAAGATTTGTCGGTCGGCCAACCGCCGAGCTTTTGGCACTCTGCACCAATCTACGAGAAAGATTTACTCGTAACTGCAATCGTCAATCATCTTGCCCTGGTCATGAAGACCTTCGCTAAGCTTGAGGTTTTGCACGAGTGCAGCTTGAATTGAATTTCTAACCGGAAAGGCAATGTGAAATGGAATCTGTGGAAAACCTCAGAATTCTGTTTGAACTCATGATACCGACCGGGTTTGGTCTGGCGTTGATGCTGGTGTTTAGCCGGCTCAACCTTCCACCCGTACTCGGCTTCCTCATCACGGGCATCGTCTGTGGCCCGTATGGTCTCAAGTTTGTAGAGACTGGACACCTCATCGGCATGATGGCCGAGATTGGTCTTGTTCTGCTCTTGTTCGAGGCGGGAATAGGGTTTTCGGTGAAAACTTTTATTCGCCTTAAGAAGTTCTTGCTCGTCGCAGGCTCTCTGCAGTTAGCCGGCACCATTGGTGTGACCATGCTGTGCGTCAACGCGCTCGGTCTGGGATGGGCTCCTGCAGCTTTCATCGGCATGCTGGTTTCACTTTCCAGCACTGCCATTGTTGTTGCCTTGTTCGAATATCGCGGCGACATGGACACTGCGCATGGTCGCGCTGCAATGAGTATTCTCATTTTCCAGGACCTTTGCATCGTGCCGATGGTTCTGCTCACACCGTTCTTGGGTGGGCAGAACGTGGGCTGGGACACCTTCTTTGTCATCATCGGCAAAGCCGTCGTGTTTCTTCTTGTAGCGGGCTCCGTGGCCAAGTTTCTGGTGCCGATGGTGCTTAAGCAAGCAGCGCAGACCAAGAAGGACCAGGCGTTTGTCTTGTCCATCATTTTGCTCTGCCTGGGCATGGCTACTGCCACCGCGTATTTCGGCATGTCCATGGCACTGGGCGCGTTCATCGCCGGGTTGCTCATCTCCGATTCGAAGTATCGCTTCCAGGCGACAGGCGTCATCATTCCGTTTGGCGCTTTGTTCCACGGTCTTGTGTTCGTTTCAATCGGTATGCTTTTCGATGTTCGCATCGTGCTAACGCATCCAATACTAGTTCTGAGTCTGCTTGTTGGCGTGCTCTTGCTCAAATGGTTGATTGCAACTGGTATCACTGCTGCTATGGGGCATTCGCTCAAAGTGGCTATGATTGTAGGTTTGGCTATCAGCCAGGTGTCCGAATTCTCATTCGTTCTTGCCAAGCTCGGGCTTGATAACGGACTGATGGAACCGCATCACAACCAGATTTTTCTGGCGGTAGCGATTCTGTCTATGTTCGTCACTCCCGCCATGATTTCTGGTGGCAGCATGCTTACGCCAATTCTGGAGCGCTTCTTGCCCGAGAAATATACTCGCGGGCGTACTGATGAATTCGCTCCCGACAAACAAGCGCTAGAAGAACACGCCATCATCGTGGGCTTGAGCGAGGCTGGGCATCATATTGCCGCTGTCCTCGATCAACTCAAACTTAACTGGGTTGTGATCGATTCGGATCCCGATGTGGTTCGCGAAGAAATTGATCGCGGTACCACTATTTTCTACGGCGACGCTACTCGAGAAGAAGTTCTCCAGAAGGCGTCCATCGAGAAAGCTCGGGTGGTGCTTGTTACCACAGCGGATCACCAGGTGGCAAAACGCGCTGTCGAAGCCGCACGCCGCTTGAATCCAGAAGTGACCATTATTGCTACTGTTCGCTACACAGAGGATGGTGAGGACCTGCTCTTTGCTGGTGCAACCACGATAATCTCTGAGCAGTTTATGGGCGCAGTCGAAATGGCCGACAAGGTCATGCGCGAATACGACGTGCCTGGAGATGTAGTTGCTCAGCAATTGCTGGGTATGCGCTCCAAGCAGTAAGTCGACAAAGCCAGTCGATTCAGTCGAGAGAAAGATGGGTTTGGATGCAGGAATTATTTCCCTGCTCCATTCCTGTCTTTCTTTATACTTTGAATTCTTACTAAATCAATTAGTAGCAGTGTAAGAGCAGACGTTAGCGCGAGGCTTGCGATGTATAAACACGTTTGGTTTCTGAGCGAGTTTGAAAGCTTGTGCCTCCAGAATTGGGCATTTCTTGTGGTTTTTAACCGCAAAAGTGGTTAAGTTCATTTTGATAAATTAGCGTATTGACATTAACCGATGTTAATTTTTATAGTGAGGTTACTCATTACTTCAGCAAATTCAGGTGGAAAAGAAACAAAAAACAGCTCGTGTCAGTTATTTCGAAAGAAAACTCAAACACTCTGGTGTTTTGTACTCGACTTCCTGTTTGCCGAACATGAGAATCGCAACTGCTGGACAGAGGAGAAACATATGCCCAGCCTCAATGCTACTGCTTCCGTGATTATCCTTGCTCTGACGACTGTCGGCGTGCTCTTTGCTGCTTGCGTTCTTTTCGCGGGCGCTTTCGACGCAAATGCCCTCAGCCCCGCCATCGAGATCTACAAGGCATTCCTCGCCCTGACTCTTGGTCTCGCCCTGGTGTACATCACCAACTGGGCGGAAAAGCAACGCAGCCTGATTCTGGCCAAAAGCCGTTCTGGTAGCAATCGCTGAAGCTCTGAGCTGATGGTGGAAGGGTGCGGCTTATGCTGCACCCTTTTCACTTTCGAGATAAGGCTAAGACTCTTACCAGCTTTTCAAAAAACGCTCATTCTACTATTAAAGCTAGTAAAGGGATGAAAAAAATTAGAAGGGACGTGCTGACTTTGAGTCAACACATCCACTTCTAAGCCTAGAAGCCAGTTCGCGCGGAATCGAATCTAGATTCAGATTGCACGGAACGGGTTCTTGATTTCCTCGGCGATGGCATTGTTGATCGTACGAAGGCAGGTCACGCGACTGTAGCGCTTGTCGTTCGCCGGCACCAAGTACCAGGGAGCGTGTTCGCTGCCGTTCCAGTACATCATGCGATTGCTCCACATGGTGTAATCGTCCCACTTCTCGCGGGCGATTCGGTCGGACTCCTGATACTTGTGACGCTTCTGCGGATCCGCCTCGCGGTCGTCGAAGCGCTTCTTCTGCTCGTCCTTGGTGATGTCGAGCCAGATTTTCACCACCACAGAGCGACTGCGACGAAGCAGCCATTCCATGCTGTTGATTTCGGCATAAGAATTCTCGACATGCACTTTGGACGCCAGTTTCATCACCGGCACCACGAGCACATCTTCCGGCCAGCCGCGATCGAAAACGCGAACTTCGCCAAAGCCCGGCATGCGGTCCTTCTCAAAGAAGCGCAGCAGATATGGCTGATTGCGCTCTTCTTCGTTGGGAGCGCCGACAGGCACGACGCCGAGTATGCGCCAATCCCAGTCGAGACCCTCAACGATGCGCTTGGTAGCGCCTGACTTGCCGGCGGCATCCCGTCCTTGAAAGACGATGATGACCGACATCTTCAGTTCCTTGAGGCGGCGAACGAGGAGGCTCAGCTTAGCTTCTTCCTTGGCGATTGCCTTCTCGTATTCGTTCTTGCCCAGCGAGAAATCGTGATCGACAAGTGAGAGGTAGTCGGGAATTTCGACCTTGCTGTCGTAAGGCTCGATGATGTTCTTGAAAGGTCGCCCAATCTTGATCACGCCTTTGTCGGACAGTTTGAAGTCGGGTTGGAAACCGGGGAAAGCTCTGATTAGTTTCTTCGTCATGAAGAATCCTTTCGTTACTTGGTTTGATGGTTTCAGTTGTATGCGATAGAAAATAAAATAGATGAAGAGAAAAATTTTGATGTCTGAAATGTGTCAAAAACCAGTGACTAATTTCAAGAATCAAAAAAATTAGTATTACTTGAAGTCTTACAAAACCGCTCTACCACTACGCAGGGTTGTAAAGTGCTAAGGGTGCGCTAGCTCCGCCACCCAAGCCAATCTTCAACGAAAATATTTTCTTATTCAATACGCACTGCACCAAATTTGGTGCCGCTTTTAAATCAATTGGCATAAAAAAGCTGACGAAAGTCTTACAACGAAATCAAAGGGTATCTTTGGTTTTGGCCCAAGAGCGGGCTGGATCACCAAGAAAAAAGATTAATCAAAATGCCGTGAGATTTTTGATTAATATTATTTGGAGTAGTAGAGCGTCATTCAAAAAATCAAAGACTAAAAATTCCAACTCAGGAAAAGAAATCGGGTTTGCACCTTCATTCTTTTCCTGAGCAGGACGAAATGCTAGAGAGCATCCAGTTCGTTTTGCGCATCGATTGCAGCTTGACGCAACACAAGAGCCTTGGCGTTATCACCCAGCTTTTCGCAGCAGTCAGCCATAATTTCGATGTCGGATGGCATCAGCCAATCGATGCCGCAAACCAGTTTCTGAAGCGCGTTAAGAGCTACGGAATAATTTCCTTTGCGATAGTCAATTCGCGCCAGATTGAGATCGATGTAATGCATCCGGCCGCGACTGTGCGTTAGAAGAGCAGTCAATTCGCGAGCCTGGTTATAACAATCTAGTGCCTGGTCCCAATCATGAGAGCGCATAGCGTCATCGGCAATAAGAGTTAGAATTGCCGCGCGTCCACCTGTCACACTCAATTCACCTGGCGTCAAATGAGTCATGTTGGTCATGACAAATTTCCTTCAATTGGTGCTGATTTTCTGGTTTTGGAAAGTGTAGTTGGTAGAGATGCAATAGAGGTTCTGACTCTAATAGATTGACCAATCTAAAATAAAGGTCTTACTGGTTAAAGGAAACTAAACCGGGTATTCTAGTAACTATGAAAAAAATCATCCCTCTGCATTTAGCATTTGCAAGTTGGCTTGTATTTTCTTCCTGCGGCTCATTGTGCGCTCAGGAAAATCCTCCTGTAACATCAGACATAAATGCCGATCCCGTTCCGGATCCAGAATCGTTGCAGCCCGGAGCTGGGCTTGCCATCAGACAGGCTTTGGCTAAGCAAATTGTGGAGGCGCAAAAAAGAGGTGTGGGTGTCAAAGCGTATTCCACTGCTTTTGCCCAACTCGAAGATAACGTAGGCAAGGGCGCTACAGAAGACGATGTTAAAAAGAGAGTGATGTCTATAGTCACTGGATTGCATTCGCAACTGAGACAGAGTGCCACTCTTAAGTCAGCAGCCGCAGTCAATGCCAGACAGGCATCGGCAGGAAAGGACCGCGGAGGCTCGGTGCTTAAAACACGCTCTGACGGATTTTTATATGCTGGCGACAACAAGAACATTTTTATGAAAGATAAAGGAGTGATGCGCCAACAATCGCAACTCGACTTGGTTGAAACTATCATTAGACAAAAACTTAGAGAGCATCCTATACAAGGCATAGACCCTAACGATCCTCGCCCGTTGAGAGATGATCCACGCGTCAAAAAACTAATTCACTGAAATTGAAAAATTCAGGAACCTTTGTCAATAGCTCGCGTCGTTTAACTCAATTGCGGCTAAAACTCAATCTTCAGTTTTGTGAGGTGTCATCATGGCGAAATTCGCTCTTGGTCTTGCGTCTATTTTTACTAAAGTGTTATTTCCATTCTCCCAAAAGCAAGACAGTGCCTGGGATTCTTATCGTAAGGTGCGAAGTGAAATATCTGAAGAATCAGACGAGCGGGGCGATAATGTAAGACCTTTCAAATCGCCTAGCGATCGGTTCACTCGCCTCATAAGCTAGTTGTCATTGACTCTTAAGTGCTAAGCTTACACAGTCTTTAGATGTAGGAAGTATTTATGCGCCTCAAACATTTGCTTTTAGCTTCTCTTGTTGCCTTGAGTTCGACTGCGGCCTTTGCCCAGCAAAAAACCGGACTCTATCTGTACGGAACCAAGCATCAGCGCGGCGGCGATGCTATTGCTCAACAAACCGCCAACCTATATGTCTACGATAATTGTCGCGTCAAAGCTTACGACCAAAGTCAAATCTGGGTTCACGATAGTTGTGAATGCGAAGCTTATGGACAAACCACAGTTACTGCCAAAGCGCAGACTAAGGTCAAATCATTCGACAACACGCGCGTAATTGCTTCTAACTTTTCCAAAATCGACGCAAACGGAAGTTCAAGTGTAATTTGTACTGAGAATGTGACAGTTGATTGTCATGGCAATGTTTCGGTCAACGCTGCCAACAGTTGCGTGGTTAACGCCGATGGTCACTGCACCATCATGGCGCGAGACAAAGTGAAAGTGGTCGCTACCGGACATTGTATTGTAATGGCTCTGGGGAATGCAGAAATTGATGCAAGCGAGCATGTAACTGTAAAAGCCTACGAAAATGCCAAAGTGAATGCTAAAGAAGGCGTTACTGTAGAAGCTTGGGGCGACTCGGTGGTCAATGCCTCAGATGGGGTCGTAGTCGAACAGCACGATAACGCAAAAGTGATCAAGAAATAGGCGAGCGAGTAAAAAGCGAGCTAAAAAATAAGCAATAAAAAAGGGAGGTCAATTTGACCCCCCTTTTATTTGTTCTTCTGGTCTCAGCTTAGGCGATGGTTACGTCTTTGCAGAGATACACGTCTTGAATTGCATTGAGCAATTGCACGCCGTCTTTCATTGGTTTCTGGAACGCTTTGCGTCCAGAAATGAGACCCATCCCGCCTGCGCGCTTGTTTACAACTGCAGTCATGATGGCTTGTTCCATATCGTTCGAGCCCGAAGGACCGCCTGAGTTGATCAATCCTGCCCGACCCATATAGCAGTTTGCAAGCTGATAGCGAGTCATGTCGATGGGGTGATCGGTTGTCAGCTCGGAGTAAACGCGAGGATCGGTTTTGCCGAAGTTGAGGGCGTTGTATCCGCCGTTGTTCTCAGGCAATTTTTGTTTGATGATATCGGCTTGGATGGTTACGCCAAGGTGGTTGGCTTGAGCTGTCAGGTCCGCAGCAGCATGGTAGTCAACGCCGTCTTTTTTGAAGCCAGAGTTGCGTAAATAGCACCACAAGATTGTGGCCATGCCCAGTTCGTGTGCGCGGTGGAAAGCTTCCGATACTTCTTGAATCTGTCTGGTTGATTCTTCTGAACCAAAGTAGATTGTCGCACCAACTGCAGTTGCGCCCAATTCGAATGCTTGGTCAATTGAACCAAACATGATTTGGTCGTACTGATTTGGATATCTGAGAAACTCATTGTGATTGATTTTCACAATGAAGGGAATTTTGTGAGCATATTTGCGAGCGACTGAACCCAGTACACCAAATGTGGTGGCTACTGCGTTGCAACCGCCTTCGATAGCCAATTTAACAATATTTTCGCCATCGAAATAAATTGGGTTTTTGGCAAACGATCCGCCGCCGGAGTGTTCGATTCCTTGATCTACAGGCAAGATCGAAAGGTATCCGGTTCCGCCAAGACGACCATGATTGAACATGGACTGGAGGCTTTTCAATACTTGAGGGTTGCGATCGGTGATGCTTGAGATGCGATCAACGAAGTCGGGACCGGGCAAGTGCAGCATATCTTTGTCGATACCTTTGCTCTTGTGGCCCAGGTAGTAGGAAGATTTATCTCCCAGAGCTTTTTCTATTTGTGATAGTTCTGTCATAACAGGCATGGTGTCCCTTTCTTGCCTCCGGTGCTTGAAAACGAAAGACGCGTAAATATCTATGCGCTATAGACTAGCAGTTAAACGGTCTTGGCTTCAAGTGCGCAATCGGTCTAGTATTCAGCTATTTTGTGGTTGAGACAATTCCAGCAGAACGCCGCCGGTACTTTTAGGATGTACGAAGGCGATTTTCGCCCCACCAGCGCCAATTTTGGGTGTTTCATCAATGAGCTGCATTCCCTGAGATTTTAATTTTGTCAGTTCCGAATTAATGTCATCTACCTTAACGCAAATATGATGCAGTCCTGGTCCTTTGTTCGTCAAAAATTTCCCCACTGGAGTTTCGGGGCCAAGCGGCTCAAGGAGCTCGATATGAGTGTTGCCAATGTCTAGTTTGGCTACGCGCACTCCCTGCTCAGCTACTACTTCTATACCTATTTCATGCAGTCCCAGTGCCGTTTTGTAAAAAGCGAGCGCATCATCGAGATTTTTCACAGCAATAGCTATGTGATCAACTGCATGACCCGAAAATGAGTTATGGTCCAAAGCCCGATGCCCTCTCCCAGAATTTGTGCCATTTATTGAATATGCGTAATTCGCTAAACTCGTCATATTCTTTCCAGGTGCCCATGCGTCTGGTTGCGCGTTCAATCAGTGAATACTGGTCAAAAGGCGCCCAAACTTCGCCGCGCCATTTTGGATCGTAATAAAACTCGTTCAGCGTCTGAGTCATATTTACCGTAGAATCCAGATTGATTACATAGTCCTGTCCATCTTCTCTGACAGGGAAATACATCTCTTCGCCAGGAGGTGATACCAGTGCATTTTTTGGTATCACATGTGGTTCGTCTAACATGCGCTCGCGACATTGTGCCGATTGAGCGGTGAGCGCAAATGCAGTCGATAGTACTATTGACAAAAGTTGGTAATTTTTCATCTTCTTGCGGAGCAATCTAGATTAAGTGGCGGGGCTGAATTGCTTGTTAAACGGGCGAATTGCGTTGCGCTTGAAACTAGTCCCAGTGTAATACTAAATGCTACACCTTAAACAAACAAGCTATAAATTATTGGGCGTTTGGAATAGACTCTTGCAAACTCAGTTTCGTTTGGTACCGCTTTGAAACCGCCTGTTTAATGGAGCTTGTAAGACGAATGGCTAGAAAGTCGACAATAAACACAAAAAAAATATCCGACATGTTGATACTCGCTGGAGTATCCGCCGCGTTCTCGATTGGACCGGCTATGGCTCAAGGAGGAGGTTTGTCTGACACAAGTCCTGCCGTGACGGATTTTTCCTACGAAGAAGCGATGAAAGCTTTGGAAAAAACAAAAGAGCATAGTGAAGCAGTTCAAAACTGGGGAGAGCGTCGCACAGTCGAGGTTCCAGTAGGAACAGATCCACAAAAAATTATAGAATCCGAATTGAAAAAAGTCCCACCCATAGATGAAATTGGTGTGATAAAGCCAAATTCAGCTCCAACAACAAAAACTTCTCAAACAACAGGCACCCAAGAGCAAGGTTGGGACTGGTTGAAGCAAGAACAGAACAAGAGTCAGGGTGCAACAAGTTCAACTACCGCATCAACCACCACTAAAGCCGAAACCAAAAACGACGATTCAATTGGTTTGACAGATGTTGATACCAACCAAACAGAAGCTACCAAAAAGGTTGAAGAGCCCGCCCCTGTAGAAACACCCACTACTCAGACTACACAAACTACGCAAACACAGACTACACAAGTTGAGACACCTGCTGCAGCCGCTCCAACGGCTACAACTACAACTACTTCGACCGCTTCTACTGCTAAAACAACTGAAGCCGTTCCCGGGCAAGTTCCCGGAATTAGCCTCTATAACGATGCAGTGAAAGCTCACCTAGCAAACAAGTTGGACGAAGCAATCGCTAAGTATAGAGAGGCTCTGGTAGCTAATTCTAATTTAGGTCAAGCACATTGCAATCTTGGTTTGATTTTCAATCAACAGCATAAATTCGCAGAAGCCTTGGTTGAATTTCAGAAGGCATTAGCAATCGATCCCAAAGATGCCATCACTTATAACGGCATTGGGGCTGCGCTCCGCGCTCAAAAAGACCTCGATGGCGCCATCAAGAATTGGCAGACCGCTGTAACTTATAACCCTCATTTAGCTACTGCCCATTACAATCTTGGCACAGCTTACGAGTTGAAAAAAGACTACGACAAAGCGCTCGAATCTTATCGTCAAGCTACTGCAAACGATTACAGATTGGGCGAAGCCTATTTCAGAATGGGCATCATCATGCAAGGACGCAATCAACAAAGCGAAGCCAAAGAACAGTTTAGCCAAGCCTTGAAAGTGTCTCCTAGTGCAGAATACAGCAAGAAAGCTAGAGAGTTTCTCGCTGCGATGGAACAATCTAAAACTAAATAGTTACTCGCGAATTTTCTTGAGAATGTTGGTGGTGCTTTTGCCGTCCACTAATCCAAGAATGTGCACATGACCGCCGTGCTTTTCGACTACTGGTGTTTCTGCTAGGTCAGAAGGCTTGTAATCGCTTCCTTTGACGTGGATGTTTGGCTTCACCAAATCGAGGAACTCGACGGGTGTGTCTTCAGAAAAGATGGTGACATAATCGACTGATTTGAGCGCGCCAATAACTTCTGCTCGCTCTAAATCTGAATTGATAGGACGTTCGGGGCCTTTGAGTCTTTTTACTGAATCATCTGTGTTTATACCAACAATCAAAATGTCGCCTAGCTTTTTTGCTGCCTCTAGAATTCGAACATGTCCCAGGTGAAGAATATCGAAACAGCCATTTGTGGTGACGATTTTTTTGCCTTGGGTGCGGAGTTCTTCTGCTTTTTCAGCCAGAGAATCGCGCGGGATGAGGTTGTTCATATTTCCAGACCTGTGATTAGATTAGAGACTAGCGCAGGGGTACTAATTACTAATCATTTTCTCAGAGGTTAATTCGTGAAGTGAGACTAAAGCTCTCTTCTCCTATTTTTTTGTACCAAACATGCTACTAAACCCAGCTATTAGAGGCTCTCGACGCTCAAGCTTAAAAAGTGTTAAGCAGTTAGCGTAGCTAATTAAAGGCTTTTAATAACAGCCTGTTTTTGTATAAGGTCGAGGAATCTTCTGCAAACAAACACAAAAAGAAAAAACTCCGACTAACAAACTCAATTCACTAACTTCCTCACTTTGCGCACTACCAATGGTGGCGCGTGAAGAGTCGGCGTTCGTGCGAGTTGGCAGAAGGTTTTGACTAACAACGAATCATGGAGATAAGAACATGTGTTTCAAGTGTGACCAGGTCGGCGACATGGAGGGCGTGCAAATCGTCCAAGTCATTCCGCCGAAAATGCTCGATGCTGCTGTCCTCCTGCGCGAAGCGTTCCTGTCCGGTAGCATCGGACTGAACGCCCGCCAGAATTCGAACGGTTCCGACTGGTTCGAGTGCCCTTGCTGCGGTGCAGAACGCAAGGAGAAGGGACCCCTGTCCGGCACGGCGAACATCGATTCGGTCGAGCACGACGGCGACTGCGCCCTCTTCAAGGCGCACAAGCTGCTGGAAGAGCTCGACCAGGAGAACCCCGTTCTCTTCGCCGAGTAAACCCTCAACCCTGGGACAACAAAAACGGCGCGGTTAACCACCGCGTCGTTTAGCTGGAGACTTCGAGATGAACGACCAGACTCGTTTTCTTAGTGTCGATGAAGTAGTTCAGGAGCAGCTTAGGCAGCTTGAGCTCTACGGCTTGGGTGAGCCGGGAATTCTCAATCAAGGAGCTTTGGAGGCGGCAGTTATGAGCCCCCAGGCATCTTTTGGCGGAGAATTCTTGTTTGCTGGCATTCACCAGATGGCTTCGGCCTATTTGGTCCGACTGGCGAAGGCGCATGCTTTCGGCAATGCCAACAAGCGGACGGCTCTTTCATCGATGCTCATCTTTCTGGCGATTAACGGCTACACCATAGCCGATGCCAGCGATGAACATCTGATCGACCTGGCACTCGATGCTGCCACCGGCGACGGTGACATCCGCCTGCCGATGCAGTTCCTGCAAGTCTACTGCCAGAGAGCCAGGCGGCTCAGTTGGTACGAGGCTTCGGAGGTAACGCACCGCCGTTTCGCCAACGTGTTTGCGGTGCTTGCCGACAAGTAAATAGTGAGGCGGCCCTGAAAGGCTGCCTCACTCAACTGCCGAGCCCTTTGGGGTGGAGCTAGGGAATTGTCCCGATGCCCACATCATGGAGGTTTCCATGCATATCATCTATCGCGAGGACAATCGCTACGTTCGGCGTGGCGCTCTATCTCTCGGCGGAAGCCACGGCCTCGTCGCCGTCGCGATCTTTCCACCCGGTATCCGACCTGTAGGCGAGTCCTGCGAGCGGTACTCCGAGTGGAAGGTCGAGGCGGAGAACCCGAAAGTTATCGGGGTCGAGCTGCTGGGTTTCGCTGCAGATGAAAAGGCGGCCAAGCGACTGGTCGTCGAGCGCTACAAAGACGTGGCGACTGACCTCTGATGCATGACCTCGTGGGGCTGGCGCCAAAAGCGTCAGCTTCACCCCTAAGGGCTCGGCTATGGTCTCATGGCTGAGCGTCCGAAGTGCAGAGATGCACTTCACGCGAGACTGGATAACCCGTAAATCCGGGGAACCAATTGGGTCAACCGTGGCGCAGCGGTACTATTCCTGCGTCGATTGGCAGAGGAGGTCCTGATGAAGGATCTGTTCTGGAATGCCGTGAAGTTCATCAAGCCTCGTTGGCACGTGCAACACCCTACCTGGCGTGAGTATGTCCTACTCATGCTTGCGTACGGGTCCCTTGCATTTCTCGCCGGCGTAGCGTTTGGAGTCTTCCGGTAAACCACTACGCGAGGGCGGTCTTCGGGCTGCCCTCGCCCCTTGCTTGATTCCTCAAACCGATGGAGAAGGAGATGCAAACTCCGCAATCATCACTGTTACTCCATGGCACCGATCGCCAGGGATTTGAAAACGAGATTCGACCGCATTTCACAGCGGCCGATTTTGACCGTATCATGTCGGCGTACCGACTGAGCAAATACGGTCACCGCAACCAGTTTCGCGATACGGGTGAGCGCTACTTCGAGCACCCCAAGATTCTGGCTCTGCTGCTCGTGCGGCTCGGCGTCTATGATGCCGATGTCATCATCGCAGCGTTGTTGCACGACGTCATCGAGGACTCCTACATCCTCGAAAAGCAAGACGTCACCAACTGGTTTGGTGCCCGGTGCTGCAACTTCATCATGAAGGTGACGAAGTTGAAGAATCCGGACGGCAGCTTCGACCTGGTCGCCTACTTCCAAGCAATGCTTGCTGACGAGGTGGGTACCTGGCTTGTGAAGCTGGCCGACAGGTTGCACAACTTGTCCACCCTGCCGGATGGCACCGACGCTGCGTCGAAGCTGAAATGTCGTCAGAAGAAAGATAAACAGGTGGCTGAAACCAATCAGTTCATCCTGCCTCTGGCGACGAAACTGGCAAACACGAAAGGCTACGAGAAGCTCGGCAAGTGGTTCTATGACGAGCTTACTCTGTGGTGCCAGTATCGCACTGTGAACTAGTTTCCTCTCAACTCAAACATGGAGAAAAGCCATGGCTAAGGTTTTGCAAAACGACGCCGAAATTCGTGCTGCCATTCTGGCGGTCGGTTACGGCGAAACGCACTTGGTTGCAACCCCGGACCTGGTGGGCGTCGGCGACAGCCTCGCTCATCAGCTTCGTCCGGGTCACGGCAACAAGTTCGTCGTCGAAGCCTGTGTCGAAGTCGAGCCGACCAAGTTCGTCCGTCCGATTCCCTCGGGTCGCGGCGTCATTGCGTTGGTTCGCACCAATCCTCATCCGGAGCGCCAGGTCGGCGTCACGGATCGCAAGTTCACGGTTTACGCCGGTGGACGTGCGTAGGGTGAAGTGACTGAACAAGAGCTGGAGAAGCGGTGCGCAAGCGCTCTTCTCCGGTCTCTTCGACCTTCTAACGCTGTCGCGTTCACGTCGCGAAGGTTGTCTGCCGCTTGCGGTAGCGAAGAACAGCAAACGCCAGGGGCAGCGGTTAATGCCTTGTTTAGATAAGGAGGCCTCAATGGCCGACCGTCGTGAAGATGATGACCAGCAGGATCGCGATGACCACAAGTCTTCGAATCCGGTTTGGGAGTTCCTCAAGTTTTGGTGGCTGATGGATCTCATCGGTCTACTTGTGAGGGGTTTTGTAGCCATTCTGGCTGCACTGTTCGCATCGAACTGACGGTTGGGGTGGCAACTTGCTTCGGCGGTTGTCGCCCCTTCCGATCTGAATTTCAATATCGCTAGGCGGAGTAATCCGCTTTAGGCACCGCTTTGAGGGCGGTGTGCGCCTGATTTCTGGTATCACTATTGATACCGATTGAGGAGGCGAGTTCCCTCATGGACTCCCACGGTTTTACCGTGTTTTCGGCGAAAGGTGTCTCATGCTCGAGGCAGTAGAAACTTTCTTCACTACTCATCCGGATTTGATTCCTTTAGCGCTAGCCATTCCGGCTGCCGCTGTCATCATCGCGTTTGCGCGTTGGTGGTACAAGGACGAAGAGAAGGATCGGTAGGGAAGGGACCTTGCGTGGGGTGGTGGCTAGTCCACCACCTTCACGTGCTGAAAAAAAATGAAAAGAGATATTAAATGATATAGTAAAAAGTTTTGGAAAAACAAGAAAAGCATGGGAAGAATCGGAATAAGTTTCCAGATTCTTCCCATGCTCTACTCGATTACGAGGCTCGGTGCAGAGTTACCATTCCAGGTACTGGCTCGACCGAAATCTCGACTGGAATGCCTTTGTATTTTTGGCGATGTTCCTCGGCGATGATGTTCAGAGAGTTTGCACAGCTGAGCTTCACCACAATCTTTGCAGACTTGCGGTTGTTGCCCTTGCGCGATAATTCGACAGAATAGACGCCGTTTCGATCTCCGCAGTACAACTGCGCAAACAGTTTGCAGGCCTTCTTCGGATCATGTGTTTTGCGTTCTCTCGCCAAAGATTTGCGGGCGTCGCTCAACACATATTCCACCCAAGCGGCGGGAGCATTGGGATTGGCAGCAGCTTTCTCGAGGCGCTTGATGCCCTTCTCCACCATATACAGTCCACGTTCATAGCCGGCCTGAGCCAGATTGAGAGCGTAAAAGAGCATGAAGGTGCAAGCGAACGCGTCATTGCGTCCAAAAATTTCTTTTGCCAACTCCTTCGCCTTACGGCTGAAGTCGATGGTTTTCAGCATTTGACCATTCTTCTCGCAAATGTTTGCTTGCATCTGGAGCAGCCATGCGCCTGTTGCGTTCGTCCGGCCGCCACTCTCGTCGAGAAGGACGTAAGCGGCTTTGATCAATGTCTCGGCCGACGCCACTTGGTCAAGCTTAATCATGTCGACAGCTTGATACATCAAGTCTTTGGCTAAGCGTTGCCGGGTCTGCTCTTTGGTAGGAAGAGCGCAGCATGCGCCATCTTCGTGCTTTGTCATTTTTGTTACTCTTGTGTTTGATAGGAACTAGATTCAAACGGCTGATGCCGAATTCTCAATCTTCATCAAAAACAGAGCAAAGGCGACTGGAACAGGAGCGCAGGCTAACATCAAAGCGGCAGGCACAATCATTTCCCAGGCAGAGAAACCCGTTGCGCCAACGAGCGCGAAGGCGGCTGGAAAAAATGCAAAGAGTAGACCGTTATAGTCCCGATGCCATTTGCAGGCTGCAAGACTTGCACCGCATGCAGTAAGGAGAAGGTAGAAGCATGCGATGTTGGCGGTTCCACCTGGTTGCGACAAGCTGACTCCATCAGCCCACCGCATCAGATTGTTTATTCCCATTGTTCCAGCAACCGAGATTGCAAACATCGTAAGGAAGTGAAGAGATAAAAGGGCGGACTTAATTACTCGTAGAATCGGCGAAGATTGGCTGGAGGCATGCTCTTTCATTTTCATGAAAAAGATCCTTCTTTGCTGTAGTTGAAGAGAGAAGAGAGAAGCAGTCAGCGACCGCCTCTCTCCCAGTTATTCTTAGAATCTAAACTCAGTCTTTTCCGAACAGATTAGTTGCCGTAGTCCGGAACGACGACCACGTAACGAACCGTTGACTGTCCATTGCCAGCTACCGAAGTGACGGCGGTGGCACTGTCAGTTGATTTCACCGTCCATGCCTTGTCGAGTTGCGCGGTCGAGCCTTGCAGTTCGAGCTGCACCAAGACTGGCTGCGACTTGTAGTTGAACACAGTCACTTCGACAGTGTTCTCGACCGAGCGTTGCTCAT